>Ga0193743_1000677_pt1 | contig 26760 bp, 26 predicted proteins | sample L2c2metaG_FD_143038 | JGI IMG/M metagenome (GOLD analysis project Ga0193743, IMG submission 143038) | Soil microbial communities from a riparian zone of the East river system, Colorado, United States - L2c2 | ecosystem: Environmental > Terrestrial > Soil > Riparian zone | place: USA: East River...
CGGTGCCTGTTGTGGCGCCTCCTCCTCCTGCTCCGACAATCGTGAAGTATCTGAGCCTGTGGCTGCTGATGAAGACCTTCGCCAGCGGATGCGCCGCGATGACCGGCGTCGAAGCCGTATCGAACGGCGTCATGGCCTTTGAAGAGCCACGCGCAAAGAAAGCGCAGCGGACGCTAACGATCATCGTTGTAACGCTGATCGTTCTTCTATTCGGTATCACCTGGCTGTCCAAGGCCTATGGAGTCACGGCGATGGAGCCGGATGCCCATAACTACCAGAGCGTTCTCAGCATTCTGACGACGGCGGTCTTTGGCCGGGGCTGGTTCTATTTCGTGACCATGGGAAGCGTGTTGCTGGCGTTGTCCCTGAGCGCGAATACAGCCTTTGCGGACTTTCCCCGGCTTGCCCGCGCGATCTCCATGCATGACTATCTGCCCCATGTATTCATCTTGCGCGGCAGGCGGCTGCTCTACTCGCATGGCGTCTATGCCCTGACCGGTTTCACGGCCGTTATTCTGATCCTGTTCGGGGGTGTGACCGATCGCCTGATCCCCCTCTACGCCATCGGAGCGTTCCTGGCCTTCACATTGTCGCAGGCTGGAATGGTGGTGCACTGGCTCAAGATGGAGAAGCATCCAGGGCGGCTGTGGCACATGTTCGTCAACGCCTTTGGAGCCACCGCCACCGGGATCACCCTCGTAGTGGTCCTGATCGCCAAGTTCGCAGCCGGTGCGTGGGTGACAGCTCTCCTAGTCCCCGTCCTGATCGGCATCATGCTTGTGGTCAAGCGGCACTACACCAGGGTCAGGCGGGAGATGAAAGACATGACTCCCCTGAACCTGACCAACCTGCAGGAACCGCTGGTAGTCATTCCCATGGCGCGCTGGGACCGCATTGCCGAGAAGGCCCTACGCTTTGGAATGCTGATGTCCAAGGAGTTGAAGGTCGTACACGTTCACTCCGATGATGAACCCATGGGGCTCGAGGAGGAGTGGGGCGAAAAAGTGCTCGCTCCCATCCAAAAAGAAGGATTGAGCGTCCCGGAACTCGTAACCATTCCCTCGAATTACCGGTTCATCATCAATCCGCTGATGGATTACATCCTCGAGCTCGAACGCGCCAACCCGGGGCGTAAGATTGCCGTTCTTCTTCCGGAGCTGGTCGTGCGCCACTGGTGGGAGAACGCTTTGCACAACCAGCGTGTGCAATTGTTGAAGCTGCTGCTGCTCATGAAGGGGAACCAGAGGATCGTCGTGGTGAATATTCCCTGGTATCTGTGAGGGGTTACGCTGTTGTTGCCATGGTCGTTTTTTTGTAAGACGGTGACAGCTCTCTCAGATGAGCCACAGCCTCGGGGATCAGCCTGAGAGCCTCGTCAACCTCTGCCTCCGTGGTGAGCTTCGAGAGAGAGAAGCGGATGCTGGCTCGTGCACGAGCGGCAGTCAGTCCCATGGCGGTCAGGACATGGGAAGGCTCGCTTGCGCCGGACTGACAGGCGCTGCCTCCACTGACGGAGAGGCCTTTCAGGTCTAGCGCGATCAGTAGGGCCTCTGCCTCAACATGATCGAAGTAGATGTTGGAGGTGTTGGCAACGCGAGGAGCCCCCGCGCCGTTGACTCCGGTCTCTTCGATCAGCGAAAGGATGCCTTGCTCCAGGCGATCCCTCAGCGCGGCAAGCTTCGCCGCACCATCGTTGTGCAGCCAGGCGGCGGAGAGCTCTGCGGCCTTGCCCAGTGCGACGATGCCCGGAACATTCTCCGTGCCCGCACGACGCTGCCGCTCATGTGAGCCGCCATGAAACATCGGTGCCAGTTGCACGCTGCGCCGCACGTAGAGCACCCCGATCCCCTTGGGAGCGTAGATCTTGTGGCCCGAGAGCGTAAGCAGGTCGACATCCTTGAGGAACCCATGCGGGCTGACATCGAGCGGAAGCTTTCCGCCTGCCTGCACGGCATCCGTATGGAACAGAGCCCCCCCGGCGTGAGCGATTCCTGCCAGCGCATCAATGGGCTGGATGACGCCGGTCTCATTGTTGGCGTACATGATGCTCACCAGACGAGTATTCGGCTTCAGGGCCGCCAGCAAAGCCGTGGGTTCCACGATCCCCTGCGGGGTGACGGAAAGAAAGGTGACCTCGACCCCGCGCGATTCAAGCGACTGGGCGGCATGCAGCACAGCATGGTGCTCTATCGTGCTGGTGATGAGATGATCGCCCGGCGAGAGCACTCCGAAGAGAGCCAGGTTATCGCTCTCCGTGCCGCCCGAGGTAAAGACAACTTCGGCAGGCCGACAGTGCAGCAGGCCGGCAATAGCCTCGCGGGCTCTGTCAACGGCGCTGCGGGCCTGCTGGCCCTGCTGATGGATCGAGCTGGCATTTCCGTAATGCTCTAGGTAAAAGGGACGCATCGCCTCGAAGACCTCTGGGAGCAGAGGCGTGGTCGCGTTCGCGTCCATGTAAATTCGCTGCATTCTTCTATTTTACTTCGCTTCGCAGAAATCATGAGGTTTCCGGGACGAACAGCGCACGGAGGTGTCCTCGATTCTGATAGCCTGAGCGCGGTTTCTGCGGTGAAGCTGACCGCGCATCTACAGAAGACGGAGAACAATGATGATCAAGCAGATGGTTATGACGCTGGCCCTGGCGGCCTGTTGTGTGACGGGAATGCAGGCCCAGGCGCCGGCCACTCCAAAGGCAGCAACGACGATGGTGGATCCAGCGAAGAGCTTCGATGCGACGCTGTCTCTCTTCGAAAAGCAGTTTATGGGTGTAGCCAAGGTGATGCCGGCCGAAAAGTATAACTTTGCGCCAAGCGCGGCGATCTTTGTGGAGTCGCAGAAGACGGATTATCTTTCGCCGAACGATAAAGGGGTCAGCACGTTTGCGGGGATGGTCAAGCATGTGGCGCAGGCCAACTATTTCTTTGCCGGCATGGTCAGCGGGATGAAGCCCGATGTGGATGTTAAGGCGATCGGTGACCTGAAGGATAAAGACCAGATTGTGGCAGCGGTCCAAGGTTCCTTCGACTTCGCTCACAAGGCGATGGCCACACTGACGACGCAGAATGCATTTGAGAGCGTATCTTCCAAGGCATTTGGTCCCGAAGCAACACGGGCGAGCGTGGCCGGTTTCCTGGTGGCGCACGGATTTGACCACTTCGGTCATCTCTCAGAGTATCTGCGGATGAACGGATTGATTCCTCCGTCGAGTCAGAAATAGTCGCGATTAAATTGGAATGGGCCGGATATTCCGGCCCATTCTTGCTGTGGATGACTTGAGACAGATCTATCGGTCTTTGATGGGAAGATAGCGTGTCGGGTAGGCCGGCCCAACGTACTCGGCACGCGGCCGAATCAAGCGATTGTCGTCGTGCTGCTCGATGACATGCGCGGCCCAGCCGGCGATACGGCTCAGGGCAAAGATCGGCGTGAACAGATCGATATCTATCCCCAGCAGCGTATACGTTGACGCCGAATAGAAGTCGACATTGGCGTTCAGTTTCTTCTCCTGCTTCACAAACTGCTCGATCTTGCGCGACATCTCAAACCACTGCGTATTGCCGGACGACTTGCTGAGCTCCTCCGACATGCGGCGCAGATGCGTGGCCCGGGGATCCTCCGTGTGGTAGACCCGATGGCCAAATCCGGAGATCTTCTTCTTTTCGGCAAACATCTGGCGGACATACTCGACCGGATCGGCCCCCGCCTTGTCGATGGCATAGAGCAGCCGCATCGTCGCCTCATTCGCTCCGCCGTGCAGCGGTCCCTTCAGAGCGCCGATGGCCCCGGTAATGGCCGAGTGGATATCCGCCAGGGTCGCCGCAATCACGCGCGCCGCAAAGGTGCTGGCGTTCAGCTCATGGTCCGCATGCAGGATCAGCGCGATGTCGAATGTCCTGGTGGCGGTCTCCGAGGGCTTCTCCCCGTTCAGCATCCAGAGAAAATTGGCGGCGTGCGAGAGCGCCGGGTCCGCCTCGACGGGGCTCTTTCCTTTCCGGATCCGGTCGAAGAGAGCGACGATCATCGCGATCTGCGAAGTCAACCGATAGGACTTGCGGACATTCGCGTCGTGGGAGTTATCCGCTTCATCGACGTCGTAGATGCTGAGCAGCGAGACTGCGGTGCGCAGAACCTGCATCGGGGTTGCCGTGGCGGGAACGCTGCGCAGCAGGTCGAGAATCTTGGGATCCACCTTGCGCGCTTCGCTCAGCTTCTTCGTAAACTCGGCGAGCTCGCTCGCGTTGGGAAGTCTCCCGAACCACAGCAGGTAGGTCGTCTCTTCAAAGGTTGATCGCTGAGCGAGCTCATGAATATCAATGCCGCGGTACGAGAGCACCCCGGCGTCCCCGTCGATCCAGCAGATGGACGAGTTGGTGGCTACAATGCCTTCCAGGCCCTTGGGTGCAGCGACAGTCGACATAATGAGATTCTCCCCACAAAACTTAAATTACATCTGGTTATAGCGCAGCGGAGAAACGATTGTCACGGAAGGTGGGCGAATATCGTAGTGGCTGTGCGATTCTGAACTAGCCTTCGCGCAAAGGAGAAAACGCGCTCAGGTCAACCTCCGGCCGTTCGCCTGAGACCAGTTGAGCCATCACCCGGGCCGTAGCCGGGGCCAGCAGGATGCCGTTCCGATAGTGTCCCGTGGCGATAAAGTGGTTCTCTTCGACCTGACCCAGAAGCGGAAGCCCGTCGCTAGTGCCAGGCCGGAGCCCCGCCCAAGTCTTTACCTCCTCCGCCTCGGCAAGGTCCGGCAAAAGCTCCGCGGCCTGTGCGCGCAGTTGCGCAATCTCGTCGGGATGCACGGTTTTATCGAATCCGGCGTCTTCGACCGTTGCGCCAATCACGGCGCGTCCCGCAGACGGACCCGCGGTGCGCGGGACTATATAGATATCGGGTGTGCGCACGACAAGATGCAGCGGCAGAGAGGGCGGAAGCCTGACAGCGACCATCTGTCCCTTTCTGGGGATCGCACGTACACGACCCGGAGGAGGCTGAGTCAGACCCCAGGCTCCGGTGCAATCCACAAAGCGCGACGGACGCAGAACCTCCGAATCCGTGTGGATCTCCACACTCCCTGTGTTGGAGCGGGTCAGGCGGACCTGCACATGGCCTCGAAGGTCGATCGCCGCTGAGCGGACTGCAGCGTGTAACCCTCTGGCCAGTTCCCGTGGATCTAGGCTGTGCTCGTCAAGGAGGGCAAACCGCCGTGACCCGGCACGAAGCTGCGGCAACAGCAGCGAGATCGTCTCTGGAGCAAGCAGAGTGAGGTGCTGAGCCGATGCCCCCTCCGGGGAACGAATCTCCTGCAGGGCTGTGCTTGTCTGGAGCGGAACGGCGATCCCCGAGAGATCGAAGAGGCGGTCGAGAAACCGCGGATAGATGGCCCGGCTCAGTTCGGAGAGGGGATAGAGCTCGGAAGGATTCTCCGGATCGTCGGCGGCAAGCATGCCTGCGGCGGCCGTTGAGGCCTCCGCGAGGGGCTCTCCCTGATCGAGAACCGTAACGCGAAATCCTCGGCTGTGAAGTTCCAGAGCGAGAGTAAGTCCAACAATGCCTGCACCAGCAATACAGATTTCGGGATCGTTCATATCACCAGTCTATGGCCATGGTTGAGCTGAACAGATATATAGTCTGTTTGTACCCGTCCGTCGTCTGCGAGCGGGAACGGAGTAAGGAAAAGCAGTTGAACCACGGAGATTCGAAGGAGAGTGCGATGGCGGAAACGGAGTATACAGAGGAGCGGTCAATCTCTGGAGCGCTGCTTGCAGTTGTGGCGATTTCTTTGTTGGCGGCATTGGGCGGGTTGATATGGTGCTACACCTTGCAGAAGAACCTGGGAGCCACGGAGCTGAAACTCTCCCACGCCGTCGAGAAGAATGCGGATCTGAGCCAGAAGCTCGAGGCGACCAACGCGCGTCTGCGAGCAACCAGCGAGACCCTGGGCCAGAGCGTCGGCATGACCCAGAAGCAGATTGAACTGAAGGCGCAGATCATCCTGGCTCAACAGAGAGCGGCCCAGGCCAAACTCGAAGAGGCGCAGGCCGCCACCCAGAAGCAGATCGGCGCTGTCTCAAGCGAGGTCTCCAGCGTAAAGACCGATGTCGGTGGCGTAAAGACCGATGTCGCTGCCAACCGGACCGATCTTGAAGCCACCAAGACGCAACTGACTCGTGTCATGGGCGACGCCGGTGTGATGAGCGGTCTGATCGCCAAGAACCACGACGAGCTCGATATCCTCAAACACAAGGGCGACCGGAACTACTACGAGTTCACCTTGCAGAAGGGACAACAGCCGACTCTGCTCTCCACCATCAAGCTGCAGCTGAAGAAGGCCGATCAGAAGCACTCGCGCTACACCCTCGAAGTAAGCTCCGACGACCGCATCATCCAGAAGAAGGATAAAAACCTCGACGAGCCCGTCCAGTTCTACTCCGGCAAGGATCCCGCGCTGTTCGAGTTGGTGGTCAACTCGATCGAGAAGAACAAGGTCTCCGGGTATCTCTCCACTCCCAAGAGCGCCAAAACCTCCACGCCATAGCGGAGGATTCGCAGACACGAAAACGGGGGACGCGATTGGCGTCCCCCGTTTGCTTTGCCTGGTTGATGTTTCTACTTCTTCTTGGTGGCCTTCTTAGCTGCTTTCTTGGCCGGTGCTTTTTTGGCTGCCTTCTTCGTTGCCATTTGCCTATTCTCCCTAGTGATTAGACATTGACTCTCTGCAACACACATCATTGCAGCTAACGAAGGTATAGATTTACGAAAATTAACTGTCAAGAAAAATCGATGCGTTCTGAAATTTTTTTTCGATCTCCGTTTTCCCTTTAGGACTCCTTCCGCTCTTAACAATCCAAGAGTTGACGCGTCGCACAGGGTGCAGTCTCTCGATCGGAGTCCTATACTGGCGTGTTGTACTGTTCAACGAATGAGGTGAAGCAATGAGTGATGTCGTAATCGTCTCCGCGGTGAGAACGCCGGTCGGAAAGTTTCAGGGAGCGTTGGCGGAGCTCTCCGCCGTGGAGCTTGGCGCCATCGCAGTGCGCGAAGCTGTCGCTCAGGCAGGCATCGACGCGTCTGCTGTGAACGAGTGCGTGATGGGATGCGTCCTGCCCGCGGGCCTTGGCCAGAACCCCGCGCGCCAGGCTGCGCTTCGCGGCGGCCTTCCTCCCGCGGTCTCCGCACTTACTGTCAACATGGTCTGCGGCAGCGGTTTGCGCGCCGTCGCTCTCGGAGCACAGAACATCCTGGCCGAAGATGCGGAGATCGTCGTCGCCGGAGGCATGGAGTCGATGTCCAATGCTCCGTATCTTCTTCCTGCGGCTCGAAAGGGTCTCCGCATGGGTGACAGTGCCGTCGTCGATTCCATGATTCGCGATGGCCTGTGGTGCGCCTGCGACGATCAGCACATGGGGATGACCGGCGAGTTGGTTGCGGAGAAGTACGGCATCACCCGGGAGCAGCAGGATGCCTTCGCTCTCGAATCGCACCGCCGCGCCGCTGCCGCATGGAGGGAGGGTCGCTTTGATAACGAGGTGGTTCCAGTCACTATCGCTTCAAAGAAAAAGGGAGCAGAGCCGACGGTCGTACGCCGGGATGAGAGTGTTCGCGAAGACGCATCCTTGGAGACCCTTGCGGCCCTGAAGCCAGCCTTCAAGAAAGAAGGTACCGTTACGGCGGGCAATGCCCCCGGCGTGAACGATGCTGCTGCTGCGCTGGTCGTGATGTCATCCCGAAGAGCCTCTGCCCTAGGACTCAAACCTCTGGCAAGAATCCGAGCGCAGGCCGTAAGTGGTGTAGAGCCAAAGTGGGTTATGATGGCTCCCGTCATCGGAGTCCGCAGGGTGCTCGAAAAAGCCGGCTGGAATCGCGACGAGGTCGACCTCTACGAACTGAACGAAGCCTTCAGCGTGCAGGCTCTCGGCGTCACCCGCGAGCTAGGCCTTTCACTCGACAAGGTCAACGTAAACGGAGGAGCGGTTGCGCTCGGACACCCGATCGGAGCCAGCGGAGCGCGCGTTCTGGTCACTCTCCTCCACGAGCTGATCCGGCGCGGCGCGAAGAAGGGAGTCGCGGCACTTTGCCTCGGCGGCGGCAATTCGGTGGCGCTGGCCGTTGAAAGAGACTAAGGATGTATCGCCCCGAGAGAAAATACATCCATGAAGAGCGTTCGCCGATTCGACGGCAAAGTTGCCGAATATGCTTTGTACCGTGAGAGATACTCTCCCGAGATCGTGCTGCCCATTCTTCGTGCCGCCTGCGGCCTCCAGTCCGACTGGATCGTAGCCGATATCGGAGCGGGAACCGGCATGCTCAGCGATCTCTTCCTCGCAAACGGCAACCGGACCATCGCCGTTGAGCCCAACGCCGAGATGCGGCAGGCGTGCCTCCAGCTGCACGTAGACAGCCTGCTGCTTGAAGTTGTGGATGGCACGGCGGAGCACACCGGGCTCCCATCCTCTTCCGTGGACATGGTCTCCGCCGGACGCGCCATGCACTGGTTCAATCGCGAGAAAACGATGACCGAGTTCCGGCGTGTGCTGAAGCCGGGGGGCTGGGTTGCGATCATCGCCTTCGGCCGAACGGAAGACGGCCGCCAGGAAAACGTAGCCTTCGAACAGCTTTTGCGCGACTTCTCTCCCGGCCACGCTGACACACATGCCGGTTACAACGTCTACCGTCATCTCGAGTCTGATCTGCCGCGCGACTTTCACCACGAGGAGATCCTGGGAGAGATGTCGCTGGACTGGAGCGCTCTGCTCGGCATGACCCTGTCGCTCTCGCACAGCCCGCCGAAAAGCAGCCCGGACTGTCCGGCCTTCGAGCAGGAACTCCGGACCTATTTTGAGCGCTTTGCCTCCGAGGGGAAGCTCACCCTGGAGACCCGCTACTGGATCAACGTCGGGCGGTTCTGATTCTCAGCACTCAATGATGTTGAGCGCAAGCCCAGCCAGCGAGGTCTCCTTGTAGCGCGATTGCATGTCTATTCCTGTCTGATACATCGTCTCAATCACCTGATCGAGCGACAGCTTGTGCCCGCTTGTCTCATGGATGGACATCCGGGCAGCGTTGATCGCCTTTACTGCTCCCATGCCGTTGCGCTCGATGCAGGGAATCTGGACCAGGCCACCGATGGGGTCGCAGGTCATGCCGAGGTTATGCTCCATCGCAATCTCGGCGGCGTGCTCGATCTGCTCGTTAGTTCCGTTGAGCGCGGCAACTAACCCACCCGCCGCCATAGAGCAGGCGACCCCGACCTCGCCCTGGCACCCCACCTCGGCTCCGGAGATGCTTGCATTCTCCTTATAGAGGATGCCAATAGCGGCTGCCGTCAGGAAGTAGCGGAGGATCCCCTCGCGATCGGCTCCATTGACGAACCGCATGTAGTAGTGCGCGACCGCCGGGATCACGCCTGCCGCTCCGTTGGTAGGAGCGGTGACAACACTGCCTCCCGCCGCATTCTCCTCGTTGACAGCCATCGCGTAGACCGTGACCCAATCCATCGGTGCGAGCGGATCGCTGGAGCCATTGGCCTCGAACCGGCGTGCGAGCCGCGGCGCGCGGCGGCGGACGTTCAATCCTCCGGGAAGAATCCCCTCGGTGACGAGGCCACGCGCGGTGCAGGCCTGCATCGCCTCCCAGATGGCGAGGATCCTGGCTCTTACCTGGTCTTCTGCAGTCACGAGAGGATGGTCCTTCGCCGAGGCTGGACGACGAATGGAGGCATCTGAGATCAGCGCCGTCTCGTTGGCAAGCAGTAGGTCGGCGATCGTCAGATCATGTGCCGCGGCCGTAGCCAGCAGCTCGGCGCCGCTCCGGAAGGGATAAGGAACCGTCCGTGTGGTTGTTGCTGTTGCGTTCTGCTGAGCTTCGAACTCATCCGCTGAGAGGATGAAACCTCCGCCGATGGAGTAAAAGATGTCTTGCTTGAGAAGATTGCCTGCGGCGTCGAAGGCGGAGAAGCGCATTCCGTTCGGGTGCGTCGGCTTCGCGGGATCGGGGTACATCTGGTCGCGGTGAAAGCGCAGGTGCTCGGCCTCGGTGAAGGGAATCGCCTCGCGATCGAGCAGGTAGAGGGTTCCAGTGCCGCGCACAGAAGCAAGCTCGGCGTCGATTACGGCGGGGTCGACTGTGTCCGGCGCTTCACCCATGAGGCCGAGCAGGATAGCGCGGTCGGTGCCGTGACCGTGGCCAGTGAGGGCGAGTGAGCCGTAGAGATCGACGGTTACACGCGCCACGTTGGCGAGTTCGCTCTTCTGATCGAGCGACTCGGCGAACCGCAGCGCTGCGCGCATGGGGCCGACGGTGTGCGAGCTCGAGGGACCGATGCCGATCTTGAATAGCTCAAAGAGACTGGTGTTCACGAGGATCATTGTAGGCCCGCCCGAAGAATCGTCATCCTTTCGTGATGAAGGTGAAACCTCTGCCTCTTCGGTGGGAGAGGAGGCACTGAATCGCGATGCTATACTCGGCGAACACTTAGAACTGCCTCAAGGACATACCAGGCTCGACGATGCTTTTTAAGGCCCGCAGTGCTGCCGTCTATGGAATCGATGCTCACCTGATCGACGTAGAGGTCGATTTCTCGCAGATCAAGCTGGACAAGGAGCAGTTCAGCACGGTGGGGCTTCCCGATGCAGCCGTTCGTGAGAGCCGCGACCGCGTGCGCTCGGCGATCAAAAACTCGGGCTTCGATCTTCCTCCGACCAAGATCACCATCAATCTCGCTCCCGCTGATCTGAAGAAGGAGGGCTCCGGCTTCGATCTTCCCATCGCCATCGGCATTCTGGGAGCCTATGGCGCGCTCACCATTCGCGATCTGGATGATTTTCTTCTTGTCGGCGAGCTTGGACTCGACGGCACGCTGCGCGCCGTTCCGGGGACGCTGCCCATCGCGGTTGCGGCGCGGGCCAATGGAATCCGGAACGTGATCGTGCCGGCGAGCAATGCGCGCGAGGCTGCGGTGGTGGAAGGCGTCAACGTCTTCCCGGTGAAAAGCCTGATCGAGGTCCGCGAGTTGTTGAACTCGGCCTCGACCGGAACGCTCTCTGCTACCCCGCTGGCAGTGAAGGCCAGCGAGTTGTTGAATGAGATACAACACTTTCCGTTCGACTTCAAGGACGTTCGCGGCCAGCATGTGGCCAAGCGGGCGCTCGAGGTGGCGGCGGCCGGAGGGCACAACATCCTCATGATTGGGCCGCCGGGCTCGGGCAAGACGATGCTGGCTAAGCGGCTGCCTTCGATCCTGACTCCTCTGAAGTTCGAGGAGGCGCTGGAGACGACGAAGATTCACTCGGTCGCCGGCGTGCTCGACGGAGAACAGGGGCTGGTGGCGCAACGCCCGTTCCGTTCGCCACACCACACGATCTCCGACGCCGGGCTGATCGGCGGAGGGATGATTCCGCGTCCAGGCGAGGTCTCATTGGCGCACAACGGGCTGCTCTTTCTGGACGAGCTGCCGGAGTTTCCACGCAACGTGCTCGAGGTGCTGCGACAGCCGCTCGAGGACGGGACGGTGACCATCTCGCGGGCGGCGATGAGCCTGAGCTTTCCGGCGCGGTTCATGCTGGCCGCGGCCATGAATCCTTGCCCCTGCGGCTACTTCAACGACAAGCGCCGGGAGTGCATGTGTACGCCTCCGATGATCCAGCGATATGTCTCTAAGGTCTCAGGACCGCTGCTGGATCGCATCGATATCCATATAGAGGTTCCGGCGGTGGAGTACAAGGAGCTGCGCGGCGGAGCGGCTGCCGAGGGGTCGGCCGAGATCCGCGAGCGTGTTCTGGCGGCGCGGCGGCGTCAGCATGAACGGTTCGGCGAGACGGCGGAGCGGACCAAGGGGTCGGGCAAGGGCGTCTCCCGGAGGGTCTTCGCGAATGCTCAGATGAATACCCAGCAGATCCGTGCATTCTGCGTGTTGGAGTCGGACGCGGAGCGAATGTTGGAGAGAGCGATGCAGCAGCAGGGGCTCAGCGCCCGGGCTCACGACCGGATCCTGAAGGTAGCCAGGACAATTGCGGACCTGGAGGGAGCCGAGAGCATCGGGACCCGGCATATCGCCGAGGCGATCCAGTACAGAACGCTGGACCGAAGTTACTGGGCGTGATCCCTCCCGGTACGGAATTCGTGCAAAATCTTGATAAGGTTAGACTTATCAGGGAATCACGTGCGTAAAATATTGAAAACAAATATGATATATGTAAAATATTGAATTTATTATACTTATCTCCGTAATCGCTTTGTGCTTCCTCCAGCCTTGATCTGCCTTCCCGGATTTGACTTCTATTTCTTTTGCTTCCCTATATTTAATTTTACGCGGGAAAAGATAACTAATCGGCATTTTCATGGTTACAACAATTGATTTATTTTCAATAACTTATTAGGATAATTGCCAGAGAGGGGCCTTGACAGCGCAGGTGGCTTCGGCTCCGTTTTATGGAATTCCTGAATAGAGGTATTCCCAAAATAAGTATTGACCTCGGATGGCCGAAGAGTTACCTTCTAAAAGGTCGAGGCAGTCCTAGGAAGAAACAGAGGGCTGCCCGGTCTTGGACACCAGGCATACCGGGTGTTCCGCCTCTGCTCCTTCTGTCGCATGCCCAGGCGCTAGATCCGCTGAAGATACCAGGAGAAACAGGGTTTTTGAGGAAACGTGTCAGTTCTAATTTGGACGATGCGTTCTACAAGCTCGTCTGCTCTTGGTTTTGGGTGGAACGGGTTTGGTTTGAGAGATTTACAAAAAAATTAGAATCCCTTTACCGGGGTTTGACGTCTAAAAGATCAGGGCAGGCGGAGTTCAACGGATCCTGTCAAACGAAATAATTTTAATTGCGGGGCGTGGGCGCAAGAAACACTGTTGCCGCAAGAGGATTTGAGATAAAAGGAGAAGATGATGCGCTCGGATTTGGTTTTTGGAGCCCTCACTCATGTGAAGAACCGTTATGAGCTTTGTCAACTGGCGTCGAAGGCGACCCGGAAGTTGCACAAGCCGAATACCCGCCTGCAGGACACCACAAATGAGGTTCTGGACCGTTTCAAGGATTCGATCCCGATGGGCGACGTTGAGACCCCTGTTCAAAAGGTAGAGTTGCAGGAGCGCCGCGCGGCTTAAGCGCGCGGCCTTCGGCCGGGCGTAAAACGAATTTCTAACCCTTTCCGCATCACCCAATCCATCCCACAAAACTTCAGAGTTCTTCCCGGCCCTCCACTGCAGGATCCCTTTCCGAAATATCAATATCCCGCCAAGATTCCGACATTCCGACGCATCGCAAGGTAAAACCATGACAATTTCAGAGTTGAAAGAACACAACATTGCAGAGCTGGGTAAACTGGCGCGCGGGCTTGATATCGCGGGCACCAGCGGACTCCGCAAACAAGACCTTATCTTCAAGATTCTGCAGGCGCAGAGCGAGAAGGAAGGCCACATTTTCGCCGAGGGCGTCCTGGAGATTCTTCCTGACGGCTACGGCTTTCTTCGTTCTCCTGATTACAACTATCTCCCCGGTCCAGACGACATCTATGTTTCGCCTTCGCAGATTCGCAAGTTCGACCTGAAGACGGGCGACACGATCTCGGGCAATGTACGGCCTCCGCACGAGGGCGAGAAGTACTTCGCGCTGGTGAAGATCGAAGCGATTAACTTCGAGTCGCCGGAGGAGACGCGCAACAAAATTCTGTTCGACAACCTGACTCCGCTGTACGCTGAGGAGCGGGTGAAGATGGAGACGGTGCGGGACAACATCTCGGGCCGGGTGATGGATCTTCTGACGCCGGTGGGCAAGGGACAGCGCGGTCTGATCGTCGCTCCGCCACGTACCGGCAAGACGATGCTGCTGCAGGCGATCGCCAACTCTATAACAACGAACCATCCTGAGGTCGTACTGATTGTTCTGCTGATCGACGAGCGTCCGGAAGAAGTTACGGACATGCAGCGTTCGGTAAAGGGCGAGGTTATCAGCTCGACCTTCGACGAGCCGGCGGCGCGTCACGTACAGGTAGCCGAGATGGTGATCGAGAAGGCCAAGCGCCTTGTCGAGCACAAGCGCGATGTGGTGATCCTGCTGGATTCGATCACGCGTCTGGCGCGAGCGTACAACACGATCGTTCCTCCGAGCGGCAAGGTTCTCTCAGGCGGTGTGGATTCGAACGCGCTGCAGAGGCCGAAGCGGTTCTTCGGCGCGGCCCGCAATATCGAAGAGGGCGGCTCGCTGACGATCATTGCGACGGCTCTGGTCGATACGGGCTCGAGAATGGACGAGGTCATCTTCGAAGAGTTCAAGGGCACGGGCAACATGGAAGTGATCCTCGATCGCAAACTGGTCGACAAGCGCGTCTTCCCGGCGATCGACATCCAGCGCTCGGGCACGCGTAAGGAAGAGCTTCTGATCCCGAAGGAAGACCTGCAGAGGATCTGGATTCTTCGCAAGGTGTTGAACCCACTGAGCCCGGTCGAAGCGATGGAGCTGCTGACCGACAAGCTGGCGAAGACGAGGAACAACCAGGAGTTTCTGCACAATATGAGCTCGATCTAAAGAGCTCGACAAGTGATCACCGGGTCCGGGTGGTGCTGGTTCCGGTGATAAGGGGCAGTCCTTTTGTGGACTGCCCCTTTTGTATTGGGATGGCCTTGAACCGCTCGCTCAGGATGACACTTTACTGGCGTACTTAGCGGAGGCCGCCGGAGGCGAACAAGGTCTCTCCGGTGAGCCAGCCGGAGTCTTCGGAGGCGAGGAAGACAGCGATTGGGGTAATGTCGCCGGGCTGGCCGATGCGTCCGAGCGGAGTCTGGGCCTCGCGGTTCTTCTGCCATTCACCGCCGATGAAGCCGATGGTGTGGGTGCCTTCGGTCTCGACCAGGCCGGGATTGATGGAGTTGACGCGGATGTTGCGGGGGCCGAGTTCATTGGCAAGCACGCGGGTGATGGAGTCGACGGCGCTCTTGGTGGCGGTGTAGATGGTCGATGTGGGCGGATTGGTAGAGGTGACGCTAGAGCCGATGTTGAGGATGCTTCCACCGCCGGCGCCGAAGTGCAGAACAGCCTCGCGAGTAGCGAGCAGAAGTCCGAGGACGTTGGTGTTGAAGAGGCGGTGGAACTCGTCGACGCTGAATTCCTCGAGGGGAGAGAAGCTGTAGACACCGGCGTTGTTGACGAGGATGTCGACGGCGCCGAAGGTCTTTATGGTCTCTTCGAAGAGGTGTTTGACGTCCGCCTGTTCGGTGACGCTGCCCTGAATGGCGATGGCCTTACCACCCTTGAGGTTGATCTCGCCGACAACCTTATCTGCACCTTCGCGGCTGGAGGCGTAGTTGACGACGACAGAGGCACCTTCGCTGGCAAGGCCGCGTGCGATGTCTGCGCCGATTCCCTTGGAGGCGCCGGTGACGATGGCTACTTTGCCGGAGAGTTTGCTCATGCTGGCTTGATCCTTTGGTTCCATGAAGAAGATGGGCGCAGCCGATTCGCTGCGCCCGAAGGGGTGATGAGGAAGATTAGCGATGGCCGCCCGATGCGACGACATGCTCTCCGGTGAGCCAGCCGGAATCGTCGGAGGCGAGGAAGACGGCGACGGGGGTGATGTCGTTGGGCTGGCCGATACGTCCGAGCGGTGCCTGGGCTTCAACGCCCTTCTGGAAGTCGGAGCCGATGAAGCCGGCGGAGTGAACGCCTTCGGTCTCGACCATTCCGGGGTTCAGGGAGTTGACACGAATCTTCTTGGGGCCAAGCTCATTGGCGAGCACTGAGGTGATGGAATTGAGAGCGCCCTTGGTTGCGGTGTAGACGACGCTGGTGGGCGGGTTGAGCTCCGTGGCGGCCGAACCGATGTTGATGACGCTTCCACCATTGTCGCCGAAGAGCTTGACGGCCTCGCGGGTGGCGAGAAGCGCGCCGAGGACGTTGGTGTTGAAGATGCGGTTATAAAGCTCGCTGGTGAACTCTTCGAGAGGGGAGAACTGATAGACGCCGGCGTTGTTTACGAGGACGTCGAGCTTGCCGAAGGTCTTCTGAGTCTCGGCGAAGAGACGCTGGACGTCGGCCTCTTTGGCGACATCTCCTTGGACGGCGATGGCCTTGCCTCCTGCTTTGGTGATCTCGGCGACAACCTTTTCTGCTCCCTCTTTGCTGGAGGCGTAGTTGACGACGACGGAGGCCCCCTCCTTCGCCAGTCCCTTGGCGATGTCGGCTCCGATGCCCTTAGAGGCTCCCGTGACGACCGCGACTTTTCCTGTAAGCTTGCTCATCTCTCTTACCTCTGTTTTCCTTTTATATTTCGACAAACGTCTAATTGATGAGGCCGAGATGGGAAAGGATTCAGAGGATGGCGGAGGATTTGGTCAGATTATCTTTTCTTTCACGAAGGATGGGAATCCGGGCGCTGATGGTCCTCGACTTCGCTCGGAATGACCCGGAAGTGGTTGTAGATGTCTACTTTGCGAGGTGGGCTTCGAGGACCTGGAGGAACTGGGCGAGCCAGGCTGGATGCGCGGGCCAGGCGGGTCCGGTGACGAGGTTCCCGTCGGTGATGGCGTCGGTTACCTCGAGGGGGATGAAGGTTCCTCCGGCGAGCTCGACCTCGGGGGCGCAGGCTGGATAGGCGTTGACTCGCCTTCCTTGCAGAACGCGGGCGGCGGCGAGGAGCTGCGGTCCGTGGCAGAGGGCGGCGATGGGTTTGCCGGTCTTGTCGAAGTGGCGAATGATCTCGAGCACGCGCTGGTTGAGGCGGAGGTATTCGGGGGCGCGGCCACCGGGGACGACGAGGGCGTCGTAGTCCTCGGGCTTGATCTCATCGAAGGTGGCGTTGAGGACGAAGTTGTGGCCGGGCTTTTCGGAGTAGGTCTGGTCTCCTTCGAAGTCGTGGATGGCGGTGCGGACGCGGTCGCCGGAGCTCTTGCCGGGGCAGACGGCGTGGACGGTGTGGCCAACCATCTGAAGGGCCTGGAAGGGAACCATGACCTCGTAGTCCTCGACGAAGTCTCCTACGAGCATGAGGAGTTTTGCGGGTTTGAAGGGGGAGCGGTGCGTGGCGTCGGTCATGCGACTCCTTTCTTGAAGTCGAGGGGAGTAGACGGTCAGTATCCGTTGGCGATGAGGTATTGCTCGGTGAGGGCGAAGCCGTTGGAGGTTTCGCCTTGTCGCTCGGCGTACTTTCCCAGCACGTCGACTTCGATGTTGAGGGAGTCTCCGGGGGAGAGCGTACTGAGGTTCGTGGTTGTGTAGGTGTGGGGGATGATGGCGATCTCAACCTCGTTGGTTCGGATGGAGGCGACGGTGAGGGAGATGCCTTCGACGGTGATGGATCCCTTTTCGACGACGTAGCGGACGAGAGAGTCGGGGATGGTGAAGCGCAGGCGGTAGTCGGTGGTCTCGGTGTCGGCGGTGATGGGCTCGATGGCGCGGAGAGTTCCGGTGGAGTCGACGTGGCCCTGGACGACGTGGCCGCCGAGGGGGGAACCGGCGGGGGTGGGCAGCTCGAGGTTCACTACGGAGTCGGACTTGAGCCGCGAGAGGGTGGTTCGTGCGATGGTCTCGGCGGCGAGGTCGGCGGAGAAGCGAGCAGGGAAGGCGTTGGGCTCGATGTCGAGCGCGGTGAGACAGACGCCCGAGACGGCGACCGAGTCGCCGGTGGAGAGACGCCCGACGAGTGCGGCGGGGGCGCCGATGGTGATGCGCGTTACTCCGGCGTTGGGAGTGACGCAGAGGATGGTTCCCGTGGTTTCGATCAGGCCGGTGAACATAGGTATAGGGTAACGCGAAGGGCGAATTGCAGGTTGTCAGGCAGGTCTTGACGGGGTGAAGCTCTGCGTCAGGGCTTCAGTTCGGGGTGGCGGCGGAGGAAGTCCGCGGCGAGCGGGCAGACGACATCTACACGCAGCTTGTTGTCTCGGGCGTATTCGAGCGCGATTCGCACCAGTATTCCAGCGATGCCTTGTCCGCGGATGGCGGCGGGGACCTCGGTGTGGAGCAGGGTGATCCAGCCGCGGTCGTCGGTCTCGAACTCGAGCCAGGCGAGATGGGCGCCTTCTTCATACTCGAATCTGCTGCGCGTGACTCTGCTGGGGGTGCTCATAGTCTTAGCTTGTTCAAGGCTACTACTACTGAAAGACGAGGTGGCTTTGGAAGAAGGGGAGCAGATCGGTGGCGATGCGGCCTTCGGGGCCCCAGATAACGTCTTCGCTGGATATGCCGTTGTACTCCTCGGCTTCATGCGGGATGCCGTATTCGTTCAGCTTGTGAGTGAAGGCCTGGTTGGAGTAGACGTGGTCGAAGTTGGAGTCGTTGCGTGCCCAGTCGAACTTGAAACCACGCAGGGACTTGAGATTGTCGGCGTACTTGCCGATGAGCGACTCGAGGAAGAAATTTTCACGCATGCGATCCATGACCTTGGGGTCGATGACGAGCTGGCCATTGATGCGATGCGCGGGAAAATCGATATAGAGCGGAGGGTTGTTGGGATTCGGAACGTGTGCTTCGAAGATGGAGGCGAAGATGGTGGAGTAGCCGTCTTTACGAACGTCGTCGAGTGTCTTGGCGTTCTCCATGAGCTCCCAGTTGGGGAGTCCGGCGAGAATTTTGACGCCGTTGCCGGTGCCTACGGGATGCAGGGCATAGACGCTGCCGAAGAGGTCCGGGTGCTCCATCGCGATGCGGATTGCGCCGTAGCCTCCCATAAAGTGCCCGGCGATGCCACGGGAGTCACGCGAGGGAAGGGTACGGAAGTTGGTGTCCATGTAGGGGACGAGCTCTTTGGCGACGAAGTCTTCCCAGTTGCCTGTCGCGGAGGAGTTGACGTACCAGGAGCTTCCTATTGGCGTAGTCATATCGACGGTGACGAAGATGAATTTGCGGATGGTGCCGGCGGCGATGGCGTGGTCGAGGATGCTTTGTGCGCCTGACTTATCGAAGATGGCGCGGAAGCTGGAGTCAAATGGACTGGGGAAGAAGTAGATCACTGGGTAACGCTGGGTGGAGGAGTCGTAGTCAGGCGGAAGATAGACCAGCAGTTTTCGCACGGGATCGATCCCGATCTTGCTGTTTGCGAAGTTCTTCGATTGAATCTCGCGCGGTATAAGCTGGCTCTTCGGAGCATCGGCTGCGGAGGCAGAGAGTGTTGTGAAGAGGATGGCGAGCGCCAGAGTTGTTGCGACGCGAAGTTTTTTTGAAGCTATACGTTCCGTCTTCAAGGTGCCTCCAGGCAAAGTCCAGACGCCAGAATGCTGGTTCCGCAAAGGCAGATGGAGGAGCTATTCAGGGAGACGCAATCCTTTTGCAGGGAGAGGTATCGTTCGCGCAGGGAGTTATATTTCCGGCCAGGGGTCGCGAAGGTAGCCGGTGATACAGCTGTCGGGGCCGAAGGTGGCGCGGGTGATGTGGTGGAGCGTCTGCTCGAAGTCGGCTGGCGAAGCAACTCCATGGGCGAAGGGAAGGGCCTGATCGCCGAGCTCTGCCTGGGAGTGGAAGAGAATGGCCTTGTCGACGAGGTCCTGGCTGAGGAAGGCTCCGTTGAGGTGAGGGCCGGCTTCGAGAAGGACGCTGAGGATCTTTCGTTCGGCGAGTACCTCGAGGACGGAGGGAAGCGAGAGGCGGCCTGCGTGATCGGGGATGATCTCGACCTCGATGCCGTCTTTGCGGAGATCGTCGATCTTCCCGGTTGGGGAGGAGGCGCTGGTGAGGATGAGGAGATCGCGGTTAGCGGAGCGGAAAAGCTGTGAGGTGTATGGGAGGCGCAGGTGGGTATCGAGTACGACGCGGAGCAGAGGCCTGCGTCGCGGAGTCTGGGTGCGGTCGGTCAGGAGGGGATCGTCGGCGAGCACGGTACCGATGCCGGTGAGGATGGCGTCGGAGGCGTAGCGAAGGCGCTGAACCTCATCGCGGGCGGCGGGCCCGGTGAGCCAGTGCGGCTGGTTGGGGAGTCGCGATGCGGGCGGGGGAGCAAGCTTACCGTCAGCGGAGAGCGCAGCCTTGAGAGTGACGAAGGGACGCCTTGTCCGGATGAAGTGCGCGAAGGCTTCGTTGAGGCCGCGCGCTTCGTGCTGAAGAACGCCGACGGTGACCTCGATGCCTGCGGCCCGGAGTCTTTCGATGCCGCGGCCGCCGACGAGCGGGTTGGGGTCGGCGGTGGCGACGACGACGCGCGTGATGCCTGCGGCGATGAGGGCGTCGGCGCAGGGGCCGGTGCGTCCGTGATGGCTGCAGGGCTCGAGGGTGACGTAGGCGGTGGCTCCCTGGACGGAGAGGCCGCTAGAGGCGGCTTGTTTGAGGGCTACGATCTCGGCGTGGTCGTAGTTGTCGTAGAGGTGTGCGCCTGCACCGAGGATTTGGCCGTCGCGAACGATCACGCAACCGACCTGCGGATTGGGGCTGGCGAGCGCGATGGTTCCGGCGGCAAGATGAAGTGCGTGCCACATGAGATCCGTGTCGCGCTGTTCCAGTTCGAGGGATGCCATCTTTAGAGGATAGAACGCGGACTCTCAGCCGACGAGGGAGTCGATGAAGGCGGCGGAGTCGAAGGGGATGAGGTCGTCGATCTTTTCGCCGATGCCGGCGTAGAAGACCGGAAGCTTGAGCTCGGTGGCGATGGCGAGGACGATGCCGCCCTTGGCGGTGCCGTCGAGCTTGGTGAGGACGATGCCGGTGACGCGGGCGGCCTCTGTGAAGAGGCGCGCCTGCTGCAGGCCGTTCTGACCGGTGGTGGCGTCCATGACGAGGAAGGTCTGGTGCGGTGCGCCGGGAACGAGCTTTTCGCAGGTGCGCCGCATCTTGTCGAGCTCCTTCATCAGGTCGGTCTTGGTGTGCAGGCGTCCGGCAGTGTCGGCGATGAGGACGTCTGTGGAGCGGGCCTTCGCGGCGGTCAGAGCGTCATAGAGCGCGGCTGAAGGGTCGCCGCCCTGCTTGGTTTTGATGACGGGAACGTCGGAGCGCTGCGCCCAGATCTCCAGCTGCTCGATGGCGGCGGCGCGGAAGGTGTCGGCGGCGCAGAGCAGGACGCTACGGCCCTGCGAGCGGAAGAGATTGGCGAGCTTGCCGGTGGTGGTGGTCTTTCCGGTTCCGTTGACCCCGACCATGAGGATGACCTCGGGCGGAGTGGAAGGATGCTGGATGGGGCGGGCGACGCCGTCGAGGATCTGGCGAAGCTCGGTCTTGAGGATCTGGCGAAGCTGCTCACCGCTTTCGATGCCGGTGCGGAGGGCGCGCTGGCGAAGGTTCTCCATGATGATGGCGGTGGTGGCGCTGCCGATATCGGAGGCGAGGAGGCGCGGCTCCAGATCGTCGAGCGAGGCCTGATCGATCTCGCGGGTAAGGGCTACGACGGAGCTGATGGATTCGGAGAGGGACTCGCGGGTGCGGGTGACCGCCTGCCGCATGCGGTCGAAGAGGTTGAGCTTCGGCGCGGAGGTCTCCTGCTGTGCCGGAGATTCCTCCGGGGTTTCCTGCTTGTCACGTTTTCCGAAGAGAGAGAAGGCCATGCGTAGTCTAGTTTATCGGATTGCGGGAGCGGGAGTTCGCAGACCTGGCTGCTCAGTAGGAGAGCGGTGTATTGTGTGGCGCATGACGAAGATGGAGCTGTTTGAGTTTATTTCGGGTTGCAAGCTGGCTGTACTGGGGAGCATCTCTCCGGAAAAGACACCCCAGTCGGCGCTGGTGGGGATTGCTGTCAGCGAGAACCTTGAGATTATCTTCGACACGCTGAGCAGTACGAGGAAATACAGGAACCTTACGGCGAACAGGAAAGCTTCTCTGGTAATCGGCTGGGAAGGCGAGAAGACGGTGCAGTATGAAGGGGAGGCTTTTCTGCCGGAGGGCGAAGAGCTGGAGCAATATAAGCAGATCTACTACGCGACGTGGCCGGAGGGGCGAGAGCATGCAAGCTGGCCGGGACTGGTTTATTTTGTCGTTCGTCCGAGGTGGGTGCGGTACAGCAACTACGATGTGCAGCCGCCGCTGATAGAGGAACTGGAGTTCGCCGAGTAGTCCCTTGTCGCGGATGGGATGGACGCAGGCGTGGTGCGGGGGTTATTGGTGCTCGTCACGGCCGGGCCGCGACATCAGCTCGCGGATCGCGTCGCCGGGAACTTTGTTCCGGTGCAGGATCGCGTCCACCTGTTCGGTGATGGGCATCTCGACGCCGTAGCGGCCGGCGAGGCCGAGGGCAGCGGCAGTGGAGAGGACGCCTTCGGCGACCTTGCCGCCCATGCCGGAGAGGATGGTGTCGAGCTGACGGCCACGTCCCAGCTCGATGCCGACGGCGCGGTTGCGGGAGAGCTCACCGGTGCAGGTGAGGATGAGATCGCCGACCCCGGAGAGCCCGGTCAAGGTGGCGCGGCGGCCACCGCAGGCGATGGCGAGGCGCGTCATCTCGGCGATGCCGCGGGTGATGAGGGCGGCGGAGGAGTTATGGCCGAGATTGAGGCCTTTGACGACTCCTGCGGCCAGTGCGATGACGTTCTTCAGGGCTCCGCCAAGCTCGACGCCGGTGACATCGTCGTTGGTGTAGAGGCGCAGAGTGGGGGAGGAGAACTCACGCTGAATCGTCTGGGCGAGGCGGATGTCGCTTGCGGCGGCGACGATCGCTGTGGGGCTTGCGGCGGCGACCTCCTGAGCGAAGGAAGGGCCGGAGAGGACGGCGCAGGGATTGTCGGTGACGGAGGCGATCACCTGGGACATCCGAAGGTAGGAGGTCTCTTCGATGCCCTTCGAGGCCGAGAGGATGATCTGGTGGGGAGTCAGCAAGGGCGCAATGTGCGAGATGACGGAGCGCAGATGCTGCGAGGGCACGACGCTGACGATGATGTCGGCTTCGAAGATGGCCTCGGGAAGATCGCTGGTGACGTGGACGTCGACGGGAAGGATGAAGCCTGGGAGATAAGTTAGGTTCTCGCCGCTCTCGTGAAGCTGCTCGGCCAGGGAGGAAGTATGAGCCCACAGGCAGAGGCGATGTCCGCCGCGGCGCGCAAGCGAGATGGCCAATGCTGTTCCCCAGGCCCCGGCTCCTAGAACGGTGATGCGGCTCAAGCAGCCACCTTTCGCGAACCGAAGCGGTGCTCGGTGCCGGAGAGGAGACGCCGGATGTTCTGAGAGTGCTTCACGATGATGAGCAGAGGGATGAGGATGTAGCAGGCCACGAGGATGAATGTACGTGCAGGAGCGTGCGGCAGGGCAAAGAACGGGAACAGAGCCGCCGCGAGGATGGAGGCCAGAGAGACATAGCGGGTGAAGAGGACGATGACCAGGAAGACTCCCAGAAGAAAGAGGACTGTCAGAGGAGCGAGAGCGAGGAAGACGCCGAGTGCGGTGGCGACTCCTTTGCCTCCGCGGAAGCCGAGCCATACGGGGAAGCAGTGACCAAGGACAGCGGCCAAAGCGGCTACTGCGGCGATGTCGTAGGCACGAGGGAACGCATAGTTTTCGGCGATGTGTTGAGCGAGGACGACAGCGAGGTATCCCTTCAAGGCATCGAGAACGAGGGTCAGGATTCCCAGGCCTTTGGCTCCGGAGCGCGCGACGTTGGTGGCTCCAATATTGCCGCTGCCCATCGCCCGTATGTCCTCGTGCCGGAAGATGCGAACCAGCAGATAGCCAAAAGGGATGGAGCCGAGCAGGTATGCCAGCGGAATGGAGATGAGCCAGGGAGTCATGAAGTTACAGTTTGAGTTTATCAAGCTGTGCCGCTGTGGGTAAGCGGAGCCGCCGCCTCAGAGAGATGGAAGCCTCAGTGCACCGTCTGCCGCAGAAACTCGAGGGCATGCTGCGACGACCACCAGCGGATGTAGTCGCGGTCGCCTTGTAGGTTTAGCTCCTTCACCGTGGTCTTGCGGCCATCGGCCAGGGCGATGTAGACGCGGCCGATGGGTTTCTCCGCATCCGGTCCCGACGGCGCGCCTGCGGGGCCTGCGAGGCCGGTGATGGAGACGCCGAGCGAGGCTCCGGTGCGGGAGCGTATACCCTCGGCCAGCGCTCGGGCCACCTCGGGGCTGACGGCTCCGTGAAGCTCGATCGTCTCGCGCGGCACATCGGCGAAGAGTGTCTTGAGCTCGGGAGTATAGACGACCGCGCCGCCGACGAAGGCGCGCGAGCTATTGGGAACCGACGTCAGCCGCTCGGCGAGAAGGCCGCCGGTGCAGCTTTCGGCCACGGCAAGGGTGAGGTGTCGCATCTCAAGCATCAGCAGCACGACCTCTTCGAGGCTTTCGCCGCGCGAAGAGAAGATGGCATCGTCCATCTCGGCCTCGATAAGTCCGGCCAGCTCGTCTACGCGGGCCTGGGCCTCCAACATGGTGGGGCTGGCCGCGGCGAAGTGCAGTTGAATCTCTCCCTGACCGGCGAGGATGGTGGTCTGGACATCGGCATACTTGTTGTAGATCGGCGCGGTGCGGGCGTCGACTTGCGATTCAGGAAGCAGAGCCATGCGGAGCATGCGGCGGGCGAGCGAGCGCGGAGGAAGAGCGGCGGCGAGCAGCGGCTTTGCAACCTGCTCGAACAGCGGCTTGAGCTCTCGCGGAGGACCGGGCAGAAGAAGGATGATCTTCCGGTAGTTCTCGACGGCCGTATCGAGCATCTGGCCCGGAGCGCTGCCAGTGGGATTGTTGAGGATGACAGCACCTTCGAGGACGTCGGCTTGCTTCGCGTTGTTGGGAGGCATGGTGATCTGACGTGCCGCGAAGCGCTTATAGAGTGTGGTCAGGATCTCGGGGCTGCGATGGAGCGAGATGCCGAGAGCGGCGGCGACGGCTTCGCGGGTCAGGTCGTCCTCGGTGGGGCCCAGGCCGCCGGAGAAGATCACGATGTCGGCGCGGGAGAAGGCCGTGCGAGCAGCGCCGGTGAGGTGCTTGAAGTTGTCACCAACGATGGTCTTGAAGGCGACTTCGACGCCAAGGTCGTTAAGTTGTGCGGTGAGAAAGAGAGAGTTGGTGTCCTGCCGGTGCGGCGTAAGCATCTCGGAGCCGGCTGCGATGATTTCAGCGATCATGGGTCGATCTGCGTCCTCTCCCGTCTGCGAGTAAGGCCGACGGACACGAGGCGTGAGGGGCCTCGTCCTCCATGATAGAGAGTTTTGCGTCGGATGGTTGGTCAGCCAGACACGGCGGCGTGACGGAAGGTCAGGTTGATCCGGAATGATCCTGTGAGGGGATGAGAGCCGGCAGGGATGGGGGCGACGCCGTGAAAGATGAGCCGTGCCGGGCCTCCCCAGACGAGGACATCGCCGTGCTCGATGCGGATGCGCTGTGGCGTATCGGAGCGGCGCAGCGTGCCGAGCAGGAAGGTCGCCGGAAGTCCTAGTGAAACGGAGACGATCGGGTGCGCGTAATCCCGCTCGTCTTTGTCCTGGTGGAGAGACAGTCGTGCCCCGATGGAGTAGCGGTTGATGAGGCAGCTATTGGGCGTGAAGCCGGGGAAGCCTCCTGCCTGCGCGGACCATTGTGCCAGCGAGAGAAGAGGAGCGGGCATCGCCGGCCACGGATGCCCCGTGACCGGGTCCGTCGCGGTGTAGCGATAGCCGGTTCGATCGGTCGTCCATCCCAGCAGACCGGTGTTGGTCATCGCCACCGACATGGTGTGGCCGCCGGGGACGACCATCTGGCGGAAGGGAGCGGCGGCCTGCACGGCGGTGATCGCGTCGTAGAGCTCGTCTGCCTCATCGCGGCAGAAGGCTCGAAGGAGGGTGACACCCTCTGCCGGGTGTTCTTCCGCGGGGAGCGGAGGGTCGGGCCAGAGTCTGTCGCTACTGTGCATCGTGGAAGATCACTCCAAGGGTAAAGCGATGGCCTAAGCGGATAGGGCTGACGCCGTGGCGCATGGCTACTCGATAGACGCCGCGCGTGCCGCGCTGGGGGCGATGATTGACCGCGAAGAGCACTGCCTCGCCCTGGCGCAGGGGGACTACGGAGACGCGTGACTGCATGCGCGGGCGCTGCTCGGTGAGGACAAATTCTCCTCCCGCGAAGTCGCGTCCGGGCTCGCTGAGCAGGAACGCTACCTGGATGGGAAAGACGAGCTCGCCGTAGAGATCCTGGTGAAGGCAGTTGTAGTCGCCCTGCTGATACTTGAGCAGCAGCGGCGTCGGGCGCGTCTGTCCGGCCTGATGGCAGAGCTGCTGGAACTGGCGATGCTCAGCCGGGTAGACCGTCGATTGACCCAGCGCGCGGCTCCATTCATTCGCGATAGGAGCGAGTTGTGGATACAGGGCGCCGCGTAACTCCTCGATGAGTGCGGGGAGGGGATAGCTGTAGTACTGGTACTCGCCGCGGCCGAAGCCGTGGCGGGCCATTACGATGCGGCTGCGGAACTGTGTGGGCTGGTCGTAGCCGCTGGCCAGCGTGCGGCACTCGTCCTCAGAGAGAAGCTGGCCGGTTGCGGCGTAGCCTTGTTCCCCCAGGTCGTTGGCGATGCGAGCCCAGTCGAGTGATGCGATCTTTTCGGTAAGGTTCATGGCTCTACTGTCGCCTGGAACCATAAGATGCGACACTCCGGTTTGTATCACCAAAGTAAGACGGCAGCCTGCGGGGGCAGACTGCCGTTGGGTGTTTCCGGAAGGGATGGTTAGACCTTCGGAGCCCAGCCCTTTTCGTACTCACGGTCCCAGTGCTTCATGGCCTCGGCGTCGTTAACGATGTGGCCGTTGGTGGGATTGAGCGAGAGGCCGCGATTCATCGCCCAGGCGACGTTCGAGAGCTGCAGCATGGTGACGGCAACGTTGCCGACCTCGATGGGGGCGTTGAGTTTTTCGCCCTTCTGGATACCGGCGATGAAGTTGGCAAAGTGGCGATCG
>Ga0193743_1000678_pt1 | contig 26727 bp, 24 predicted proteins | sample L2c2metaG_FD_143038 | JGI IMG/M metagenome (GOLD analysis project Ga0193743, IMG submission 143038) | Soil microbial communities from a riparian zone of the East river system, Colorado, United States - L2c2 | ecosystem: Environmental > Terrestrial > Soil > Riparian zone | place: USA: East River...
GTTCCAGTGCGTATGATCGGTGTCGCTCACATACCGCGCATAGGTCATGATCGTCTCCGTCCCACCCGAGATCGTATTCAGGTTCGTAAACGGCTCCGGATCGTTCACGTCCACATACTGCACTCCATTAACCGTGAGATACCCGCGGACGACCATCATGTGTCCACCCCCACCCGGCCAGTGCCACGAGAAGGCGAACGGCTTGTTTCCGCAGAAGATCTGCCCTTTGACCTGCGCCCACGTTAGTGCCGCATCGCTCGTCTGCGTCGCCGTGAAGCCATACTTCTCGTACTCCGGCCATCCGCCGTTGTTGCACGAGCCGCCATTGCTGTTGCAGCAGCTCGTCAGGCCGAATCGGTTGTTCGCCTCGGTGCATTGATTCACATCGTGGCCAAAATACCGCATCGTCATCTGCCCACTCGCCGCCCAGCACCAGTTGGAAGCCTGTTGCGGCAGCGTCGGAACATTCACTGTGGATACGAGAGGCGGATTACAGCAGCCCGCCAGCAGCAGTGCGGAAGACAAAAGGAAAAGGGAACGCAACATACACCCTCCACTCCAGATTTGTTCCTGCGTGGCCCGGTTATCGAATCTGATCCTGAGATTGCGGAATACTATCAGAACCCACTGACCGCAGACCAAAAATTCGCGAGCCATTCGATTATCTTTGCTTTCAATTGCAGCAGTTTGTAGAATTCCGCCACACCGGCCCCGTAAAAAATCGAGAGGAGCGCGCCATGGCGACTCAGTTCTACGCAACCGTTACCGGGGCAAAGCAGGGAGCCTTCAAGGGCGAGACCACGCAAAAGGGCCGCGAGGGCAAGATCCTCGGCGTAGCCTTCAGCTACGGAGTCCTCTCTCCCCACGCCGTCTCCTCAGGCGCGGGCCAGGCCACAGGCAAGCGGCAACACCAGCCCGTCGTCTTCACCAAGGAGTGGGGAGCCTCGTCGCCGCAGTTCTATCAGGCTGCCTTTACCAATGAAACCCTGACCTCCGTCCTCTTCGAGTTCATCGTCACCAATCGCGACGGAACCCAGCAGGTCGATCACACCATCAAGCTGACCAACGCCTCCATCATCGCCGTCCGCCAGACGCTGCCCGACAGTCAGCCCGCCGGCTCGCTCGTCGACCCGCGTGAACTGCAGGAGATCTCCTTCACCTTCCAGAAGATTGAAATTGTCAGCCTCACCGGAGGCACCCAGACCACCGACGAATCGAGCACAAACGTCTAACCCTGTAGCCTGTGACCCTAATTTGACCTCCACCCCCAACCTGCTACCCTTAAAGACGTGCTGATTACCCCGCTTCAACTCGTCGATGAGCCTCTTCACTTCGATGAATCCATCGCCCCCGGTACCCTGGACTACGCCCCGGACATCCATCAGGTAGGCTCTCTGCCCGTCAAAGGCGAGGCCGACCTCCTCGTCGAGCACCGCAGCTCAAACTCCCACGTCCACGACATCCGTCTCCGCGCCCAATACAGCGGCAACTTCGAGATCCTCTGCGCCCGCTGCGTCGAGCCCGTCCCTACCTCTCTATCCTGCGCCTTTGACCTCATCTTCCGCCCCGAAGGGGCCGATGCTGTCTCTGGCGAGCACGCAATTACCGAAGACGAGACCGAAATAGGGTATTATCAGGAGAGCGGTCTTTTGCTTGAGGATGTGGTGCGTGAGCAGGTGTTGCTCTCCCTGCCAGGTCGTACCCTCTGCAAAGCGGACTGCCAAGGGCTTTGCCCCCGCTGTGGTCAGAATCTGAATCTTGCACAATGCTCCTGCGATAAGGGTCCCGTGGATCCACGTTGGAATGCGCTGGCGGGTCTGGCTGACAAGATCGAGGTAAAGCACTAAACCAAGTTTTGCTTCGTCGCCTGCGCAACGCATGGCCGCGCAGCGCGATTGAAAGGGACACCGCAATGCCTAATCCGAAACGGCGCCACTCCAAGCAACGGACTGCCAAGCGCCGCAGCCACGACTTCCTCACCCCCACCGGTCTCTCCGAGTGCCCCAACTGCCACGAGCGTAAGCTTCCCCATCGTGCCTGCCGCAAGTGCGGTACGTACAAGGGCCGCGAAGTTCTTGCTGTCAAAGAAGCAAGCTAACGCTCGTCATCAAAACACTGCTATCTTTTCCTGATGCCGATTGACATCGTCGTTGACGCAATGGGTTCAGATAAGGCCCCCGAACCAGAGATTCGCGGGGCCATTCTCGCTGCTCGTCAGTACGACGTCCGGGTCCACCTCGTCGGGCCCGAAGATGTCCTGCGCCCAATCCTCCGCCAACACCTCCGCGGCCACCACCACCTGCCCGTCTTCATCGTCCCCGCCACCGAGTGGATCACCATGCAGGACAAGGCCGCGCAGGCTGTCCGCACCAAACGCGACTCCACCATGCGCGTCGGCCTCAAGATGGTTCGCGAAGGCCTCGCCTCCGGCCACGGTCATAAGGGCCCCTCAGGTCCAGGCCGTGCCGCCGGCTTCTTCACTGCCGGCAACACCGGGGCCGCCATGGCCACCGCCAAGATGGTCCTCGGCATGTTGTCCGGCGTCGACCGCCCAGCCCTCGCCACCATCCTCCCGACCGTTCGCGGCGTCCCTTCCCTGCTCCTCGACGTAGGCGCCAACGTCGACAGCGACCCCGACAACCTCGTCCAGTTCGCCGTCATGGGCCACATGTACGCCCAGAACGTCCTCAAGATCCACAACCCCCGCGTTGGCCTCCTCTCCATCGGCGAAGAGGACTCCAAGGGCAACTCCCTCACCCGCGATACCCTCCCTCTCCTCCGCGCCCTGCAAGGCATCAACTTCATCGGCAACGTCGAAGGCCGCGACCTCTTCAACGGTCACGCCGACGTCTCTGTCTGCGACGGCTTCGTAGGCAACATAGCCCTCAAGACCACGGAGGGGGCCGCCAAACTCTTCGGTGGGGCTCTTCGGGAGTCGCTCAAATCCACCGTCACCTCGCAAGTGGGCGCGCTCCTCTCCCGCAAAGCCATTAGCGACTTCAAGAGGCGGCTCGACTACTCCGAGTACGGCGGAGCCCCCCTGCTCGGCGTCCGCGGCGTCTGCATCGTAGGCCACGGCTCCTCCAACGAGAAGGCGATCATGAACGGGATCCGCGTAGCCGCCGAGTTCGCCCAGGCCGAAGTGAACGCAGGCATAGAAGCCGCCCTCCACACCGCCTGATTCCACCTCGAAGGTTCCTTAGCCACACCATCACTGCCATTGCAGTTGCAGTGCCGTTGCCGTTGCCGTTGTTTTTAGCCGTCATCCTGAGCGGAGCGAAGGATCCCGAAGGTCTTGATTTAACCCCAGCAGCCCGAGCCTTTCCAACCTTCCCCGTCCTTCTTGCCATTGCCTGTTCTACCCTTCGGTGGGGAGCGCAGGGCCTTAGGCTGTTGTTTTGGGAATTATTTGGCGTATTTGTTTCAGGGATATTGGCGTAACCATCCGGAAGCAGTGATCCTTACCGTTGTGAAAACCGTTCGCTCATTTGCCGGCAAGATCGTGCAAACACAGTCTGCTCGAGCCCTGTATCTCATTGAAAGCAATAGCCACTAAGTGGCAATGGAATTGCTCCTATATTGCATTGCTCTCCTGACATCGCATACCGCAGGAGATCTCGGCTCAATTCTGAATGCATCTATCCAGGAGGCATCAATGAAATTGCGCACTTTTCTGCTTGTCACCGCCTTTAGTTGCTCGACAGCCGCGGTATCCTTCGCTAGTCCCATCGATAACTTCAAATTATCTGATGGCACAAACGTCTTTGCCTTCTCACTTCCTTCCAGCCCCACACCAGATCAGGTAAATCAGACCGAAGGCATCATCCAATTCACTATGAACAATGTTGCCGTCAATGTGAACGGCACACCGGCAAATTACTTCATATCTTTCTTCAACGAATTCAGTTCTGGCGGCGGCCTATGCATCGACACCGTCGACACTATGTGCGTTGGCAACGGAGATATACTCAATCAGTCCGGACCGCAGCTCTTCACCGGATCTGAAGCTATCCCGACATTCTCTCTCGGCACATTCAGCCTCTCTAACTTCGGCCCGAATACCTTCTCCTCGGACTTCACTTTGGAAATCACATCGTCCGAAATACCGGAGCCATCCTCTCTGCTCATGCTCTCGACCGGCGTGCTGGGGCTCGTCGGTGCAGTTCGTCGCAAGCTGTCCGTCTAATCCAACCTTCATCGATTAACTGCTTGGGGGATGCTTCTTAGCATCCCCCAAGTTGCAAGCACCTGAATCAAAGGACTTTACGCCATAAGTAGGGGGGAGGGGGTACCCATCAGGAAATGTTCAGCAAACCAAACAGCAACGCCGCCAAGCTGAACCATAGCGCCGGTATAACCAGCCGAAGCGGATGACGCAGGCTGGCCGGCTCACTGGAAAAGTCCGATACCCGACCGAAACACCCGAATATCGCCAAACGTAGAGAATGCTCTGACCAGGACGACAACGGAGGCAAGCAGAACACTGACCTGGAGAGTCGACCCATCATGGCATGGAGCCGCGACTGCGATTTGACGCTCGGCCATCCGCACGGATAAGTTGGGTCTCCGGTTACCCGATAGCATCCAAACAGCTATGAGCAAGACACAGAAGTCATGGACGGCAGCAGACATACCCTCGCAGGAAGGCAAGCGCATCCTCATCACCGGAGCGAACAGCGGCATCGGCTATCACGCTGCGCTGAAGCTGGCCCGCAAAGGAGCAGTGGTGATGCTCGCCTCGAGAGACAGGCAACGCGGCGAGCACGCCCTTGACCGTCTGCACAGCGAGGCTCCAAGCACCCACACGGAGCTGGTGATCCTCGACCTCGCCTCCCTGAGCTCGATACGCGAGTTCGCCGCTCGGGAGCTGGCGAAGAACCGCTCGCTGCACGTCCTGATCAACAACGCAGGTGTGATGGCCCCACCTGCCCGGAAGGAGACGGCCGACGGCTTCGAGCTGCAGTTCGGCACCAACGTCCTCGGCCACTTCGCCCTGACCAGCCTGCTGATGCCCGCACTCGATCGCGCCGCCGCCGAGTCTGACGAGAGACCACGCATCGTCACGGTGGCCTCCATCGCACACAAGCGAGGACAGCTGAACTTCGACGACCTGCAGTCGACGAGGAGCTACTCGCCGATGAAGGCCTACCAGCAGTCCAAGCTGGCAAACCTGATGCTCGCCTTGGAGCTGGATCGCCGCCTGCGGTCTGAGTCCTCGCCTGTGATGAGCATCGCCGTCCACCCTGGTGTGGCGAACACGAATCTGTTCAAGTCAGATGACCACTCCACTGTACAAAAAACCCTTCGCAACGTCGCAGCGCACGCGATCGACATCCTACTCAATACCGATGCGGAGGGCGCTCTGCCCACACTCTTCGCAGCCACGTCAGCGAACGCCGAGAGTGGCGGCTACTACGGACCGCAGGGCTTCCAGGAGATGCGCGGCGACGCGGTGGGGAACGCCCAGGTAGCGTCCCAGGCACGAGACACCGCAGCAGCGGCAAGGCTATGGAAGGTCTGCGAGGAGCTTACGGGAATAAGCTTTCTCTAGGGTGTATCGACATATACATATTAAGACGACGTGGATTGGGTTGAGATGCGCGGGAGCTAGCCTGAAAGGTCGGCGCTCCGAGCAAACCGCAGGTCCTTCGACTGCGCTTCTCGCGAAAAAACTGCTAGAAGCTCCGCTCAGGATGACAGATTTTACATAAATCAGTTACTTACAAGCAGCCTATATGTCGATACTCCCTAGCAGGATGTCTGGATCCGAGGTGTTCCTTTGTCATGTTGTTTAGACAAGGACACGCGAGGTCAGAAGGTCTTCCACGCGAACCGGCAGCTCACGCACACGGACACCGGTAGCGTGATAGACCGCTGCCGTGATGGCAGGAGCTATGCCAGCGAGGCCGATCTCTCCTATGCCGCGAGCGCCATATTCGCCCATCATCGGATCGGGTATGTCGAGGAAGTGGACGTCGATCTGGGGTGAGTCGGCGCTGGTGGGAACCAGGTAGTCGGCGAAGTTGTCGTTGATGGGGTGACCGTTGCGCGGGTCGTAGGTGGTCTGTTCCAGCAGGCCCATCCCGATACCCATCACAACCGCTCCGGCGATCTGGTTAGTAGCAGTCTTCTTGTTGAGGATGCGGCCGCCATCGATGACGCTGACGACGCGGCTGACGCGCAGCTTCGCAATGCCTGGATCCCACTCGACCTCGACGAACTGTGCGCCGAACGAATGGGTGGAGTAGTCGCGAGCCTTGGTATCGGAGCCGAGACCAGCGGATTTGCCGTCACCATTGGCACTGGCGAGGTTGCCCATGCGAAGGACATCCTGGAAAGGTACACCAGTCTCCGGCGACTGACCCTTGGCGTGCACACATCCTGCGGTCATGGTGAGCGATGCAGGATCCTTCTGCAGGAAAGGCGATCCTTTGGCGCGCACAGCAGTGGTGAGGAGGATCTGAATGGCCGCGTTGGCTGCATCCGCGACAGCCGGGATGATGGTGGCGGTAGCCGTCGATCCACCTGAGGTTGGTCCGGGAACGAGTGAGCTGTCTCCAAGCACGACCTGAATCTTGTCGGTAGGGATGCCGGTCTTGTCGCTGACGATCTGCGCGACGATAGTGTAGGTGCCGGTGCCGGGATCCTGCGTCGCTGAGCTAACTCGCGCGGTTCCGTCGCTGCGAAGGTTGACCGTAGCTTCCGCGACGCCGCGCCCCGCTCCCCATGAGGCGACTGCGACGCCCCAACCGAGGATGAGGTCGCCGTTGCGCATGGAACCGACCTCCGGGGTACGACGCGACCAGCCAAAATTAGTAGCACCAACCTGCAGACACTCCTTGAGGTGGCGCGAGGAGAAGGGCTTGTTCTTCTCTTCGTCGATAAGAGTGTCGTGGGCCAGGCGGAGTTCGACAGGATCCTTCTTGAGCTTGATCGCCAGTTCATCCATTGCGGACTCGAGGGCAAAGAGGCCGGGGACAGCACCGGGGCCGCGCATGGGCGTTGGGGTACCGACGTTGCGCTTGACGAGCGCAGAACTGACATGGAGGTTGGCGACACTGTAGAGGAATGGTGTCGCTTCGCCGCAGTTTTCGCGAACATCGTCGACAAGTGAGGTGTGGTTGCGATAGTCCTGCTGGATGGAGACGAGTTTGCCTTCTGGAGTGGCACCCAGGCGTATGCGTTGCTGAGTGCGCGGGCGATGACCTACATTCGAGAACATCATCTTGCGCGAGAGCGTGAGCTTGACGGGCCGGTTGAGCTGACGCGCGGCAACTGCAGCCAGTGCGGAGTGAGGCCAGGGGAAGAGCTTGCCGCCAAAGCCGGAGCCGATGAAGCGGGAGACGATTTCGACGTTCTCCTTTGGGACACCGAGTACCTGGGCCATGACGTTGCGGTGGTTGACAACGCCTTGCGACGACTCGTAGAGTGTGAACTTCTTGCCATCCCAGACTGCAACCGTTGCATGCATCTCCATAGGATTGTGTGTTTCGGCGGGTGTCACGTAGGTGGCGTCCACCTGAACAGGTGCGGAGGCAAAGGCGGAGTCGGGATCTCCGCGCTTGCTCAGGACGCGAGGGCCCCCGGTGGCTCCGACGGCAGGCATGGAGTCGTCGAGGGAGGTCGCCACGTTGAACTTGTCGGTGTCATATTCGACCCGGACGACGGCAGCGGCGGCTTGTGCCTGCTGGAAGGTCTCGGCGACAGCAAGAGCAATATATTGGCCCCAGTAGTAGACGGTGTCGTCTTCGAGGGGCGGACGGCTCTCGCTGTTCCTTCCACCCGACGCGTTGCGGAAGAGCGGAGCGACATTACCGTGGTGAAGGACGAGGAGAACGCCCGGCATCTTTTCGGCTGCGGTCGCGTCGATGCGGCGGATCTTGCCGCTGGCGATGGTGGCGCCAACGGGCACGGCGTAGACCATGCGGGGAAAGTTGTAATCGGAGGCATAGGCCGCGGAACCTGTCGTCTTGAGCGGACCATCGACGCGGGAGAGAGAAGAACCAATAACAGCCGAGGGTCTGGCGAATGGCTGGGTCTGCGTGCTGCTTTGGCCGTCCTGGCCGGACTGGATGAACTCGAGAAATTCGCTGAACATCATAGGTCAATCTCCTGGTGCATTTGCAGCGTTACGGTTCCCGTCTGCTTAAGCACTACCGATCAAGCGGTTTTGGTGGACATCATCAACGCTCTGATCAGGCAGCGCTTTGAGAGTTCAACTTTGAAGACGTTTTCGCTAGCAGGGTGCGCGTCCTTGAGAGCGACCTCGGCTGCTTTACGGAAGGTGGCAGCATCAGCGGTGTGACCCTGCAGCGCTCTCTCCGCTTCGAGCGAACGCCAGGGTCTGGTTCCGACACCTCCAAGGGCGACGCGTGCGTGCTGAATCTTTCCGCCGTTCACCTTGACGACAATAGCTGCAGAGGCAAGTGCAAACTCATACGCAGCACGATCGCGGAGCTTCAGATAGAGAGAGCGGCTTCCAGCTGCCGGAGCGGGGAGCGTAACACTGGTGATGACATCCCCTGGCTCAAGCACTGTCTCGATATGAGGAGTTGAGCCGGGAAGAAGATAGAAGTCGCGGATGGGGACGCTGCGCTGACCTTTGGCTCCCTGTATCTGGATCGTGGCCTCGAGCGCGGTGAGAGCGACGTTCTGGTCGGAGGGGTTAGTGGCGATGCAGTCCTTGCTGGTGCCGAGGATGGCCAGCATGCGGTTGTGACCGTCGATAGCGGAACACCCCGTTCCGGGTTCGCGCTTGTTACAGGCATGAGCCGTATCGCGGAAGTACACGCAGCGCGTTCGCTGCAGGAGATTTCCGGCAGTAGTCGCCATATTGCGCAATTGGGGTGATGCGCCGGATAGCAGGGCTTGCGAGAGAACAGCGTAGTCCCGCTGCACAGTAGGGTGATGAGCAACATCGGAGTTACGCGCAAGCGCGCCGATGATAAGTCCGCCAGATGAAGTGGCTTCGATTTTGTCGAGAGGAAGGCCGTTGATGTCGACGACCTCCTTGGGACGCTCGACGGTAAGCTTCATGAGATCGATAAGGGTGGTGCCGCCAGCCAGCAAGCGGACCTCGGCACCCTGCTGGGCTGTGGGCGACTTGGCCGCTGCCTGAACGGCTCGGTCGAGAGTAGTGACCTTGCTGAACTTGAATGCATCCATAGCTATCTGCTCCCGCGACTCTGATTAAGCTTGTCTGCGTGCATACTGCACAGCGGCAACGATGTTTGAGTAAGCACCACAGCGGCAGATGTTGCCGTACATCCCCTGCCTGACGTCCTCATCGGTGGGTCCGACGGGCTCTTTGAGCAGCGCGACGGCAGACATGATCTGCCCCGATGTACAGTAACCGCACTGATAACCATCGTGCTCGATGAAGGCTGTCTGCATGGGGTGGAGGTGGTCGGGTTGGCCGATGCCTTCGATGGTGGTGATCTCATCATCGGAGTGCGCAACGGCAAAGGAAAGACAGGAGTTGATGCGGCGACCGTTGACGTGAACGGTGCAGGCTCCGCACTGGCCGTGGTCGCAACCTTTTTTAGTACCGGGAAGATTGAGGTTCTCGCGGAGGCAGTCGAGAAGGGTGGTACGGGGGTCGATCTGAAGGCGATGGTCTTTACCGTTGACGCGAAGCGTGACGGACGTAGCACCTTCGACGGAGGCAGCTTCTTCCTGGACCGGTGGCGCCGGAGACGCAGAGGCAAGAAGGGGGGGTGCCGTGGCAGCGATGCTGGCAGCTCCCAGATGCGAGAGGAAGGATCTTCTGCTGACGCGACCGAGGAGAGGCTGGTTGCCCTCGGGCGGTTGAGCTGACTGCTCGCCGGATGCTCTTTCGGATTCGTACTCAGGTGGGTGTTTTGCCATGTGATCCTCTTCTGTAGCTAGAGGCCAGGTTCAATGGGTGGCCTGAACAATTGTTCCGTATTCCGCAGTCTGGATGCAAGCTGTAGCCCAATTTACTGTTTGCTAAAAACGAAATTGAGCGGTACCGTGCGGTGTTACGCTAGCAGATTCTAGGCTACGACTATCTTAGAACCGTCTTAGTGAAAAAGGCCACATTGAGACCAATAGTTTGGAGGTTTGAGTAAATATGAAGCCGTTCAGCCGCGCGAGTGGCGTTACTTTTCTTGCTATCTGCTTTATTAGTCACTGTCATAGCCAAGTACACCCCAGGGGAGATTGACGGACGGTGGACCCCGAAGATGATCGAGGAGCCCAATCAATGGGCAGCGTCCAAGGGCTACAAGCAACGCCTAAAGACAGCTAAGTGATCGAAAAATAATCGACGACCAGATTCGATCGAGAAGTCAGTAAGCAATTCATACCTGAGCCGGAGGGCTCAGATCGTCTGTCGCGTCCAGAGTGACCTTGACGGCTAAACTGAAGCGGCAGGAGAACTCATGAAATCGAAGATACTGCTCGTCATCCTCTCGATCCTGTTCGGATCGGGTCTCATTCTGGGTCATTTATCTGCTGAAGGCCAGCAGGGTAAGAGCCCTGCGCAGCCGCAGCCCGAAAGAGATGTGACCGTCAATGCGATTACAGGCATCGTCGCCGCAAGCGCCAAATGGACTCCTGTCTGGAAGGAGACCGGTAACAATGCTGATGGCATTGTCGCCGCCCCGGACGGGGGTGTGCTCGCTGCGCAAATAGACCTCAGCCAGATCGTCAAAATCGATAGGAACGGTAAAGCCTCTGTATTTCTCTCGGATACTCACGGTAGCGGGTCTCTCTCTTACGACCGCAAGGGAAATCTTTATGCCGGAGAACACGCGCCGCCGCGAGCCATCGTCATTCTGGCTCCCCAGCGTAAAACGGTGGCAGACACCTTCAACGACAAGCCGCTCACCGACATCGGCAGCCCCAACGACCTCGTCGCCGATAGCAAAGGCGGTGCCTATTTCACTCTCGGCCAGGTCTACTACGCCGCCCCTTCCGGAAAAATCATACAACTCAGCCAAAACATGCACACCAATGGCATCGTTCTCAGTCGTGACGATAAAACGCTCTATGTTACGAATGGTGCGACGATCGTCGCGTTCGATATCCAGCCCGATGGAATGGTCGCCAACCAGCGGGAATTAGGCAAGTTCGAAGGCGGTGGCAACGGTGATGGAATGACAATCGACTCCGAGGGCCGGTTGTATATCTCAACCAACCCCGGTGTTCAGATTCTGAGTGCCGATGGCAAATACCTTGGCATGATTCCAACTCCGCGCGGCATCATCAGCGTGTGTTTTGGTGGCCCTCACAAGAAGGCACTCTACATCGTCGGTAATGGCTCGAAAGACGCTAGCGGTCAGGAGGTAACAGGAAGATCACGAACAATTTATCGCTTACCAATGTTGGCCCAGGGCTACAAGAACCGTTCGAAATAACGTCAAGGGCCAAGCTAAACCGGCTGGACGTCTAAAACGACGCAATCTGAAGAACTTAGCTATTAATCACCAAACGTCAGAACGGGAAACAACCGACGCAACGCTTATTGGACCCATGCTGTTGTACGCAATCAAAAATGCGGCACGAACGGCAACCAACAAGAGCACCGTGAACGGCCGAAACAAACCGCCTCGAAGATCCAACCCTGGATTTTCGTGACCGACTGATTACAAATCCAACATTGTCTGGGGTTCATTTCTAATTACTGGATGACCGCGTCCAATGGCTTTGAACCGATCGAATACTGGCCGTTGTCATTGAACCCAGGTTAGACCTGCGCCTTAACCGCGACGGGATTACGGCATGTTCGAATTGCAGGACGAGTAAGGTAGGACACTACGAGTGCTGCAAATGTGATCAACGGTTCAAGGGCCAACAGGCCATCGCCGGAATTGAAATGGGAGTAGCAGGCGCTGAGGACGGTAATGCCGAATGCTACGTAAGCCCACTCCTTGAGCTTTGCAAGTCCAGGCGCGAGGAGTACGCAAACTCCGATGAGTTTCCCAAATCCGAGCAGATTCGAAAAGTAGGGAGGATAGCCGAGATGTGCGAGCGCCTTCATAAAGGGCGGCGCATGAGAGATTGCGAGTACCCCGGAAGCCGTCATGATGCATGCGACGAACACGGTCGCTATCCAATAGGTAATAGTCTTCTTTTTCATAGGTCACTCCATCGTCGAGCCGAAAAGATGGGACTCTATGAGAAGACCGGCGAAGCTCTCAATTTGTGACAGGATGTCTAATTTAGATCGCGGGCAGATCGGGTAAGTGGGAGAGTTTTTCAGGGTTTGTAAGGATGTAGATCGCCCGAATTCGGGCGTCTGCGATGTCGATAGTGAGCACGGAATGAGGCTTGCCGTTGAGGTAGTTGACCAGACCAGGTTCTCCGTTGACCAGAGCGAGCTGTCTCACAAGCGTCTTCGGCACAATCTTTCTGAGAGCGCCTAGTATGCCGCGAGCCACGTTGTCGGCGCCGTGGACTATATTCGGCACCGCGATCGCTTTGCCTCCACCGTCGGAATGAAGCACAACATCCTTCGATAGCAGATCGACGAGGCCTTCCATCTCCCCAGTGCGAACCGCGTTGAGGAATCGATCAAACAAGTCACTTTGCTTACGCTCAGATGTTACAAACCGTGGACGCATAGCGCCGATATGTTGGCGGGCTCGCCGGAGAATCTGACGACAGTTCGCTTCAGTTTGCCCGAGAACCGCCGCGACTTCCGCGTATTCATATTCAAAGACTTCACGAAGAAGGAATATGGCGCGCTCGATCGGAGTGAGGCGCTCCAGCAAGACAAGGAACGCCATGGAAAGCGACTCATCAACTTTGATGATGCCGAAGGGATCGCTGCCTGGGTCCGTAACAATTGGCTCGGGCAGCCACTGCCCGACGTATTCTTCCCGCTGTGCGCGTGCCGATTGCAGGTAATTGATGCACAGCCGACTAACGATTGTGACCAGGAAGGCGCGCGGGGAGCGAACATTTTCTTCGGCTGATTGCTGCCAGCGGATAAAGGTCTCTTGCAGCATGTCCTCCGCATCCGCCACGCTGCCCAACATGCGATAAGCAATCGAGAAGAGCAGACTTCTGTATTGGTCGAACGTAGCAAGTCGAATGGAGACCTTTGCATCGGCCGGGGATGTCTCCCCAGAGGTCCCAACGTTACCTTTTTTTCGCATCTCTTGACCTCAAGTGGTTACAGGAGAATTGATGAATCAACGCACAGCAAGGCTGTGTTGTCTCCAACAGTCGGGGCAGTAATCGAAAAAGCGGGCAAAAAGAACCGCAACATTCGAACGACGACAGCCAGGACAGAGACGGTCTTGCAGTTAAGACCGATGACTGGGATGTTTTGTGACAGGCGGCCATCGCGGGGCTCGGTCACCTCCACGAAACCTACCGGCTCTTTGCGCCCCTTCATACAGAACCTATAGCTTTAGAGGGCTATGGGGCACCGAAGCCGAACGTGATCAGGCGAATCATTCGCAGATTGTCACACCGCGGTGGGTTGGCTGGTCTTAAGGATGAGTATCCAAGTGGAGTCGAGAAGGTGCGAACTCCGAATTCTGGAAAGCGGAAGGGATATACGATGCGATTGCTGAAGATTCTGCGGATCGTTCTGGTTTTGAACGTCCTGATCATGCTGATTCAAGCTGCATTTGCCGGAAGGATGCTCGGTGGAGATGATCAGGCAGCAAATCTTCATGAATTCACGGCTAAGGTGCTGGTGCTCTTGGCTGGTACCCAAGTCGCATTGGCCGTTTCTCTGAAGCGTAAGGTGGGCTGTCCCACATGGATTCCGGTAGCAAGTGGAGCACTCTTGGCGGCAGAGGTACTCGAGTTTGCCTTGGGTCACTTTCATAACGTGGCCTTGCATGTGCCTCTCGGCGTGGCGATCTTCGGAGGCGCGCTGCGTCAGTTGGTCTGGTCGATGCGAGAAGCAAATACCGCTCCGGCGCTACGCGCTTAATTGAGCCGACGCGATCTCCTTTAAATGGGACCGGGGCCCGTCACGCAGGCGCTTTAGCTGCCGGGGTCATCGGTTGCAACTCTGGCAAACCTTTCCATTCGCATCGAGCGGAACGGTGCCCCATTCCCTTCGATCCAATCGAAAGTTTGGATTAGCTTTCGCTTCCAGCATTCTGTGTAACCTCCCTTTACACTTTGTGCTTGCTAATGACGCTTTGCAAGTGAGGAGATTCGGGCGTATATTTCTGCCCTAAGTGGCGATCTACTTCGTTTGGCAGTGCGAAGCTGTGAAGATTGTGTTTCTCCCTTCTTGCGGTAAGCGCCGCGTTCCAGAGCCCGACACGCAGCTCTTGGTGTCCGGCGCCTGACTTGCTTCTCCCTTCTGAAAAGCCACTCGAAGGCGCAACTGCGTGTAGAGGGAGCTAACCATGAAAGTGTTCGATCCCGTGTCGCTGATCCTACGCAAGAAGGGTACTGACATATGGTCCATACCTTCCGATGCGACCGTTTATACGGCCATGAAGATGATGGCGGATAAGGAAGTCGGGGCATTACTGGTGATGGACGATAACCAGCTCAGAGGCATCGTTTCGGAGCGGGACTACGCCCGAAAAGTAATCCTCATGGGACGATCGTCGAAGGATACTCCAGTAAGCGAAATCCTGACGGAGCCGCTGATTACCATCCGTCCCGAGTGTTCCGTCGACGAAGCCATGAGGCTTATCACAACGAATCGGATTCGCCACCTTCCGGTGGTCTGTGACGGAGTTGTTCATGGGGTGATCTCCATCGGAGACCTGGTACAGTGGATCTCTTTTGCGCAGGACCAGACGATCGAAGATCTCGAGCATTATATCGAGGGGAAATACCCTTGCTAACCCAGCATTCCGGAGATTATCCGAGGTTGCGAGTGACCGTGAGGATGACATTCCATAGTGGTGTCGGGTAGACGCCCAGCAGGAACACGAGACCAGTGAGGGCTGCGAGTGCCACGGTCGCCGGGAGAGGCAACGGCAGCATGGGTGAAGCTTTCTCCGGGCCGGTTTCTCGTGCGTACATGGCTACAAGAATGCGGAGATAGTAGAACAAGCCGATGGTGCTGCTGACCACGAGCGTGAAGAGAAGCACCCACCGTGATTGTGAGGCACCGGCCGCTATGACATAAAATTTTCCAAGAAACCCCGCCGTAAGCGGAATCCCTGCAAGTGAAAGAAGCATGGTGGTGAACGCACCTGCCACGAACGGTCTCCGCCAGAAAAGTCCACGATAGTCGTCGATAGAGGCTGCCTCCCATTGCGAGCCCGACATTGCGGTCATAAGGCCAAAGGCGCCGAGGATCGTCGTCAGATAGGCAATGAGGTAGTAGGTAGCTGCCGGAGCGCCGAGCGATCCTCCAGCAAGCAACGCGACCAGCAGGTAGCCCATGTGAGCAATCGATGAATAGGCGAGAATCCTCTTGACGTTGGTCTGCGTCAGCGCGAGAAGATTTCCCGTCAGCATGGACGCGATTGCAACGATCGAGAGGACCAGCCCCGGTGCTCCTGCCAACCCCACGTCAGGCACGTGAAACCAACGCAAGAGCAATGCAAACATTCCACCTTTCGATACGGTGGCAATGAACGCAGTGACCGGCAGAGGCGCGCCTTCGTAGACATCCGGCGTCCAAAGGTGGAATGGAACAACCGCCAGCTTGAAACCGATGCCGGTGAGTACGAGCATCAGGCCCGCCAGAAGGGGAAACGTGTTCGCGGGTCCGACTGTGCGGCTCATCACCGTGGCGAATTGAGAGAGATCCATCGACCCCGATCCTGCATAGATCACCGCGAGGCCAAATAAAAGGACCGACGAGGACGACGCGGCAAGAATCAGGTACTTGATGCCTGCTTCGATCGAAGCTCTTTCGGTGCGCACATAAGAGATCAGCACGTAGAGCGCCACGCTCAACAACTCCAACCCAAGGAAGAAGGATATGAAGTGTCGGCTGGCGACAAGCACCATCGCGCCTGTCGTTGCCAGCAATACCAGCATATAAAACTCCTCGCGGTGTTCCTTGCGGCGCTTCAGATAGTCGTAGGCAAACAACAATACAAATGCCGCCGCACAGAGCAGAATCGCCATGTAGAGGAGGGAATAGGAATCAAAGATGATTAAGCGAGTGATCTGCCGCGGTACAGCGAATGCTGCTAACGGAAGACTCGCGAGCGAGGCCGCCATGCCGATAAGCGAGATCGCGAAAGCAAGTTCGTGATTGCGCCGGATTGCGATCGCAATCATTAAAACGACAGCGGTCACCGAGGGTATGAGCAACGGCAAGGATGCAGTAAAATCAGCGGCATTCATGTCTCACCTCCTGACGATCTGCTGGGGGAAGGCGCTCTGCTGTGCGACGGCCAGGCTGCCACGTACAGTATCCAAAACCGGTTGCGGATAGAGACCTATCCAGAGAAGGCACGCCATCATCGTACCGAGCATTGCCCATTCGCGAAGGCGCATATCCGGCAGACTCCAATGATGTGGATTGGGACCCTGGAATGCGCTCTGACCAATCTTCAAGCCATAGAGAGTAGCCGCGAGAAGACCCAGCGTCGCTATGACGGTGAGGCTGACGTTCGCCCGATACGCTCCGAGCAGGACGAGGAATTCGCCTACGAAATCGCCGAGTCCTGGAAGCCCGAGCGAGGCCATGGCGAAGACCAGGCCCGCTCCGCCCAGTGCAGGCATTGTCTCCCACAGGCCACCCATCTCCGAGATCTCGCGCGTATGCAATCTTTCCTGAAGCAAACCGGCAAGGATGAACAGTGCGCCCGTGCTGATTCCATGGCTGACCATCCGAATCACGGCGCCCTGCAAGGCAATCTCATTCCCGGCGAAGACTCCGAGCAGCACGAATCCCATGTGGCTCACACTGGTGTATGCGACGAGTCGTTTGAGGTCGGTCTGGGCGACGGCAAGCACTGCGCCGTAAAGAATTCCGACCACGCCGATGGTCATCATGATAGGAGCGAGTTCACGCGAAGGGCCAGGGAAGAGAGGCAGCACGAAACGGATCAGTCCGTATGCGCCCGTCTTCAGCAGAAGCCCGGCCAGAATGACGCTACCGGCGGTGGGAGCTTCAGTGTGTGCATCGGGGAGCCACGTGTGTAGAGGGAATATGGGTAGTTTTACCGCAAACGCAAGGAAGAAGCCGAGCATCAGCAGAAGCGCCGAGCGGGGCGACAGCGTTGTGTTGAGCAACTGCTCATAGTCGAAGGTGAAAATGCCGGTCGTCTGCCGATGGAGCACGGCTAGCGAAATAATCGCGACGAGCATCAGCAGGCCGCTCAATTGCGTGAAGAGGAAAAACTTGGTCGCAGCATAGATTCGCCGCTCATGGCCCCATATGCCGATCAGGAAGTACATCGGCACCAGCATCAGCTCCAAGAACAGATAGAAGACGAACAGGTCCACGGCCAGGAACACGCCGGTTATGCCTGCCAGCACCCAGAGCACATTGAAGTGGAAGAAACCGGCGCGCTCGCGGATCTCTGTCCATGAGCAAAGAATGGCCATGATGCCCAGGAAGTAGGTCAGGAGCAGCAAGGCCAGACTCAGTCCATCGATTGCCAGGTGAAGGCGGATACCAAACTGCGGAATCCAATCGAAGTTGCATTCTTCGAACCAGCGTCCCGATGGAGACGTCGAACGGCCAGCACTGGCAATCCATGTCCCGATGGTCGCCGCGAAATCCACTCCCACGCTCGCGAGAGCGATCCAACGGGCGGCCGTTACACTTCGACGCGCGACGATCCAGGATGCGATGCCGCCTACGAGCAGAATCAGGATCAGGCTAAGTAAAACCATGCCTCTACCTCAACGGAAAAAGAATGCGATCGCGAGAATTGCTGCGGTGCCCATCGCAAGCCCGGTTGCATACCAACGCACGCGTCCGGTCTGCGTCAGACGCAACGCCCGATGGCCTAGCACGACGATCTGCCCCAGACCTTTGATTGGCACGTCCGCCAGATCGCTCCCGCTCTTACGGGTCAGCCATTGGAATGGGCGAACAAGCAGGTGATCGTAAAACCAATCGAAGCCCCAACCTGTGAACCACAGTCGCTGCAGGAAGCCCCGCGCGGGCAGCCGTGAACGTTGCGGTCCATAGAGAAGGTACGCTAGCGAGAGGCCGAGTACGAATACAGCACTGGCACAGAGCGCGGTGATGATCTCCGTGATCGGACCTATGTGAACCTCTTCGAGCGGAGGTAATGCACTGCTTAGAAAATTCGAGAGCGCGGGTACGCCACCAAAATGTGGAGGAGTATCCACGTATCCACCTAGAATGGACAAAACGCAAAGTACGACCAGAGCGATGCGAACAGGGAGGCCGCTTTCCGCTTTGACGCGCGACTGCTGCGGGCCATAGAAGGCCAGCGAGATCAGCCTGAACGTATAGAGTGAGGTGAGCATGGCTCCTGTCATGCCGGCGATCCAGAACCACCCACTTCCATTCGGGCCCGCCCACGATTGCCATAGGATAAGGTCTTTGCTGAAGAAGCCTGCGGTGATCAGCGGCAGGCCAGCCAATGCCGATCCTCCAATCACGAACGACCAGAATGCAAGCCGCAGCTCGCGACGGAGCCCGCCCATGCGGAACAGATCCTGCTCATGAACCGCGTGAATGACGACTCCCGCAGCCAGGAAGAGAAGAGCCTTAAAAAAGGCGTGCGTCATAAAGTGGAACATGGCAGCCGACCATGCACCCAGTCCAAGTGCGAGGAACATGTAACCGATCTGGCTGATGGTGGAGTACGCCAGTACTCGTTTCATGTCGCGCTGGGCGAGTGCGCTGAAGGCCGCCAGTAGCATCGTAACGGTTCCGATGATTGCCACGGCAAACTGGATGGAGGGTGCCAGGGTGAAGAGTACGTGCGTGCGGGCGATCAGATAGACTCCAGCGGTCACCATGGTTGCGGCGTGGATGAGCGCGCTCGTCGGCGTGGGGCCGGCCATCGCGTCCGGCAACCAGGTCTGAAGTGGCAATTGCGCGGATTTACCGACTGCTCCTCCCAGTAACAGCGCTGCCGCCACTATTGCAATACCGCTGCCCGGGCTCCACTGCGCAGAGGCACGATGCATCACTTCCTGAATGTCCAGCGTTCCTAGCCGGGTAAATAAGAGGAACAGCCCTACGGCAAAGGCGGTATCGCCGAACCGGGTCACGATGAAAGCTTTACTCGCTGCGCGAACGTTCGCCGGCTCCCGATACCAGAAACCGATCAACAGAAAGCTACAAAGCCCGACACCTTCCCAACCCAGGTACAGCAAGAGGAGATTATTCGCCAACACCAGCGTGATCATCGACGCCACAAAAAGGTTCATGTAGGCGAAGAATCGCGCGTACCCTTCGTCTTCACGCATGTACTCAACGGAGTAGAGGTGAATCAGGAAGGAAACAAACGTAACCACTAACAGCATTAAAAGTGAAACAGGGTCGAGATAGAACGCGATCTCGGGTTGAAATCCACCGCTGCTCATCCATATCCATAGATGCTGGATATAAGCAGCTCCGGCAGGAGGCGACATAAGGAATTCGATGCCGACCAGCAGAGTAAGCACTGCGGCAAGTCCGACGGAGCCGGCGCCCAGAATCGCAACCATGCGGCGGCCCAACCTGGATCCGAACAGGGCGAGCACAGCAGCACTGGCAAACGGAATGGCCGCAACGAGCCACAATAGCCGGAACATATCAACCTCTCAACTCACTGGCTGCGTCCACATCCAATTCGGCTTGTCTCTTGTGGAAGAGGAGCACGAACGCCAATCCGATAGACACTTCGGCCGCCGCCATTGCCAGAATGAACAGAAACATTATCTGACCATCCGGTTGTCCCCACCATGAGCCCGCAGCGATGAAGGCCAGACCGCTCGCATTGAGCATAATCTCTATGCACATGAGCGTGAAGATGAGGTTACGCCGCGCGAGAAGTCCCGCGAGACCCAGTGTGAACAAAATCGCCGCCAGAGTCAGGGAGTGCTGTATCGGTATCTGCTGCATGTTGTCTCTCCTCTTTTGCGAACGCATGGCGCCCAAGATGAAACGCGCCAACCAGACCCGCCATCAATAACAGAGACGCGAGTTCGACTCCGATCCAGTAAGTCCCGAACAGCGCCACGCCGACCTGCTTGGGACCCACTGCATTAGCGAGAGAAGGCGTGCTGCCGAATGTTGCGGTACAGTAGGCAAGCTCTCCCAGCAAGATCAAACTGAGGACGGAAGGTCCGACCCAGTTCCTGGGTTTGAGCCACTCGCGTTCCACTTCCATAGCGTGCTCTGCGACGTTGAGCATCATCACGACAAACACAAAGAGCACCATGATTGCGCCCGCATAGATCATGATTTCAAGCGCTGCTACAAAAGTGGCTCCGAGTGCATAGAAATCCACAGCGACGGCCAGCAACGACACGATCAGATAGAGCAACGCATGTACCGCGTGACGCTGCGTGATAGCGAGCAGCGTAGCGATGACGGCAAGGGTGCCTGCGAGATAGAAGATTGTAACCATGTCGCCTCTTTCAGGGCATTAGGCTATGAATGTCGGCAGGCGCGATTTCATTTTCAGCCTGTCCTTTGTCTTTGCCACCGATCGCAACTCCGGCCACGCGCCAGAAATTGTAATCGGGGTACTTCCCCGGGCCGTCAATCATCAGGTCCGCTTTCTCGTACACGAGATTCTTTCGCTTGTACTCGCCCATCTCGAAGTCCGGCGTTAGCTGAATCGCATAAGTGGGACACGCTTCTTCGCAATAGCCGCAGAAGATACAGCGGGAAAAATTGATGCGGAAGAACTCCGGATATCTCCGGCCGTGCTCGTCCTCCGTCGCCTGCAGCGAGATGCAGTCCACCGGACAGGCCACGGCGCAGAGATTGCAGGCGACGCAGCGTTCTCCACCATCGGGATCCTTCGTAAGAACGATACGGCCGCGATAGCGAGGCGCAAGATAGGGCTTTTCGTCCGGATACTGAACCGTCACACGCCGCGCAAAAGCATGCCGGAAAACTTCCCACAACGACCGCACCAAACTGAGCACGAACGGCCTCCTTCACCTCCGGGCCAGCACAACGGCTCCGGTCACCAACAAATTCACCAGCGCGAGTGGCAGCATCACCTTCCAGCCCCAGGACATCAACTGATCAAATCGCGGTCTGGGAAGCGCTGCGCGAAACAGGATGAACAGACAGATAAAGAACATGGTCTTCACGGCAAACCAGACCGGCGGCGCGAGCACGGGCCCTAACCAGCCGCCAAAAAACAGCAACGAAATGGTTGCCGAGATCAGTGTCACGCCTATGTATTCCCCAACGAAGAACATGCCAAACTTCATGCCCGAGTACTCCGAGTGAAAGCCTGCAATCAATTCATTTTCAGCTTCCGCAAGATCGAATGGCAGGCGGCGCGTCTCAGCCACGCCTGCGATCAGGAACAGGACGAAGCCGAGAAATTGAGGAACCACGAACCACAGCCCGCGCTGCGCCTCGACGATGTCCGTGATCCGGAATGAGCCAGTCAGAGCCACAACACCAAGCAGTGACAATCCCATGAAGACCTCGTAACTTAGCATCTGCGCAGAGGCGCGGATGCCGCCGAGCAGCGAGTATTTATTGTTCGAAGCCCAGCCTGCAAGAACAACGCTATAAACGCCCAGGGAGGACATGGCCAGGAGGAACAGCACCCCAATGTTGAGGTCGGCAATTACAAAGCCGGGAGCGAATGGCACCACCGCGAACGAGATCAACGCGGTTGCCACGATAATGGCAGGCGCAAGAACGAAGACCGATTTATCGGCGAAGGGCGGAATCCAGTCTTCCTTGGTAAACAACTTCACCGAATCGGCTATCACCTGTCCCAAACCGAAGGGACCGACACGGTTGGGGCCATATCTGTCTTGCCACAACGCAAGCAGACGGCGCTCCACCCAAATGAGTCCTGCTGCCAGATTGAGCACCACGAACAGGACAACAGCGATGATGAGTAAGGGAAAGAGATTAGACGTCATGCAGCACCTCTGGCCGATAGTGCAGTCCCGGAAAGTGCAAGCTTGCCGAAGGCAGGCAGCGGTATACCTTCGATCATAGGTAGTCCGGCAGGTAATCCAGCTACGCCACGAGGCAGATCGGCTCGCAACACTACCTCAAGTTCAAATTGGCTATCTTCAACAGTCACCTTGACCTGCTCGTCTGCTTTCACACCAAGCAGCAAACCATCCACCGGGTTCAATGCCAGATAGGGATGCGGTACTAGCTGCGAGATCCCTTGCGCGTGGCGGCTCAGTTCCTCTGAACCGAAGATGTGAAATATCGGGACGAACAGCCATCCGTCCTGCTGCGGTTTGAAAGCCTCAGGGACCGTGGAGTAATACTGCCAGGTCTGCGCCGCTGATGGTTCGAGCACGCGGATTCCAGGATCACCACCGCCCAATGGACCTCCTATTTCGCTTTGAAATTTGTTCACCGCTTGAATAGAGTTCCAACCAGGTGCCCAGAAGAAAGGGTTCAACGAAGGAGGAGGCAATCCGGGATCGGACTCCATCGAGAACGCAAGAGCGGAATCAGGATCGTCAGGTGGTTTCGGTTCATGCACGCTAATATTGGCGAGCATTGCGGTGCGGCCGCTGTACCGATTCGGCTCGCGGGCGATCTTGCCAACAGCTTTCTGTGAAGGCGCCACTTGCGGAACTGACGCAAATACAGTCAGGTCTGCGGCCATCGCTGTGGTGAGATCGTCGAGACTCTTCCATGGAGGCTCGGCGGAGGCGACGTCCGCCGCCATGGAGCCTTCGCACAACCATCGCCAGCTTTCCTGTATATCGGTGCTGGGAGCAACGACCTGGAAAGATCGTTGTGCACGTCCCTCGTTGTTCACGAGCGTCCCATCGGATTCAGCGAAGGTCCCTGCCGGCAGCACAAGTTCGGCTGCTCCCGTTGTCGCGTTCTCAAGATGATCGAGCACAACCAGATGGCGGACGCCGCGCAGCAAAGATGCCACTACACTTGCGGGGGCGCGGCGGAACAGGTCGTTCTCAAGGACAATCAGCGTGCTCGCTGGTTCACTCTCGATCGCGCGGAAAGCTTCGGAGAGCGGACGCGGTTCCATCAAAGCGAGACCAAAGCTGTTGCATTCCGGCGTGGTGAAGCTGAGAGCCGCGGGATGGCCCGCTTTGCACAGCGCCCAGGCAACCTGCGCAGCCGCTTCTATCACGCTCTGGCTGCGACAACTTGCACCGGAGACAAGCAGCGGGTTCTTACTGCCAAGCAAAGCTGAAGCAATGTCTGCAGCCATCTTCTCCAGTTCCGGTGAAAGTCCCGTAACCTCAGGAGCACTGGCATCGATCGCATGAGCGACAGCAAAGCCCAACCGTGCGAGGTCTTCCGGCGCAGCATGATAGGTGGCCGTCGCGATGTCATCGAGCTTCGTCGCATAGGGAGAAACAATGTACATCGGACCCTTTGCTTCCTGCACGGCCTCGCGCACCGGCTGGTCGAGCCACTCTGGGATGTGCAATTTTGCGGCGATCTCCATGGGTGCTTGACGCATGGACTGACGCAGCCGCAGAGCCATGATTGGTGCGACGTTCGTAACATCCTCGCCGAGCACGAAGACAGCATCCGAGTGCTCCACCTCATCAAGCGACGGTGACCGCGCTGGACCTTCGCGCAGGATGCGGAGCATGGTCGATAAGAGCCGCAACTCCTGATCGGAGATTCCGCCGAAGAAGCGATCGGGGCTTACCAGCGTCCGCAGCGCGAAGTTGCCCTCGAGCGATGCCCGTGGCGATCCGATGCCGAGCACATTGCCCTCACGCAATAGAGCGCCGAATCGCTTCAGGGTCTCACCCTTTGTTGCGGCTTTGCCGTTCAAGAGCGGGTAGCGAACCCGCAGGTTGCTCTCTACAAACTCGTAGCCGAACCGACCGCGGTCGCAAAGGAAATAACCATTGACCTGATGGTTGTAGCGATTCACGACACGGCGAAGCGAACCATACCGTTCGCCGAGAGTGGTATTACAACCCAGCCCGCAATGCACGCAGATAGAAGGCGCCATCTGGAGATCCCACTTGCGCGCGTAATGGTGCTTAAGCGTCGCATCCGTAAATACGCCCGTCGGGCAGACCTCAACCAGATTGCCGCTGAACTCGTTTTCCAGAACGCCGTCTTCGTGTCGACCAAAGTAAATGGAGTCGCGCAGATGAAAAGCGTTCAGGTCACTCCCGCCCGCGTATTCGCGATAAAAACGCACGCATCGCTGGCACTGGATACAGCGGTTCATCTCGTGATTCACCAGCGGACCGAGATACTGATTGCGAAATGTTCTTTTGCCAAAGCTGTAAGTGCGCGACCGGTGACCAGTCATTACCGTCATGTCCTGGAGATGGCATTCGCCGCCTTCGTCACAAACCGGGCAATCGTGCGGATGGCTCTGCATCAAACCCTGAATGACCGCTGCGCGAAAGATCACAGTTTCAGGATCGGTTATGGAGATGCGTGTTCCGTCGGCTGCCGGCGTCATGCAGGCCATTACGAGCTTGCCTGTCGTGTCCTGTTCGTTGCGGAACTGCTTGACCGCACACTGGCGGCATGCACCTACCGAACCCAATGCCGGATGCCAGCAGAAATAGGGAAGATCATAACCCAGTGAAAGACAGGCATGGAGCAGATTCTGTTTTGGATTCGCCTGCCTTGCTTCGTTGTCGATGTAAATGGTCGCCACGATTTATCTCCAGGGACAACGTTGTTCGTCGACATGTCGGCGGAAATCGTCCGCGAAATACTTCAACGCACTCTGAAGCGGCTCTACTGCCCCAGGCGCAAAGGCGCAGAAGGTGTTTCCTGGAGCAAGAAATTTCGTTTGGAAGATGAGTGTATCGAGATCGCGCCTGATGCCCTTGCCTTGCTCCATTGCGAACAAGATCTTCTCTGTCCATGCCAGCCCGCTCCAACAAGGTGTGCACCAGCCGCACGATTCCTGCGCAAAGAAGTGCTCGAGATTCCACACCATGCCGACAGGACAAGTACGGTCATCCAGCACAACCATGGTTCCCGTGCCCAGGCGGCTTCCCGCTCTCTGCACGTTCCCGTAGTCCATGGGCGTGTCCAGGTGCTCCGCTACCAGGAAGTCGGTCGATGCTCCGCCAGGCAGTAGACCCCGAAAAAGAAGACCATCGCACATTCCTCCAGCGTGGTCTTCGAGAATCTCCCGCATCGGTGTACCCATCGGAAGCTCCCAGAGTCCCGGTTTCTTGACTTTGCCGCTGACCCCGAACAGCTTCGTGCCTCCGTCTTCGGTCCGGCTCAGCCCTCGGAACCAATCAGGTCCTTTGTCCACGATGTGGTGAACATTGCAAAGGGTCTCGACATTCTGCACGATGGTCGGTTTGCCCCAGAGCCCGGAAACCTGAGGGAATGGAGGCTTCGTTCTTGGATGCGCTCGCTTTCCTTCGAGCGCATTCAACAGAGCGGTCTCCTCGCCACAAATGTAGCGACCGGCGCTGACATGAAGATGAATCTCAAGGCTGTAGCCGGATCCCATAATGTTGCGGCCGATATAATTGCTTGCTCTTGCCTCTGCGATCGCTCGTGAGAGACGGTCATGGGAGCACTCGTACTCGCCTCGCAAAAAGATGTAGCCGATATCCGCCTCAATCGCGTACGCGGAGACGATCATGCCTTCGATCAACTGGTGCGGATCACGCTCCATCAGGGCGCGATCCTTGAATGTTCCCGGCTCCATCTCGTCGGCGTTCGCAACGAGGTACTTGGGGTGTGGCGCCTCTTTCCCCATCGGCACGAAGCTCCACTTCATCCCGGTTGGAAAACCGGCGCCACCGCGCCCGCGAAGATTCGATCTCTTCACCAGTTCGACAACCTCCACCGGAGCCATGGAAAGCGCTCTTCGTAGGCCTTGGTAGCCGCCGGCGCGCTCGTACTCCGCGAGGCTTACCGCTTCTTTGTCAGGCCGGAAGTTTCCAGTGAGAGGTTTTTCCATGGGACACGCCTAGTCGTAATGCGTCAACACTTCCTCAATTTGTTCAACGTTGAGATCCTCATATAACTTGCCGTCGATCATCATGGCAGGCGCGTGATCACACGCTCCCAGGCAAACGATGGGCAGCAAAGTGAAGCGTCCGTCTGCCGTAGTTTCACCAAGCTGTGCGCCCAGTCTGCCGCAGAGATGATCACGCACTCGTTCGCAGCCCATGATCCAGCAGGAGACGCTGTCGCAAATCAGAGCCACGTGGCGCCCAACCGGCTTTCGACGGATCAGGTTATAGAACGTCGCCACACCATCCATATCGGCAACAGATAGGCCAAGCAAATCCGAGAGATCGTGCATACTCTCATCCGATACCCATCCTTGATGCCGTTGAACGATCAGCATCGCATCGATGCAGACGGCTTGCCTGGTTGGGTACTGAGTAAGTTTCTCTTCGATCTCCCGTCGTTCCTCCGCAGTCAGCATCGCTTTACCATTCCCCTCTATTTATTCACCGGTCAATGTCGGCGAGTACATAATCCAGACTTCCCAGAATCGCCAGGAGGTCCGGAATCAAAAGTCCCCTGCACAACAGGGGCAGCATCTGCATGTGTGGAAACGACGGCGTGCGAATACGCGTCCGGTAGGATCCTGTACTTCCATCGCTCGTCAGGTAGTAACCGTTATTGCCCTTGGTTCCTTCGATTGCGGCCAGGGCCTCTCCAGCCGGAATTACCGGACCCCAGCTCACCCCCAAGAAATGGTGGATGAGCGTTTCAATGTCGTGCATGGTGCGCGCCTTTGG
>Ga0193743_1000679_pt1 | contig 26720 bp, 26 predicted proteins | sample L2c2metaG_FD_143038 | JGI IMG/M metagenome (GOLD analysis project Ga0193743, IMG submission 143038) | Soil microbial communities from a riparian zone of the East river system, Colorado, United States - L2c2 | ecosystem: Environmental > Terrestrial > Soil > Riparian zone | place: USA: East River...
TAAGTGGCGTGCGGTATCCGACGGTGCGGTACAGCACGAATCCGGACCGGGCCTCCTGTACCAATCCCCATTCGGGATCGCCCAGTTCCTGCCCCTGGGCTTGGCCGGGATCGGGCCACAACACGACGTGGTCGTGGTGGTGCTGGTGGAAGTCGAACATCTGGCCCGGAGCCAGCGTCATGGACCACACCCGGACCCGGTCGTTCTCGAAGATCAGGGTGTCGCCCGGTGCGTCCGGATACTCGGTCATCGGCTGTCCGTCCGCGCGGTGAAGTGGTCGATACCGTATCGTCCCGACGAATGTAGCCGGGACGGGTCCGTCCTGTCCAGTGCTAGGCTCACCGGCCATGCCCGGGACGAAGCGAGCGCCTACCGGAGCCGCGGTGCTGCGGCCGGACCTGACCGATTCGATCGTGAAAGCCGCGCTGGACGAACTGGCCGAGAAGGGCTACCAGGGGCTCTCGATGGATGCGGTGGCCCGCCGCGCGGGGGTCGGCAAAAGCGCGCTGTACCGCCGCTGGCCCTCCAAGCAGGAGATGGCGGTGAGCATCATTGCCCAGCTGGGGGTGCCGCTGGTCGAGGTCGCCGACACCGGATCATTCCGGGGTGATGTGCGCGCGCTGCTGGCGTCGATCCTGAGGTGGTTCGAGGATCACCAGCTCGGGCCGATCTTCACCGACCTGCTCGGGGTGGCCCGCACCAATGTGGCCCTTGGCGACGCGCTGACCGAACATCTCGGTGACCCGCGCCGCCAGCGGGGATCAGTGATCCTGGACCGGGCGATCGAGCGTGGCGAGATCCCGGCGGACATCGACCGCGAGCTGGTGATGGACCTGCTGGCCGCTCCGGTGTTCTGGCGCCTGCATGCCCGGCGCCAGGTCGTGACGCCAGATTACCTGGACAGCGTCACGGATTTCCTCATCCGCGGGCTGAAGTGAGCTGGCCGCGGTCAGCGCTGGTCTCCACCTGGCGGTTCAGCAGCCGTTGGTAGGGCCCCGAGGTCGCGGCGAGGTCGCGGTGGCTGCCCTGCTGGACGAGAGTGCCCTGCTCGAGTACGACGACCGTGTCGGCCAGCGCCGCGAGGGACAGATCGTGGCTGATCAGCAGCGTGCCGCGGTCCCGGGTGAGGGTGCGCAAGGTGGGCACCAGCTCGGCGATGGCGTGGTTGTCCAGGCCGGTGGTGGGCTCGTCGAGGACCAGCAGCGGGGTGTCGCGGAGGAAGGCCCTGGCCAAGGCGATGCGTTGGCGTTGCCCGCCGGACAGCTGGGGTCCCCGGTGGCCGAGTTGGGTCAGGTAGCCGAGCGGAAGTTGGCGGATGAAGTCTTCGGCGCCCGCCGCTCGCGCCGCTTCGGCGATCGCCTCCGGGGTTGCGCCGGGACAGCCGTAGGCGATGTTGTCGGCGACGGTACCGGTGAGGACCGTGGTCTCCTGGGGCAACAGGGTGAGGCTGCGGCGCAGCGCGGCGAGCCGGTAGTCGCGCAGGTCGGTGCCGTCCAGGGAGATCTCCCCCGAGGTGGGGTCGTAGAACCGGGGCAGCAACCGGGCCAGGGTGGACTTGCCCGCTCCGCTGGGTCCGGTGACCAGGACGAGCTGCCCGGGGTGCACGGTGAACGAGACGTCCCGCAGGCTCGGGGTGGCTGCCCCGGGGTAGCTGAAGCTGACCCGGGAGAGGCGTAGCACGCCCTGCTGAGCGGGCGTGGTGACGATCGGGGTGGTGGCGCGGTGCTCCGCCGGATCGGTGACCACCGGGCGGGCGGCGAGGATCTCGGCGAGCCGGTCACTGCTGGCCCGCGCCACGCTGACGCCCAGGATGAGCTCGCCGAGGCGCTGCAGCGGTACGAACAGGAAGCCCAGGTAGGTGGCGAATCCGACCAGCTCGCCGAGGGTCATCCGGTTGGCGGCGATCTCCCACGCGCCCATGCCCAGGACCGTCAGGATGGCCAGCGTCTCCAACAGGTCGGCGAGCGGGGTGTACAGCGAGGACAGCTTGGTCTGGGCCAGCCGGACCCGCATCCAGCCCTGGCCGTCGCGATGTAGCCGGCGGGCCTGCTCGCGCTCGGTGGTGTACGCCTGGCTCAGGCCCACCGTCGCGATGCTCTCCTCGAGCCGGCCGGTGATCAGGCCGTTGCTGGCCCGTTCGTCCCGGGACAGGGCGTTGAGTCGGCCGGACAGTCGCCGGGTGGTGATCAGCAGCAGGGGCAGCAGGGCGGTGACCACAAGCGCGAGGTCCCAACGCAGGTAGAACACGGCGGTGGCGAAGAACAGGACGGACACCGCCGAGTTGATCAGTTGGACCAGACCGGAGGACACCATCGACTCGATCACCTCGACGTCGGCGGAGAGTCGAGCCACCAGGTCGCCGAGGCTGTGGCGGGTGAAGAAGTCCGGGCCGAGGCGTTGCAGATGCGCGAACGCGTGGTCACGCACCCGCAGTAGGAAGCGCTCGGTCGCTTTGCCGGTGAGGTAGTAGCCGACAAAGGTCGCCCCGGCGCCGATCAGGGCGGCCAGGATCCACCAGCGCGCGGGCCCCCAGAACGCGGAGAGCCCGCCGGAGTCGGTGAGCCCGTCAATGATCTCGCTGAACATCCAGACCGCTGCCGTGTCCGCCGCCGCGGCAACCATCAGGAGCAGCGTTGCGATCGTCAGGGTTCTCCGGTCGGGTCGGGTCAGCGGCCAGAACTGCGCCAGCACCTGGCGAAGATCCTGCCGGGCGGCCCGAGCTGTCACTCCGAGTGGGCCGATTGGTTCGGTTTCGGTGTCCTCGGCGGACTGGGCGGAATCGCCGCGATCGTTATCCATGGTGTGGTACTCCGAACCGTTCGATAATGACGTGCCGTGCCCGGCGCGCGGTTTGGGGGATGACTCGGTGAGCCTTCGTCACGGCATTGAGGCGGGACCCACGGAGCGTGGATCCCGCCTCTCGGCCTGCCCGGGCAGCCCAGGTCAGCTGCTTGTGCCCGGAGTTCCTATTCGGGTCACCGCCCGCGCTGAGGTGCTGGCTGCCTACGAACCGGCTGCTTCGGGGCCGGACGACGACGCGGGGGAACCGGGTTGAACTTCGACATTGTTGACTCCTGGAGAGCGATTTGTTCGGCGCTTTCGCGCCCTGACACAAATGACTCTAGGAACGATTACTGTGCTTTTGATCAGCGTTACTCCTGCGGTCGTTAGGAGACGCGCGGAGCACTGTCCGGCCTTCGCTCAGCTGGCCAGCGGGGGAATGTCGGCCACCCGGTGGTAGATGGGAAGGCCTCGCTCGGTGGCGATTGCGACGTCCTGGTCCGCGCCGGTGGAGGCCCCGGGTAGGCGCAGCACCGCGTCGCAGTGAGCCAGCAGGCGCTCGGCGGTCGGGTACATGATCTGCTGTGCGATCGGGTCGCCGACATTGCTACCACCGGCTCCGTGCAACACCGGAAGGGCGACCCATTCGCCGATCATCGGGAGGTGGCCGGCGCGGAAGATCGGCCAGGCGGCCTCCTCCAGGCGGGCCAGGTTGCGGGCGAGCAGGTCGGGATCATCGCCGGTGCCCGAGCGGTAGGGGCCGGCGATCAGGATGAGCATGGGTCGGGTCATGCGGCCACGGTAGTGTGCAAGAATCGGCAGAAACAAGGAGAAATGTGCATGTTGGCTGCCCAGCGTCGTGAGGTGTTGCTGGCTCGTCTGCGCAGTGACGGCAGGCTGGTGGCCAAGGAGCTGGCGCTGGAGCTGGGCATCTCCGAGGACAGCATCCGCCGGGACCTGCGCGATATGGCCGCCGCCGGGTTGTGTCAGCGGGTCTACGGGGGGGCCTTGCCTGCCTCACCGGCGGTCGGGGACTACGCCGCGCGCACCACGATCAGTGTGACCAGCAAGGAGTCGGTGGCGACCCGCGCCGCCGGGCTGATCCGCCCCGGCTCGACCGTCATCGTGGACGGCGGCACCACCGCGCTCGCGGTGACCAAGGCGCTGGCGCCGGACCTGAGGGCCACCGTGGTCACGCACAGTCCGATTGTTGCCTCCGCCCTGGTCGACCACGCCCAGGTCGAGGTGGTGATCATCGGTGGGCGGTTGTTCAAGCACTCCGCCGTGACCTGCGGCGCGGCCGCCGCCGAAGCCGCCGAGCGGGTACACGCCGACCTGTTCCTGATGGGCGTCACCGGCGTGCACCCCGATGCCGGGCTGACCACCGGCGACGCCGACGAAGCCGCGATGAAGCGCATTCTGGCCAGTCGAGCCGCCGATACCTACGTACTGGCCTCGGCGGAGAAGATCGGCGCCGCGTCCCGGTTCACCGTGCTGCCGCTGGATGAGATCGCCGGGATCATCACCGACAGCGCCGGCACCAACCCGACCGTCCGCCGGCTCCGCGAGCGCGGCATCCCCGTTCTCGGACCGGGCGACGCGGAAATCCTGGACTGAGAATGCCTGGTCAGGACCCCGCAGGGTGATCGAGTCCGGGTCGTGAGCCGCCGGTGCGGGATCTCGCGCTGGTCCAGCGGGGATCGAGGCGGAGCGCCACTGAGATGGTCCGGCGGCACACCGCAAGCCTGGAGGAGTCGCGGAGACCGTCCCGGTGGCAGTCGGCGATGCTCGCCAGCAGTCGGCGCAGCACCACGGCGGTCACTCCGGGCCCCAGCGTGTCGACGGCCTGGGAAGCTCGGTCCACCGCTTCGCGGACCGCATGTGCCCTGGGTTCGGCGCGCAATGCCGTCAATGCCGTGGCGGCCGCCTCGACGGCGCGGTCCAGCCTGTCGGAGTCGAGGAGCTCCGTGCTCTCAGTGGTGTCAGCGGGCATCGCCGCAACCTCCTACTGCGCATGGCCAGGAGCTGGGCGGCCCGGCGCGGCGGCCTGAACCCCGCGCGACGAATCGGGTATCGCTCGCGGGCCGGCCCAGCTCCATGGGTGGTCAGTGGTGCGTGGTCACTTCTTCCGTTGTACCAGAGGTCAACGTGAGGTTGACCGCCGGGTGGTCAACGTATCATTGACCTCCGTCAACCTAGCGTTGACCCGCTGGACGTCAAGTTAGTATTGACGGCGTGGCGGTCAGAGGCTCGTCAAAGCAGGTGCGACACGCGCTGGATGCGGTTGAGTCCGCGCCCGGTGCCCTGGAGACCTTGGCCGCCGCTCGGCGGTTGCGCGAGGCCGCGGAGACGCTGGAGTTGGCGGCCGTCGCCGAACTGCGTCGACAGGGCGGAACCTGGATGCAGATCGGCACCGTCTACGGGACCACTAAGCAGGGTGCCCAGCAACGGTTCCGGGACGCATTGAACCGTGACCGGGTGCGAGAACCCGCAAAAGATCACTGACCGGAGAGCGCGCTTCCGGCGGTCTCCCCCGCAAATGGCGCGAGGTTGTTCGTGATACAGCGCCGTGAACTGGTGGGCGGAGTTTCTTTCGAACGTCGTGATTGGCCTCCCGGTTCCGAAGGTCGCGTTCGTTGTCCTGATCGTGTGGTGAATGCTGAGGTGATTCGACAGCCAGATGAATGGTGGAGTAGTGTCCCGGCTGGGTCGGCGGTATCGTCGGATCGGTGGTGCGGATCGAATCCGCCGAGTTTGAGTGTGGAGGGTCGCCGGAATGGCGCAGAAGGTCACGGTCTCGCTTGTTGACGATTTGACTGGCAAGCAGGCGGATGAGACGGTCGCGTTTGGGCTGGATGGGAAGTCCTACGAGATCGACCTGTCGAGTACGAATGCGGGCAAGTTGCGCGGCGCGCTGGCCGACTACGTCGCGGCGGCCCGCCGGGGCGGTCGGGCTCGGGCCAACGCCGCCTCGGCCAGCGCCGCTGGTGGGCGCGGTGGCGCGGTGGACCGGGAGCAGAACCAGGCGATCCGGGAGTGGGCACGCAAGCGCGGCATGAAGGTATCCGATCGCGGCCGGATCCCGGCCGACGTGACCTCCGCTTACCACCAGGAGAAGTGACGGCCCGGTATTTGGGCGCGATTCTCGACGGAGCCAGCCTAAGGCTGGCTCCGCTCGCGACCTAGCCCAGTAGCTCACGGTCGAGCTTGTCGATCTCGGCCTCGAAGGCGCGGCGCATCGTCGCTTTCTCGACGTCGGCCAACCAGCTCGCCTCGACTCCCTGCAACACCAGGCGGCGGACGAGCGCAGGTGAATAGTTGTTCTGCCCGCAGAACCTGACGTACTCGGTGCCTATGTCGGTGTGGAACATTGTCGGATCGTCAGAGTTGAGCATGACCTGTAAACCGGCGTCGATCATCTTTGTGATCGGGTGTGTGGTCAGGTCCGGCCAGCCGTAGACAACCGCGGTCGAGGTCGGGCATACGGTGAATGAGATCCCCTCGTCGCGGCAGCGCGCCACCACCGCCGGGTCCTCCAGAATGTGATAGCCGTGGTCCAACCGCTGGCAGCCGAGCAGGTCCAGGCAGGTGGTCACGTTGCTGGCCGGGCCATCCTCGGCGCAGTGGCTGGTCAGCCGCAGTCCGGCCGCCTTGGCCACCCGGTAGGCCTCGACGAACTTCTCCGGTGGGTCCGGCGCCTCCGCGGCGTCCATGCCCAGTCCGATCAGCTCCGGGCGGCGGTGCGCGAGCACCTCCTCCACCATCTGGCGGGCCACCTCGGGCGGGTCCTGGCGATACACGTCCGCGATGAAGGCGCAGCGCACCCCGAAGTCGTGCTCCGCGGCCTTGGATCCGTCGATCAACCCGTCGATCACAGTGGCCATCGGAATGCCCCGCGCGGTGTGCAGAGTTGGGTTGAAGAACATCTCGCGGTACTTCAGATTGCCGAGCTTGACCCCGTCCTCGAGTGTCTCGTAGGCGATCCGGGCGAAATCCTCCCGGTCGATGACCGTTGAGTTCACCCGTTGATAGATCTCCAGGAACTCGTAGATCGTCGAGTACCGGTACACCTCGTCCACGTCGGTGGTGGGCAGCGCGACACCGTGCTTGGTGGCCAACTCCACGACAGTTGCCGGCCGCAGCGTGCCCTCGACATGGCAGTGCAGCTCGACCTTGGGCAGACGCCGCAGGTACTCCTGGTAATTCGGGCTTATGTCGGCGGACGAAGTCGTCATGGCACAGAAACTAACCGCCACGGCGAGCTCCAACGCCTCGAATTACCGGTCCATGGGAAGGTGATCGCTATGGACGAACTCGCGCAGGTTGCCCCGGCGTTCGTGGAGATGGCCCACCGGATCGTCTGGGCCACCGCCGCCACAGTGGACGAGCGGAACCGGCCGTGGACCCGGGTCCTGCACCCGATCTGGCAGTTCGACGGCGAGCGGTTGGTCGGCTGGATCGCCACCTCGCCGACCCCGACAAAGCGGGCGCACCTGAACGCCAACCCCTATCTCTCGCTCACCTACTGGCACCCGGACCAGGACACCGCCAACGCGCACTGCCGGGCCGAGCTGTGCGAGGACGACGACACCCGGGTGTGGCTCTGGGAGAACTTCGCCAGTGCGCCCGAACCGGTCGGCTACGACCCGGCGATCATCCCGCCGTGGTCCGGCGGCCCCACCTCGCCGGCGTTCGTCGCGCTTCGGCTGGAGCCGTGGTGGCTGAGGGTTCAGCCCGGCGCGTTGATGGCCGGCGACCCGACCGCCAAGATCCTGCACTGGCGCGAGCGGGACTGAAGCCACGGTCGTGCCAGCGCCGGCCTGCTTCTTGCGCTGAGCGGTGGCGCCAGGTGGTGTATCGTTTTACCACTAGTTTGTCATGGTTCGCCTACGGTCAGCGGAAGGGCGCGTTGTGGCCGTCACGATCCAGGAAGTGGCCAGGGCCGCGAGGGTCTCGACGAGCACGGTCTCGAATGTGCTGAACGGTCGGCACGGACGGATGTTGCCGGCGACCAAGCTTCGGGTCGAGGAGACGATCGCCCGGCTCGGATACCGGCCGAACCGGGCCGCGCGCCAGCTGCGCACCGGGAAGCTGCAGATGCTCGGGCTTGTCGTGCCGTCGGTGGCCAACCCCTTCTGGGGCACCTTCGCGCATCTCGTCGAATCAATCGCGCTGAAGTCCGGCATCCGCGTACTGCTGTGCAACAGCGAACGGGACGCCGCCCGCGAGTCGGAATACCTCGAGGAGCTCTGGGCGGACGGGATCAGCGGCGTGCTGTTGTGCTCGTCGCTGCCGTCGATCGCGCACGTCCAGCCGTTCCTTGAGCGCGGGATGACGATCGTGGCGTTCGACCGGACCAGTCAGCTCGGCGACCCGGCACTGATCAACATCAGCGTGGACAACTCACTGGGGGCCCGGCTGGCCACCAATCACCTGCTCGAGCTGGGGCATCGGCGGCTGGCCTTCGTGTCCGGCCAGGTGACCAGTGTGAACCGTCAGGAGCGGCTGGACGGCTTCCTGCGCACCCTGGACCGGGCGGGCCTGCCGGCGGACCCGGCACTGATCTACCGCGACGGCGGCGGCGAGGGGCCGGGGGAGTTCGACGGGGCGGAGGTGGGCCGGGCGGCCGCGCGGGAGTTGCTCGGCCGGCCGGCGCCTCCGACGGCCATCGTGGCGATCAACGACATGTTCGCCATCGGCGTGTGCGCGGGGGTCCGGGATGCCGGGCTCGAGGTCGGACGTGACGTCTCGGTGGTCGGGTTCGACGACATCGCGCTCGCCGACCTGACCTTCCCCGCGCTCACCACGGTCCGGCAGCCGCTGGCCGAGATGGCCGAGGCCACCGTGGAGTACCTGCTGCGCGGCACCTCGGCGCGGGCCGCCCATTCGGTGTTGATGCGTCCGGAACTGGTTGTCCGGGCCTCGACCGGGCCGCCGGCCGGGTCAGCCTGAGCCGGCGGCGCGAATTCGCCGCACGGAGCCGTCGGCTCGCGCGGTGGCCTCGATCTCCTCGGTGCCCAGGCGCACCTGGTACGTCCAGTCGCCGTGCCGCCAGCTGATCTCCGCCCCGCCTCCGGGCTCGGTCGTGTTGAAGGTGGCGTGGTCGTGCGGGGTCGACTCCAGCGCTGAGCCGGGCAGCAGCAGGCTGATGAAACGCGCGGAGCGCTCCGGTCCGATCTCCCGGCGCAGGGTGTGCAGGGTCCGACCGACGGTGAGGCTCGGCGTGCTGGAGGTGGGGTTCGCGGTCACCAAGGTGGTGGTCTGCTCGAAGCCGGCCTCCGGCAGCGCGCGCACGGTCACCTGGCCGGTGCCGGAGCGGACCAGCATCCGACCGTCGCCGAGCGCCGTCGAGGGCTGGTCGGTGTGCAGCAGCCAGGTCCAGGTCCGGTCCGTCTCAGCGGCCAGATCGTCGATCACCAGCAGGCTGCCGCTCGGCCCGAACAAGATCCGTCGGGAGGCGCGCAGCACGCCCAGCTCGGGGGGATACAGCGCGGCCGCCTCGCCCACCGCGTGCACCCAGCCGTCGTCGGTCACCACGGAATGGACGTGCGCCTGGTGCCGCTCCGGCATATCGCGGTACACGTGGTAGCGGCCCTCGCCGGCGTACCCGGCGCCGTCCACCAGGATGACGTTGTGGTTGGCGGTCAGCTTGTTGTTGGCGTACCCGTCCTCGACGGCCAGGTGCGAACCGTGGCCGATCAGCACAAACGTGTTTGCGTCCGGGTGGTGGTGCCCGGTGTTGAGGGTGTCCCAGCCGCGTTCGGCGTCGATCCGATGGCTGGTGTCCCAGGCCTTGTGCCCGCCACCGGGGGAGGCCTTGAACGACGCGAGCACCGCGTCGTCCCGCCACCCGGTGCGGGCCGTGACCAGGCCAAGGTCGGGGAAGTATGCCGAGGTGGGCAGCTGCTCGGGCGACTCGGCGGGCACCGTGGGGTCGTACCAGAGCAGCTCCAGGTAGCCCTCCGCGCGGACCCCGGGCTTGACCCCGCTCTCGTGCCACTCCCGGCCCAGGAAGCCGGTGCGCACCCGCTCGGCCAGCCACTGTGCCTGCGGGATCCGATAGGCGCTGGCCAGCTTGTGGTAGAGCGCGAGGCTGTGCCCGCTGCGCCGGTCGTGGCAGTCGCCGTGATCGACGATGTACTCCCAGCCCGGCGCGCTCTGGTGTAACCGGTAGGAGAACGTGTTGCGCAGGAAGTCGCAGGCGGCGAAGAGGTCCACGCCGTCCTGCTCCTCGATCAGCTCGAAGGCGACGCCCAGCCACGGCACCCCGTAGCGCCAGTAGACGACGCCCTCGCTGCCCGATCCGTCGGCGGGCAGCATCTCGGCGACCGTGCGGAAGTTGTCCAGCGCGCGCTCGGTCCAGTCCTTCGCCGGCGCGTGCCCATCCCGCAGGGCGTAGCCGGCGGTGATCAGCCCGGCGTAACAGATCCAGTTGTGGTTCTGCCAGTACGACGAGGACCACCAGCGTCCCTCGGTCTCCACCGCGTAGCGGTAGAGCCGGTCCCCCTGCAAGATCAGCTTCTCCCGCAGGGCCGTTCGCTCGGCTTCCGGTAGTGCCGAGCCCAGCCAGTCGTAGGCCAGGCTGAGGCCGTGCAGCAGCCAGCCCGCGTCCAGGTCGTGATCCGGCAGATGGGCCCGGCCCCAGTGCGGGTAGCTCACCGCCGTGGCGATCCACCGCCGGGCCTGGTCCAGGTACTGCCGCTGGTCGGTCAGTCGGTACGCCAGCGCGAACCCCGCGGCGGCCGGACCGAGATACGTGATCGACGCCTCTGGGTGCTCCGCCGGCGGGTTCTCCCTGGCGTAGAAGTCGCACTGGTCGAGCAGCCGCCGGAACTGGGCGGCCCGGACGTCCTGGATCTCGGTGCGCAGCCGGTCCAGCCGGCCGCCACCGATCAGCAACTGGGGATCGTTCACCCGCGCACCCGCTCCCGCCCGTTCGGCACCCGCCAGCGCACCGGCTCACCGTCCTTCCGCCTGATGTGGATGGTCACCTCGTCGCCCGCCTGGTCAATGCTGATTCCGGTGGCGACACCGCCGGGGGAGTAGACCGACGCGAACAGCACGCGACGGCCGCGCGCCCGCCACCGCAGGTGCGGCCGGGATCGCTGCGGGTCGTCCGCCGGGCCGAGGTCGGCGCCGGTGGACAGCACCGCGCCCGGGGTGGCCGCGTGCAGCCCGACCAGCCCCGAGTCCCCGGGCCAGTTGCTGCGCGCCCCGGTGGGCGACTGCCGGACCTGGACGTCCACGTCGGCGCGCAGGTGCAGCTCCAGCTCCCGTTCCCGGTCCGCCTCGACGCACACCAGGTCGATCAGCAGCTCGGCGTCGGCGCGCAGGTGCCGCTCGAACCGCACGCCCGGGTAGACGTCCGCCTCGGCGCCCGCCTCGGTGGGTACCCCGTCCCGCCAGTAGCGCAGCCGGCCGGTGGTCTCCCGCTGCTCGGCGCCGTCCACGGTGAGGGTGGGGTGGGCGGCGGTCCGTGCGTAGTAACCGTGGCGCAACGGATGGGCGTACGGGGGGACGCCGTAGGCGGGCTGCCAGAGGGCGGTCGGGCCGTATAGGTAGAGGGCGAGCTTGTCCAGGTGCCCGTGGGAGCCGCCGTGTGGGCCGAAGTCGAGCACCGCCTGGTAGCCGGTGCCGCGCAGCACCGCGTACCCGGCGTCCGGGAAGAGCCGGCTGCTTCGCTGCCCAGGCTCGGGTCCCTCGGGTTGCGTCGTACCGAACCAGCCGCGTACCTCGGCGGAGCGCCAGTGGTCCTCCAGCTCCGGTCGCAGCCGGGCGGCCAGTGGCTCGGCGAGCCAGCGCAGGTCGGGCGCACCCGGTAGCTCCGCGGCGAGCAGGCAGAGCTCGTACAGCTCGTCGTCCCAACGTGGGCCGGCGTAGGGCGTGTCGTGCAGCGCGGGAAGCGTGCCGCCGCGGTCGGTACCCAGCGCCGCCACCACGGCGATCATGTCGTGCAGCCGTGGCACCAGGGCGTCCGGCACAGTCTCGCTCGGACAGTCACGGAGCGCCAGCAGATACGCCCGCAGCACGAACACGTGGTAGTAGCTGCTGCCCTCCCACTCCCACCCGTCCGGATGGACCGCCGCTGTCGCATGCGCGGCGACCCCGTACCGGCCGGTCAGCCACTCGGCCGTCTCGTCGGGCTCGCCGAGCAGCGCCAGGGCCCGGCTCGCGGATGCTCCGGCCGCATTCAGCCAGGCCGTGTAGTTGTTCCGGAAGTCATCCCGATCGACCAGGACCTCCCGAGCGGCGCGGGCGGCCTCCCGGAGCCCGCGCAACAGGTCGACGGCCGGCTTGAGCTGCTCGTGGTCCACCTCCCCGGCCAGCGTCTGCACCGCGTGCGCCAGCGAGGTGCCCCAGATCGCCTCGGTGAGCGCCTGCTGGAAAAGCCGGCCGGAGAGCATCCACCCTTGGGCGTCCGGGTGCTCCCCGGTGGCCAGCCGCTCGTAGAGCTTGGCGTACCGGGTCAGGCCGGCCACCGCCGCGTCGGCGGCCTGCTGGTTTCCGGCGCGCGCGGCCACCGCGAGCCGCCGCAGCGAGCGGGCCGCCGCCTGGTGCGCCAGCACGGCCCACGCGCCGCTGAACGGCTCGCCTTGCCACACACAGCCGTACCCGCAGGGGAACGCGCCGTCCCGCGCCGGAGACAGCTCCACCCCGTGCGTGGGGCAGACGTACTCGTGCCACCAGCCGCCGGGCCGATCCGGAAAGTCCAGGTCGGTTACCGGGGCCACTGGGCTCCGGAGAGGTCGAGGGTCGAGCCGGAGGCGAACCGGGCGGCCGGGCTGGCCAGGTAGACGACAGCCGCGGCGACGTCCTCCGGGGTGCCGCCTCTGCCGACCGGGATGGAACCCACGATGGCGGTCTGCGCCTCGGGCGGGGTGAAGGTGTCGTGGAACGCGGTGCCGCCGATGAAGCCGGGGGCCACCGCCGTCACCGTGATGCCCTGTGGTCCCACCTCCTTGGCCAGCCCCTTGGTGAAGCCGACCACGCCGGCCTTGGCCGCCGCGTACGCCACCGCGCCGCCCCCGCCGCCGTTGTGCGAGGCGAGGCTGGCCATGGTGACGATCCGGCCGCCGGACGCGGCCAGGCTGGGCAGGGCGGCCCGGCAGGTCAGGAACGTGGAGGTCAGGTTCACGTCGATGACGTGGTGCCAGTGCTCGTCGGTCATCTCCGCCACCGGGGTGCGGGCCACCAGGTGCCCGGCGTTGGTGACCAGGATGTCCAGCCCGCCCAGGAAGTCGACCGCCTTGGCCACCACGCTGTTGACCTGCTCGGCGTCGCGGACGTCCCCGGCGAAGGTCTTGGCGCGGCGGCCCAGCGCGGTGATGTCGGCGGCGGTCTTCTCCGCCTCGTCGGCGGAGTGCCCGTAGTGGACGGCCACGTCGGCGCCCGCCTCGGCGAGAGCCACCGCGATGGCCCGGCCGAGGCCGTGGCCGGCGCCGGTCACCAGGGCGCGGGCGTCGGTCAGGTCAGCAGTCACTACAGCAGCTCCATTCACTTAATTCCGGTAGTGGCGAGACCCTGCACGAAGTAACGCTGGGTCAGTAGGAACAGCACGATCATCGGCAGGCTGGCCATGGTGGTGCCGGCCATCAGCAGGTTCCACTGGGTGGTGAATCCCTCGCCTGACTCCTTGAGCACGCTCAACCCCAGCTGGACCACCCGCTTGTTGTCGTCGGTGGTGATCAGCAGCGGCCAGAGGAAGTTGTTGAACGAGTCCTGGAAGGTCAGCAGCCCGGCGGTGACGAAGGCTGGCTTGATCAGCGGGCTGGCGATCTGCGCCCAGATGCGCCACTCACCGAGCCCGTCGATCCGGGCGGCGTCCTCCAGTTCGTGCGGCACGGACAGGTAGAACTGGCGGAACAGGAACACCGCGAACGGGGTCACCGCGCCCGGGATGATCAGACCCCACCAGGTGTTCACCCAGCCGGAGCCGCCGTAGCCGAAGATGTCGTTGCCACCGAACAGCGGCATCGTCTTGGCGATCAGGAACTGCGGCACGATCTTGGTGTAGGTGGGGATCATCAGCAGGGCCACGAAGCCCAGGAACACAACCTCGCGGCCGCGGAAGCGGTAACGGGCCAGCGCGAACCCGGCCAGCGAGGCGAACACCAGGTTCAGCACAACGTGGCCGATCGAGATGATCAGGCTGTTGCGGAAGTAGATGTCGAACGGGGCCACGCTCAGCGCGTCGGCGTAGTTGCCCACCCGCCAGCTGCTGGGCAGCCAGGTCGGCGGGAAGGTGGCGATGTCCCGGTCGGTCTTGAACGAGGTGAGCGCCATCCACAGGAACGGCGCGACCATGGTCAGCGAGGTGACGACCAGCAGCACGTGCGTGGCGACCCGCGTGCGCGGGTTCACCCGCTCCCGGCTACTCATCCTCGCCCCCGCCGGAGAGCTTGCGGTTGAGCATCGTCAGGGCAAACAGGAACACGAACAGCACCACCGATTTCGCGCAGGCCAGACCCATCTGGAAGGTGGCGAACGCGTTCTTGTAGATCTCGTAGGTCATCATCGTGGTGGCGTTGGCCGGGCCGCCCCTGGTGAGCACGTAGACCTGGTCGAACGCCTGGAACGCGCCGATGATCGACACCACACCGACAAAGAGGGTGGCCGGGCGCAGCATCGGCAGGGTGATCTGGCGGAACCGCTGCCAGGCGTTGGCGCCGTCCAGCTCGGCGGCCTCGTAGAGCTCCTCCGGGATGTTCTGCAGGGCGGCCAAGTAGATGATCATCTTGATGCCGATGCCCTGCCAGACGCCCATCACGATCACCGACGGCAGCGCGTAGTTGGGGTCGGCCAGCCAGGCCGGGCCGGTGATGCCCAGGAACGCGAGCAGCTTGTTCGCCAGCCCGCTGTAGGGGTCGTAGATCTGGTACCAGACCATCGCCACCGCCACCGTCGCGGTGACCTGCGGCAGGAAGATCGCCGCCCGGTACCAGCTTCGGGCCCGGATCTGCTGGTTGAGCAGCACCGCGAAGAACACCGCGATGGCCATCGCCACCGGCACGGTGAAGAACGTGTAGACGACGGTGTGCCAGATCGAGGTCAGGAAGATCGGGTCGCCGAAGGACCTGGTGTAGTTGTCCAGGCCGACGAACCGCAGCGGCGCCAACACGCTGTAGTTGGTGACCGACAGCGCGAAGGTGGCCAGCACCGGCAGCGCGATCCAGAACAGCGCGTGCAGCCCGGCCGGCGCCACCATCGCCCAGGCCACCCGGGTGCGGACGCTGCTCGCCTGGCGGCGTCGGCGGCCCGGCGCGGGCGCAACCGGGGGTACCTCCACCGGCAGTGCCGGCGAGATCTCCGAGGAGGCGGTCATCAACTGGTCCCGAAGTCGGCGATCGCCGCGTCGGCGACGGTGGCCAGCTGGTCAAGGGCTTCTTGCGCACCCTGCCGGCCGGTGGTGACCGACTGCACGGTGTTGAGGAGCTCCTCGCGCAGCGACAGCCAGGCCGGGATGCCGCCCTCGGACCGGCCGTACTTCAGATTCTCCAGCCCGAACTTGACGAGCGGGTGATCCCGCACATAGGGCGTGTTCTCCAGCTCGGTCAGCGCCGGCACGTTCCCCCGCTGCGCGGCGCCGAGCAGGGACACCTGGGGACTGGCGATGAAGGCGGCCAGCGCCTGCGCGGCGGACTGATGTCGAGAGGCCGCGGACACGGTCACCAGGGTGCCACCGGCGAAGACCGACGGTTTGGCCGGGTTCAGCAGGAACGGCTGCAGCTGTCCGAGCACCTCGGGGCGCTGCTTGGAGGTGGTGATCCACGCGTTGTTGTGCCCGATGGACATCGCGGCCCGCCCGTCGGCGAGCGGCAGGGTGGTGGAGTTCGGGTTGGAGAAGCCGGCGTCGATGACCCGGTCCTTGAGCTGCAGGTCGGCCACCCACTGCAGGGCGGCCACGCCGATGGGGTCGTTGAACGCCGGCCGCCCGGCGCGGAACAGGTCGCCGCCGAAGGCGAACAGCACGGTCTCGAACATCTGGCGCGGGTCGATGCTCTGCACGTCCAGCCCGGTCCGGGTGAGCGCGCCGTTGGAGCCGCGCTGGGTGAGCGCGATGGCGTAATCGCGCAGCTCGTCGATGCTGGCCGGCGGGCGATCGAAGCCGGCCTGGGCCAGGATGTCCCGGCGGGCGATGCCGAACCGGGTGTCCAGTACCACGGGCAGGGCGAAGAGCTTGCCGCCCCACCGGCAGGGAGCGAGCACCCGCTCGGCGTAGCCGGTCACGGCGGTTGGCGGGACGGTCAGCTCGGAGAGCACCTGCCGGGACGCGAAGGGTTCCACCCAGCCCACCCCGAGCATGATCACGTCCGCCGGGATGCCGGTGGTGAGCCCGGTGGTGATCTTCTGATTGAGGTAGTTGTAGGTGGTGTAATCCACCTCCACGCTCACTGCCGGGTAGCGCGCGGTGAACTGGGGCAGCAGTTGCTGTTCAAACAGCGCCTTGCCCTCCGCGCCCGGGAAAATCGGGGTGAGCAGGTTGAGGTGCCCCTCGGGTGGCCCACCGGTGTCCGACGGGCTCTCCAGGCGGGCCCCGCAGGCGCCCAGCGCGGCGGCGCCGGCCGCCGCGGCCCCGCCCATCAGCAGGGAGCGCCGGGTCAGACCTCGCGACCGGGCATCCATCTGCAGTGCCTTTCGAAGCGGCGGGGAACAGTGTAACGATTTACCAGGTTCGGCCCTCGAGGCTAGGATCAGCCGCCGCGGGTGTCAACGACGGTAGCGGGGGCCTCCCGGGGACGCGGACTCAGGTCCTGAGCCGGTTGCGGGTGGCTCCAGCTACTCAACGAGGAACACGTTCGGGCGATACGTCGACGTCGTCAGCGAAGAGGGGTCCTGTCAGACCACTTGCCACTCAGCGGCCGCCGGTCTTTTGTACCTCTTTCCGGACGCCGCCGGCCGCTTCGATTCCAAGCCGGATTCGACCGGCGGATTGTGGTGACTTGCCCGCGGCTGGTGCCTGTCGGGTTCGCTCGTGCGGGCACGCCACCGCCGCACGCTCGGATGATCGCCCTGACCGACGTCCCGTGTAATTCCCGGATTAGCCATGTGGCTAGAGTTCAGGGTCGCGCGCGGCGCGCGATGTTATATCGATAAGAAAGGGCCTGAGGTGGTGGGCACGGCTCCTTGGGGTTTCAGAATGCACATTCTCACGGTGGGATCTGTGGCGTCGATCGTGGCGGTCGCATGCTCTGCCTGCGGTGGCCCGGAGCCAGTGACCATGACCCCGGAACAGGTCGCGACCAAGATCACCGAAATGTTGGAGAGCCAGGCCGGGCAGCTGCCGGGTGCGGCCACCTGCGAGCGCCCCCTGGTGCTGAAGAACGGCGAGACTACGCACTGCACGTATGTCGTGCAGCAGAAGCGTGGCAAGCCCGCGAAGCAGGTGGGCATGACAGTCAGCTACGTCTCCGGCGACTCCATGCAGAACGCCCAGGTGCAGATCGAGCCGGACGGCGCCCCAGCGACCTGATCCAGGCAGCCCAGGCAACCGCGTAGCTCAGCCTCCCTAGTGTCCCGTGTCCGAAGTCTCTTCACCGTCTCCGGCGCCCAGACGACGCCTGGCGGCGTTCTCGGACCGCCTGGATATGCCCGATATCCAGGCGGTCCTCGGCCTTGCCAGCCGCCGCCTGGATCACCGGATACGGCAAAGGAAATCGGACACGAGACACTAGCTGAAGTGGTGCCGGACGAACCGCAGGCCGAGCGTGGCCAGCTGCTCCCGGTCGGCCTCGTCGAGGAAATGCCCGGCGCCGGGCACCCGCACCAGTTCCGCGGTTGCGCCGACCGCGGTGTAGGCCCCGAGCAGCTCTTCGCTCTGCTCGATGGGGATCGCGGTGTCCCGCTCGCCGTGCGCGAGCAGCAGCGGGGCCGATGCGGCGGTGGGATAAGTGCTGGTACTGGCAAGCGCCGCGAGGTTGGGCACGGAGTCGACCGGCGCGCCGAGCAGCCAGTCGTGCGGATCCTGGCCAAGCTGATGGAACGGCGACTCGGGCGGCGGTGGCGGCAGCCGCGCGATGTTCACCGGAGCGTTCCAGCTGACCGCGGCCGCGACCGCGCTGGACGGGCCGGTGAGGCCGACCTCGCCCTGGAGGTGCGGGTAGCTGTCCCCGGTCGCGGCGAGCATCGCGGCCAGGTGGCCGCCGGAGGAGGAACCCCACGCGGCGATGTGATTCGGGTCCACGCCGAGGGCGGCGCCGTAGTGGCGCAGCCAGCGCACCGCCGCTTTGACGTCGTGCAGCTGGGCTGGAAACGGGGCTTCCCGGCTGTGCCGGTATTGGATCGCGGCCACCGCGATGCCCTCGTCAAGGAGTCGGGGCGCCAGGTAGTCGCCCGGTGAACCGTGCTTGTGCGATCCGGTAGCGAATGCGCCGCCGTAGATGTGCACAACCACCGGACATGGCCCGGTGTCGGGCTCAGGCTCCTTGTCAGTTCGGCGGCAAGGTCAGGTATCTATCATGGTTGCGTGTCAGCGCGGACTGAGAGCCGGCCGGACGGACAGCCGAGGGAGAGCGCTGGCGACCGGGCCTATGCCTTCGTCAAGGATCAGATCGTCAGCGGTGTGTACGCCGGCGGGACGCTGATCTCGGAAGGGGAGGTCTCCTCGGCGGTGCGCATCTCCCGTACTCCGGTGCGGGAGGCGTTTCTGCGGCTGGCGGCGGAGGGGTTGCTGCGGCTCTACCCCAAGCGGGGTGCGCTGGTGGTGCCGGTGTCCTCCGCCGAGGTGCACGACGTGCTCGACGCGCGGTTGTTGATCGAGCGCCACGCGGTGGACACGGTGATCCGCGCCGGCCGCCACCGCGAAGTGGGCGCGGCCATGCGCGCCATCCTGGAGCAACAGCGCGGTCCCACCGGGCCGATGGACGCGGAGCGGTTCACCGAGCTGGACCGGCAGTTCCACAGCACCCTGGTCGAGGCCGCCGGCAACGTACTCCTGGCCGGTTTCTACATGACCCTGCGTGACCGGCAACTGCGGATGGGCACCGCCGCGCTGCTGCGCGAACCCGACCGCCGCACCGCCATCCTCGCCGAACACGCCGCCCTGGCCGACCTCATCGAGGCCGGCGATGCGGACGGGGTGGCCGGTGCACTCGCCGAGCACCTCGCCGGCACCCGGGCGGCGGTGACCAACGGCTGAGAGTCAGCCGGCGGTCAGGGGGACGCCTGCCTCGGCGGTCTGCACGATGAAGGTGAAGGACTCCTGGAAGTACAGCTCGATCTGGTGAGCGCTGTGTGACTGGTAGCCGATGGACAGGTCCTGGCCGAGGTGCAGCTCGTAGTCGCCGCCGCGCGCGGAGAGCAGGAATGCGCCGTCGATCGCCGGCGCCCAGATGATGTCCCCGCCCTGGATCACCCGGGCGATGTGCTCGCGGATGGGGTATCCGTGGTCGGTGGTCTCGGCCACCTCGGTGTAGGCGTCCGCGGACAGCAGCAGACGGTACGGGCCGGCCACCCCGGCCAGCCGCAACGCGGTCAGCGCCTGCGCCACCGCGTCCGGGTAGTCGCGGACCTCGGCCGGCAGCGCGATCGGCGCGTTGCTGCTGGCCGCGCGGATGCCGGTGATGTCGGCGGCCGGAAACCCGTCGAACACCGCCCGGTCCTCGGCGAACGCGATCTCTTGGGCGGCGTCCTTGACCGGCTGCCAGTCGGAGTCCTTGGCGCCCCGCTCGACATCGTCCACGGCCTCCCGGCTGACCACGAAGGGCACCCGCAGCTCGACCAGTGGCAGGACGGTCCGGCTGCGGGCGAGCACCCCCTTGGCCGGCGGTTCGAGCTCCCGCAGGTGTCCGGTGCCCACGGCGGAGAGCGCGTCGCCCGACGGGCCGACCACGTCGACCACTCGGCGGGCCGCGACGTACTGGGTGAACGTGCGGCGCGCCTCGGCCTCGATGTCGGCCCAGGCCGCATCCGAGATGGGCGCGAGCTCGCGGTGCAGGTTGTTCATCGTGCCGGGCTCCCTTTCAAACCGCCGATACGCAGGGACTGATCAGGTCGGGACTCCTCGGACGAGGACGCCACGGGCGGGCCGGGCGGGTCATCCAAGAAGTCAGCGGTGGGCACGAAGAACAGGCTGCCGGTCACCGCGGTGGAAAAGTCCAGGATCCGGTCGTAATTCCCCGGTGGGTCGCCCAGAAACATGTTGTTCAGCATCCGCTCGATCACCTCAGGAGTACGGGCGTAGCCGATGAAGTAGGTGCCGAACTCCTGAGCGCCGGGACGGCCGAATGGCATGTTGTCCCGGATGATCTGCCGCTCGGTGCCGTCGTCGACGATCGTAGTGAGCGCGACGTGTGAGTTCGCTGGTTTCACGTCGTCGGCCAGCTCGATGTCGCTGAGTTTGGTGCGGCCGACGGCGCGTTCCTGTTCCTCCACCGGCAGGGCGTTCCAGGCGGGCAGGTCGTGCAGGTATTTCTGCACGATCACGTAGCTTCCGCCGGCGAAGTCGGGGTCCTCCTCGCGGATCAGGACGGCGTGCTGGGCAGCCAACCCGGTGGGGTTCTCGGTGCCGTCGACAAAGCCCAGCAGGTCGCGTTCGTCGAAGTACTTGAAGCCCTGCACCTCGTCGGCCAGGGTGACCTTTCCGGCGAGTCGGTCCATCAGCTGCCCGGCCAGCTCGAAGCACAGGTCCATGCGACGGGCGCGGATGTGGAACAGCAGATCACCCGGGGTCGCCACGGCGACGTGCCTGGCGCCGACCACCTTCTTGAACGGATGCAGGTCGGCCGGGCGCGGTCCGTCGAACAACCGGTCCCACAGCCCCGAGCCGATGCCCACCACGCAGGTCAGCGCACCCTCGGGGACGCGGAAGCCGACCGACCTGGTCAGCCCGGCCACATCCGTCAACAGGTCCCTGACCTCGTCCTCGGCGCCCGGGTCGACGGTGAGAACCAGGAAGATCGCCGTGTTGGTGAGCGGCGTGAGCACACCCTGCGGCTCTGTCGGGTTCTCCATCTCCTCGGTCATCCTCTCCCGCCCTCCGGACGACGAGGTGACCCTACGATCGCTGGCCGCGGTCCGCCCGGTGAGGAGCCCACCGCGCGCTGGCCGGCTGTGTGAGCGGTGCCTACGGCTGCTTGCTCGGCGCGCTGGACGAGTGCCTTGCCACATTCCTGAGGAGCGAGGATGGCGCGCACCGGGGGAGTGCGGGCGAAACGCCAGGCTTTGCTGAGAGAGGGCTGAGGGAAATCTGGATCAGTTTACGTAGCGTTTGGGCTGGGACTTTACCGTGCGGCGTTGGTGCGTCGCAGGGGCGATGCGTCCCCGGGCCTGTCAATGAAGGACGTACGTATGTCGGTCATCGTCATCGCGGTCGTGGTGACTGCGCTCTTCTTCGATTTCACCAATGGCTTTCACGACACCGCTAACGCGATGGCCACCTCGATCGCTACCGGGGCGCTGCGCCCGAAGGTGGCGGTGATCCTGGCCGGTGTGCTCAACCTGGTCGGCGCGTTCCTGTCCGTCGCGGTGGCGAAGACGATCTCCAGCGGACTGGTCGACGAAGCAAAGATCACCCCGGTGGTGATCTTCGGTGGCCTGGTCGGCGCGGTCCTGTGGAACCTGGCGACCTGGTTGCTGGGGCTACCTTCCAGCTCCACCCACGCGCTGTTCGGCGGCCTCATCGGCGCCACCTGGGTCGCCGCGGGCACCGGCGCGATCAAGTTCGCCAGCGTGGTCAGCAATGTGCTGCTGCCGCTGGTCCTCTCGCCGATCGTGGCGGGACTCGTGGCACTGGCCGCCACCTTCATCGCCTACAAAATCGCCACACGGGGTGAGGACGGCACCATCACCCGAGGCTTCCGGCTCTCCCAGATCGTGTCTGCCTCAATGGTCGCGCTGGCGCACGGCACCAACGACGCCCAGAAGACCATGGGCGTGATCACCCTGACCCTGATCACGGTGGGCAGCCTGCCGGTCGACGCGGGCCCCCCGCTCTGGGTCATCGTGGCCTGCGGCATCGCCATCGCCCTGGGCACCTCGCTGGGCGGCTGGCGGATCATCCAGACCCTCGGCAAGCGGATCAGCGAGATCCAGAGCCCACAGGGTTTCGCCGCCGAGACCAGCAGCGCGGCGGTCATCCTCACCTCGGCGCATCTGGGCTTCGCGCTGTCCACCACCCAGGTCTGCACCGGCTCGATCTTCGGTGCGGGGGCCGGCCGCCGGCTGGCCACCGTGCAGTGGGGCGTCGCCGGCCGGATGGCGTTGGCCTGGCTGCTGACCCTGCCGTGCGCCGCGATCGTGGGCGCGCTGGCCGCGTGGGTCGCGGGCAGCGGAACCGTGGGGACAATCCTGGTCGCGGTGGTCGGGCTGGCCGTAGCCGCCGGAATCTACGCCCTGTCCCGGCGTAAGCCGGTGACCTCGTCGAACGTCAACGATGTCCCCTCGGCCGAGCCGCTCCCGGTCGCCGCCTGAGCTGGAAGGACACGACCATGAACATCCACTGGGGCAATTTGCTCATCGTCTTCGTGGTGTCCTTCGGTTCCGCCGTTGCGGTGGTAGCGCTGGTCACCTTTGCGCTGGTAGGGCTGTCCGCCCGGGCTCCGGTTGCCTCGGGAGGCCGGCCGGGCGCGATGTCGGCGGGTGCCGGTACCGCGGTCGCGGCAATCTGCCTGGCGGCCGCGGCGGCCATCGTTTTGTACGGTCTGTACATCATCGTCGCGTGAGCGGCCGGGACACCGCCCGGGCGCGGCTGGACGCTACCGTTCGGGGGTGGACCAGCTCCCCGAACGTAGCAAGGTGCCGGCGTTCTTCCGGAGGCCCAGCCACTTGATCATCGCCGTCGTTGTGGTGCTCGCGCTGATCGGCGGCGGGCTCTGGTGGGGCCTGTCCAGGCCGAAGAAATGCGACCTCTCCGTCGCCTCGCCCCGGCCGGCCGGCGTCGACCTGGCCGCGCCCGACACGACTACCGGCGGCGAGGTGGATCTCGCCGGCTGGAAGCTGACCCTTCCCGAGGCCGGGGCCAAGGGCACCGCCGCGACCCGCACCCCCGCCGCCAGCGTTCCTCCCTGGCTGACCAGGGAGAACGACGGGCGACTGACCTTCTGGGCGCCGGTGTCCGGGGTGACCACGCCGAACTCCAAGCACCCGCGCACCGAGCTGGTCAGCCTGAACAACTTCCAGGCGGGCACCAGCCCACACACGCTCACCGCCTCGGTCGCGGTGAGCCAGGCTCCGGCGGAAAATCAGGACATCATCCTGGGGCAGATCCACGGTGCCGGTGACATCAACTCGGTGGCGTTCGTGATGCTGCACTACACGGCGGGCGCGATCCGGGTCGTGGTCAAGAAGCAACAGGGCGGCACGGCCTCGGACAAGTACGCGCTGCTGTCCAACGTGCCGCTCGGGGCGTGGTTCGACTACACGATCAGCGACACCGGGGACGGCAACATGACCTTCTCCGCCAGGTACGGCTCGGACACCCGTCAGGTCACCGTGCCCATTCCGGAGCCGTTCCGGAACGCGACCGTCCGCTTCCAGGCGGGCAACTACCAGCAGGGCACCACCTGCAACGAACACGACGGGGCCCTGGTCACCTTCAGCAACCTGCGGGAACAGCCGTACGCCGGGTAAGGGCTCGAGCCAGGCGGCTGCCGCTGCTCTGAGCGGGGGACGGCGTTGACGGTCCCGGACTGGGTCACTTACAGTCCTCGAAACCGTCTGTAAAGTTCCCTAACTAACTCGGGAGCACCCCCGTGCGAGCTGGCAGCCCTCGGATGCTGCGCGAGATCAACGATCGCGCCGCCATCGATGTCCTGCTCCGCGAAGGGCCGCTGACCCGCTCGGAGCTCGAGGTGGCCATCGGGCTGTCCAAACCCGCCACCGCCCAGCTGCTCACCCGCCTCGAGCAGGAGGACGTGGTCGGCAAGGCCGGGCTGCGCAGCGGCGCGCGCGGCCCCCGGGCGCAGCGCTGGGCGGTCAACGGCGCTCTCGGCTACGTGGCGGCGGTCGATCTGACCCCGAGGATCGCCGACTTCGTGGTCGCCGACATCGCCGGCGCCGTCCTCGCCGAGTACCAGGTGCCGCTTCCGGTGCACCAGGGCGCGGACGTGGTGGGCACCTTCGGCGAGGCGCTCGGACATGTCGCCAGCGCGGCCGGGCTCAGCCTGCCCGAGCTGGCCAACGTGGTGATCGGCGCCCAGGGCGCGTTCGATCCGCGGACCGGTCTGCTCTCCTCGGCGCCGCACATCCCCGGCTGGCTCGGCTTCGACGTGCCCGCCCGGCTCAGCGAGGAACTCGGCATCGAGGTCACCATCGAGAACGACGTGAACCTGGTCGCGGTCGAGGAGATGTCCGAGGGCAAGGCGGTCGGGCTCGACGACTTCGTGCTGGTGTGGCTCAGCGAAGGGGTCGGCGGGGCGGTGGTCATCGGCCGCCGGCTGTTGCGCGGCACCACCGGCGGCGGTGGCGAGATCGACTGGATGCGGGTGCCCGACCCGGTGTCCGTCGACACCGGTGACCAGTGGCCGGAGGCCGGCGCCCGCTTCGGCAACCTGGTCGACTCACCGGCCGTCGTCCGGCTGGCCGCCGCGCACGGGCTGACCGCCGAGACCGCCTGGGACGCCGTCGCGCTGGCCCGCCGGGACGGTGCCGACGGGTTCCTGGACGACCTCGCCCGCCGGGTCGCCGGTGGCGTGGCCAACCTGGTCGCGGTGGCCGACCCGCAACTCGTGCTGCTGTGCGGGGACACCAGCCGGGCCGGCGGCGAGGAGTTCGCCGCGCGGGTGGCCGGGCGGCTGCACGAGCTGGTCCTGCCACGTACGCCGGTGACTGTCGCCTCGGTACAGGGCAACGCCGTGCGGGCGGGTGCGCTGCAGTCCGCACTGGCCACCGCGCGCGCGGACGTCTTCGGCTTGGTCGCAGACGGGCTAGCCACCAGTGAACTTCCGCTCACAGCCGTCCCTGCCCGCACCGTATAGGAGGAGGGTCATGCGCACCCTGACCTACGCCCGGAGAACCGCCCGAGGACGCCGTCTTCTGCTGCTCGCCGCCGCGGTCGTGGCCATGCTGGCCACCGCCTGTTCCGGCGCCGCCGCGCCCAGTGGCAGCGGCAGCGGGCAGGCCGCGCCGCCGCCGGGCCGCGACGACAAGCTCACCGTCACCGTCTACAGCAAGTTCACCTCGCGCGAGTACGACGTGGTCACCAAGGCGCTGAACAACCTCCGGGTGAAGTATCCGAACATCGAGGTCAAGCACGAGGGCAACCAGGACGACGACAAGATCACCCAGTCGATCCGGGGCGGCAACCCGCCGGACGTGGCGATCTCCTTCTACACCGACAACCTCGGCGTGTGGTGCTCGAACGGCAGCTTCCAGGACCTGCAGCCCTACATCGAGCGGGACCGGATCGACCTCAACCAGATCCCGAAAGCGGTCCGCGACTACACGGTCTACCAGGGCAAACGCTGCGCCATGCCGATGCTCGCGGACGTCTTCGGCCTCTACTACAACACCGACATGTTCGCCAAGGCCGGCATCACCGCGCCGCCGAAGAACACCACCGAGCTGCTCGAGGACACCAAGAAGCTGACCCAGTTCAACCCTGACGGGTCGATCAAGGTCGCCGGCTTCCTCCCGTCCATGCCGTTCTACGCGAACCAGGCCCAGTACTGGGCACCCAACTTCGGCGCCAGCTACTTCGGGCCGGACGGCAAGTCCCACCTGGCCGACAGCCCGGCGTGGCAGGCGATGTTCCAGTTCCAGAAGCAGCTCGTCGACTTCTACGGCGGGCACGAGAAGGTGGAGCAGTTCAAGTCCGGCCTCGGCGACGAGTACTCGGCCGACCAGGGCTTCCAGGCCGGCAAGCTGGCCATGGCCTACGACGGCGAGTACCGCGACGCGTTCATCAAGGACCAGGCGCCGACGCTCAAGTTCGCCACCGCGCCGGCACCCGTGCTGGACAGCCTGTCCGCCCAGTACGGCGGCGGGTTCACCACCGGCACCATCATCGCCATCCCGAAGGGGGCGAAGAACCCTGGCGCGGCCTGGGAGTTGATCAAGCAGGTCACCCTGGACACCGGGACCCTGGTCGAGCTGGCCAACGGACTCAAGAACGTGCCGAGCACGACCGCGTCGCTCACCGATCCGAAGCTCGTGGCCGACCCCCAGTTCAAGACGTTCCTGGACATCTACTCCAGTGGCAAGCTGGTGGCGAACCCGCCGTCGCCGATCGGTGACGCCCACCTCAAGGCGGTCAACGACTTCGCCGAGCGGTGGCTGGCCGGCGGGGTGCCGGACCTGACCGCCGGCCTCAAGCAGGTCGACGCACAGATCAACGACGCGCTCGCGCAGAAGCCCACGGGCGGTTGAGCGGCATGGCGACCACGCTGTCGGCGCGGGCGGCACCGCCGCCCGCGCCCGCCGCGGCGCGCACCGGGGCGAGGCGCTACCGGACGGCCGCGATGTTCATGGCGCCGGCCGGCCTGGGTTTCCTGGTCTTCTTCGCCTATCCGCTGGTCGCCACCGTCTACTACTCGTTCACCAGGTACGACCTGATCAACCCGCCCCAGTTCATCGGGTTCGACAACTACTTGCGGATGTTCACCAGCGAGCCGCTGATCCGCACGGCGGCGTACAACACGCTGTGGCTGGTCGTCGTGCTCACCGTGTGCCGGGTGGTGTTCGCGCTCGGGGTGGCGTCGGTGATCTCCCGGCTCAAGGCGGGCGTGGGGCTGGTCCGGACCCTGTGCTACCTGCCGTCGCTGGCCCCGCCGGCCGCCGCGACGCTCGCGTTCGTGTTCCTGTTCAACTCCGAGTTCGGGCCGGTGAACCGGTTCCTGAAGCTGGTCGGGATCGACGGCGGGCTGTGGTTCAACTCGCCGACGATGTCCAAACCCGCGCTGACCCTGCTCGCGCTGTGGGGCTCCGGCGAGCTGATGATCATCATCCTGGCGGCACTGCTGGACGTGCCACCGGAGCAGTACGAGGCGGCCCAGCTGGACGGCGCC
>Ga0193743_1000680_pt1 | contig 26718 bp, 51 predicted proteins | sample L2c2metaG_FD_143038 | JGI IMG/M metagenome (GOLD analysis project Ga0193743, IMG submission 143038) | Soil microbial communities from a riparian zone of the East river system, Colorado, United States - L2c2 | ecosystem: Environmental > Terrestrial > Soil > Riparian zone | place: USA: East River...
TCCTGTAACACTTTTTCTTAATTGTGACTTCTCTTCTTCTGAAAATTTATCTCTAATCCTCTCCCAATGATTGTTTGTTATTAACATAATTATTCCTCCCCATCTTCCTCATCTTCATCATCTTCCAAATCGTCATCTTCTTCAGAATCCCATTCATGTGGGTTATCCGATATATTTTCACCGTTAGCCATTCATTTTCTCCTTTTAAAATACTCTTGTATCTTTTCAAAGTCTTCTTCTGTAAATTCCTTAGCTTCCTCTATATAAATAGATTCAAATTCAGCTTTTGAAATTAAAGGCTCTAGTACCCTTTGAAGATCTTCTTTAGTGCCTCTAAATATTATCATAATTTTAAAATCCCCGCGTCGGTGGTTCGGATAAACCAATACTACAGCTTTGTTGCAATTAAGCCCTCTCTTGAGTCCGATATTTTATTCGCGCGAGGATTATTTAATTACTGACTAATAAGACGGCGCCGATGCTGCTTTACCATAAGGAAGATAATTTTTGATATCATTACCAATATTACCCTGGTATTCCTTATGTACAACCTCAACATCCACCTTCTTACCAAAAAGATCGTCCGTATTAAAAACGAAGTCCTCAGGCTTGAACTCCTGTAAAGTGGCCGCCGAACAAAGAGGAATAAGGCGATTAAGTTGTTTGCTATTAAAATTAATCTCAATCTCCTTACCATCCGTCTTATCAATTCTGAATGTAACTAGAAGATTCTGAGACTCTCCGTCTTTTGAAGCTTTCCAGTCATTCACTTTTACGATTTCCGCGCCGAACCATCCGGCATCGAGAACCTTATTACGTAATACGTCAGCTGCTGTAAATTTAATGAGAGGCATTTTTGTGTTTGTCCTTTTTTAGTTTGTGTTTTTTTGTTACTTCCCTTTTGGGTATGGGGGAACTTTGGTACTGAACTCGATAATTTTATTTGCTAATTCTGAGATGTTAAATTTACCTTCTAAAGCGAATATTTCTGGTTCAAATGAACTCCAACGTGCATAATCCGCCTCAGTGCAAAGGAAATTAACAATTAGACATATTAAATCTTTTCTGTCCATTTCAAACCTTTTTAATCAATGACATTAACTTCTCGTAGAAATTAACGCCTGTAATGTCTATTTCACCATCCGGTAAATCAACAAAAGTAGTCCGACAAATATCACCGCGAAATTTAACAGTAAACCTATCTTTACCATTGATAGTTCTCTTGTCAAACCTGAAGATATGGTCAAAATAAACAGGAACATTTTCAGCTATTTTATCCCTAACTGATAATCTTTCACCAACAACAACGGACTCAGAATATTCATCATCGGGATTCTCCTTACCATAACGATCAATTAAATGCGCCGTTACAATTAAATTCATTCCTGGAATTGAGCGTAAGGATGCTAAAAGGTTGTAAGTAGTATCCGCTTCAAATCCATATTCCGCAGGACCAGTCATTCTATAACCAGCAATTCTACGCCCTTTTGTATCTGCTGACTTTTCTGCTGCAAGTAGAGGTTTTGCTTGACACAACATTGCAAAAGTTTCCGCGGTTAGGGAATCAATGACAGTAGTTTTAGTATTCAATTGACCCATAATCGCTAACGATTGCATATTGTCAACTTTATTCATAATACGCATAATCATTCCCTTTTCTTTAGGTGGAAATGACTCATAAATTACTTTCTTACGATCTACCCACGGAGTCCCTAATAATCCCCTGATACGACCATCAAAATCCCAATCTTCTACAAATTCCGGAAATGAGCAGGCCGCGCCGGTTTTACCACTACCAGACTTTCCTACAAACAGGCCCCTAAATATTCCATCGGGTTGCAAGTCTTCAGCCTTGGGCATCTAGATTTTATCCTTAAAGGGAATTTTAGCCCCTTCCCCCTGAGATTCAAGGACTTTAGAAACTACATAATCTACTATTTTTTCAGCCGCAATTTTTGAACTAGTTGTTACAACAATCATTTTTTGAACTTCTTCAATGATTTTTTCCCTGTTGAATGGTATTTTCTCCTTCTTTGCAACTTTTTCAATTGACTCAACGGGAATTGGAGCAGGAATATGGTTTATTATCCTTGGCTCCTCTTTAACTTCTGGTTCAGTTACAGGATTAGCTTTTCTAAATCTCTGAAATAGTTTCATAATTATTTGACCCCTGAATTGTTTTTGTCTATACAACTGTTTCAATAACATAATCAACTATATCTTGAGCAATAACACTAATATCATCATCAGGTCCAATGCCTTTAATTATTTCGGTTACTCTTTCATACAATTCTGTTCTATCCATGTTATTTGACCCCTAAATTATTCATGATCTCATCCATCCGTTTCTTTAACCGCCCTTCTTTTGTATCCCTGCAATTAATGCAAGCAGGTTCTGCTAATTGAAGTAATTCTGAAGTAAGGGTAATCTCCTCCCCACACTTACAGCATTTAGAAGCTTTCCCAAGAATTAAAGCTTTCTCAGCAACGTGGGTGCAATACTTATCTAAACACTTATAGAGTTTTTTCCTCCCCCTGATTTTTCGGTACGTGTGAATATGTTGTAACGTTGGCATTTTATTTCATTCCTTTAATTTTTAAATGTAGCCTCGTTGTCGCACATTAGCATAATATGCTTCTTCGGCTTCTTTAATTTTTCTTTCATCCCCCCCTGAAAGATATTTAATCATGAAATGCATATTTTCACAAGCTTCTAATGCATCCCCTAAATTTTCAATCATTACCGTAAAATTCTCATCCTCAAATGTACCGTCGTCTTTTGTGCAATGTCTATATGATCCTGCCATTTTTATTTCACCACCTAATCCCCTATTAGAGTTTCACCTGTTTTACCCAATGGATATTTCTCCTTAAATTTATCAAATGCAAAAGACTCATAGATAAATTCAAATTTTCCACCCAAAACATCAAAACCTACTTTTCTAGCACAAGATCCCGCAGATGCCTCTATTTCTATCCAGTGTTTATGTAAAGGATGTGAGGGACCAAATACCATGTAGAATTTCTTCTTCACTGGTATATGTTGAATTCGCGTTTCTACTACTGGTGCGGACGTTAGCATTTTAAAGCTCCTTTTCACCAAATCTTTTTGCTACAAGATTAAAACACTCTTTTGCAATTTTAACATCTACCATTGTAGCCTTAGAACAAATACTAAAATCATGAAAACCCAATCTAGCTAAACCAATGACAACAGCTAGTGTCAAACCCTTGACATTTTTAAGCTTTTCAATTAAATCTTTTTCATCCTCCTCGTCATCTACACTCATAATTGAACCTCTGCTAATTTCCAAGGTTGCCACAATTCCTTTTTCTTGTATCCTGCGTGTTTCATAGCTTCCCTAATATCAGGATTATACTGTTCACACAAATCCGTAAACTGGCACTTATACCCAAATTTCCCCGAGCAAGATCCCCAACGCCGCTCCATTTTTAAAGTCTGAAGATTCTTAGCCATGCTAATAAATTTCTCAATCAATTCCTGATTCCACCACCTCAATTCCTGGGGGGAGAATGAAATTAACTCACGTTTAAAAGTATCATCGCTCAATTTATCCGCCATTCTCACATAATTGATGATTCCTACACATGATTTAGTAACCAAGGCATAATTTTTAAACTGAACAGATTTTTTATAGAGATTCCGTTTTCTCTCCTGCCACTTGTGATCCATAAAAACACGCATACCATCTACAGTACCAATTAAATCTATCATCCCCTCTAGAACAAATAAGTACTCTTTAGATTCGTACAACTTATGAGAAAATCCCATTTCAACCATTGGTATATATTCATAAGTATCAATAGGAAGATTCGTTGCTGTATCTGTTTTAATTACATATTTTCGTTTTCTATCCGGTATTATATCCTGAGAACCATTAATCCCGGCGCCGTACTTTAGCCAATAAAACTGGAATTTATCCAACACGGCATTTTGGCGGTCTTTAGATAATTTTAAACCTAGAGGCATTGGAGATTTCAATGCTTCTCTATAAGCGTTGTCAGGTTTTAATCCTAATGCTATTCCCCTGTAGTAGTTTTCCAGTAATTTATGCCCATAAGATCCCATATCCATAGAATCTCTTTCATCACCGCTTATTTGTACCAATTGCTCTACATCCCCATATTCCCATTTTTGAGGACACTCATCGTAAGTTACTAATTGGGTTGAATCTAATATTAGAGTTTGTCTTCCCACGATTTCTCACCTGTTATAGATCTTAACAAAATATCCTGTTTTTCATTTTCTCTTGCTTGAATTAACATTTTCTCAAGAACAGCCGCAGGATTATGAAAAGTTCTAAGCTCTTTTAAAGCTAATTCCATTTCCTCTATTGTAAGTCTCATCAATTCCCCTTTTCCTGATTATACCGATCCCGCCGCCGCTTATTTATTGCCACTGTGCATCTTTTGCATCTTTTTAAAAGCATTTTATAGGGTTTTCCTTCTTTGGGTTTCATTAGGACCCAATAATCCCTATCATCCCCACATCCATTACATTTTCCTTCATTAGTATTTCTAAGCTGCCATTTTCTCTGTTTTGAAATATTTGTATTTGCTAGCGGATCTTCAATTTTCCTGGCCCTTGGGATTCGCACTTATTTCCTCCTCTATTTTTTGAATTTTACAACCTATTGCAATAAACATTTTAACACATTTAGAACAATGATAGGTATTACTTGTTAAACATAAATGAGTAGCTAAATTATGCATGCAACAGTGACAAACTTGTCCTGTTAAAATCATCAAACAAGCCTTCTCCCAATAGTATCATTAACCAAATCTTTCCAATTTAACGGTTCTCCCATCGAGTCCCAATCATTCCCTACAGTTTTACCAAACATATATCTTTTAGATTCAACCATGGCTGCAAATAATTCATCCACCGTACCTTTTACCAAAGGATATTTAGCCATCACCTTAAGTATTTGACCACTTCGCCAGAATCTTCCCTCAAATTGTTCCTCCTTGGTTGAATTCCATTGACGTTCTAATACTAGCACGTTATTACAAATTTGCAACCCATCCATCCCAACGCCGCCAGCAAGCATATTAATAATTAGAATTCGATTATCAGGATGTCCAAATTCCTTTTTAATTCGCTCTTTTGCTGAAGAATCATCATCACCAGATAATTTTAAAACATTATGACCACGGGCTTTTAATAGGCCAAATAATCCATCTCGAACCATATGATGATGAACACCAACCGCGATTTTTTCCCCTTCACAAGATTCTAAAAAGTCCTCAATTTCATCTACAGCCCATTCTACTTTCATCATTCCTGTAATTCTGCGGAGAGTCATTAAGGAATCGGAAATTTCTACATATGAGGGATTTCCACCCTTAGAAAGCATAATTTCTCTAAGGCGATCCAATTCAAGATTATAAATTTCCTTCATCTTATCATTATCGACATTGATAATCTGAAAGTCTCTCTGGAAATCAGGTAGATCTATTTGAACGTCTTTTTTCTCTCTTCTTAATACATAAGGAGAGATCATTTCACGGAAATCCTTTTCTAAATAAGTGGCAATTCTCGAATATCGACCCGATGAATCTCTCATGCACCAATTAGATTGGAATCTATCTAGTGAAGTAATTTTCTCTGGCATCAGGAGATTTAAAACAGTGAAATATTCATCAGCGCGATTCTCAATTGGTGTGCCGGATAAAAACAACTTGTGCTTAATATTCGCCGCTTTAATAAATCCTATTAATGCTTTAGTTCTCATTGATGAAGGATTCTTATAAGACTGACATTCATCTGCAATAATAAATTTTATTCCCAATGCTGCTAATGGAGGGGAAATTATAGGAACATCCATTCGTTTTGTATAACTATTCCCCCATTGATCCTTTTCAGTTTCTACTAACTGAGATTCAAACTTGACCATTCTAGAAAATGTGTCCATAGAAATGATGTAGTTGAGAAATCCTGGCGGTATGAATCCCTTTGTATTTGTAATGATATAATTACTTAGAATATTATTATCAAACCAAATTCGACCTTCATTAAGCCACTGAAAAGTAATTGAAGATTTTACTATTATTAAGCAAGGAGTTAAATTCTTACGGTTATTTCGGAGTGCTAGTAAAGCCTGCGCCGTTTTCCCGATTCCCATTTCATCGGATAAAAGGGCATTCATATTACATTCGCCATTTAGGAAAAAATCTAGAAAATCAACTTGATAGGGTCTAGCGGTTTTATCATTTCCTATTGCATCTAGAAATTTAATGGGAATCTTCTCAATCAAATCCTCTACAAATATATGACCACATTTATAGGATTTAAGAGGTTGATAGGTTAGTGAAGTACCCATTTTTACCTCGGCTACTAGTTCTAGCGGCCTATTACACTTGGGGCATTTATTTTGAAGTTTCATTTGTAGGAACCTTAGACATTAATTCTTCCAAGATACGAAAAATTTCCCGTTTGGATCTAATACGACTACTTGCAATTTTTTTATCACTATCAGAGAGATTCTGTAAATGTTGTTGAATTTCTTCCCTTAAAACTAACTTAGCAATTTCTGTCATTTTATTGGACATCCCTTACCATAATAGCAATCTTTATGGTTATCTGTTACACAACTAGTACAATCACATGTACAAACTTGCTCAAAAAACCCTTCTAATTGCTTTCGCCCTATCATTACTCCTAACGAGAAAACTGTAAATTGAGCTGTAAGTTGTTGAATAGGATTAGTTCCCTCTGTCAAAAAACTTCTAGCACTAGCACAAACTAAATGATTTTTCAATAGAGGACTCTCAATTATCTCATTAATCAAATCCTCATGATTTTTCTGAGATAAATCCGAACCCATATCAAATATTTCTTGTAAAGCCTCATCCAATGATTTCATCTTAGTTGATGTCCTTCAGATTTTGTAATTGTTGTGCAAGTGTTAATTTAAGCTCTTCTTCAAATTGTCGCCGTGCTAAATAAATCCCCATTGCAATATCAGCAATAGATTTTCCTAAGATATCAGGATGCAATCCTACAAATCTTGAAGGTCTAATGTATTCTAGAAATAATTTCTTACTAGCCATAATCTCATCTGATATACTATTCTTGGCTTCAGACCAATCTTCATCATTCTTTAAATCTTCAAAAGCTTCATCCAATGATTTCATTAATTAACCCTCCTTTATCCCTTTAGCTTTATTAATTGCAATTTCAATATCCCCATCGCTCATTCCCATCATTTTGAAAGCTTTAATCATATTGACATGATTTCTTTCATCGGGAGACATTTTTACTTTAGGCTCCCTAATGGATTGAACTTTTTTCTCTTTAGGCTCTTTTGGATCACTCTGCTTTTTTCGATATTCCTGTACCTCTTCAAATTTCCGCCGTTCAGTCTCAGAGATCATGTTTAAAGCACGTGTTTTATCTCTCGATAACACAATACTTAAAGATGCTGTTATTGCCTCCATCCTCTTGACTGTTATAAATAACTGGTCAAGTTTCATATCAACCGCCCAAAGTGAAGCCATTAATGCAGCCTCTTTTTGATTAGTTTCTGGAGATAACTCTAAATTCGCCGCGAACATTAAATTGACTTTGTTTAAAAAATCTAAGTGAGCTTGAGTAACTAATACAGGCTTATTTTTAAATTCCTGTTCAAAATGTTTATCCTCACAAGGTTGATGACAAATTATTTTACTACTCTTGTGTAATTTCTCTACTATTTCCAATTGAACCAAATGTCCACAGTAATGACAATTCATGCAACGCTCATGAAATTTCCAATGGAGCTTTTTGAAAAACTCTTCCATTGGCTCATTGCATATTAAGCAATTTTCGTAGATTGGCAAATCCTTCATATTTTGAATCCTCCAGTTTTAAAAACTTAACCTTTTAGACTCTTAGGGGAATCTAAATGGCTAAACTTTCTAGTCCCATTAATTAAATCATCTGAACATTTTGAATAATCCACCAAAAAACGAATCCCATAATCCAACTTCCAGTAATTAGGATTAGGTTCTTAATCATTTATTCCTCCTTTTATCAAAAAATCCCTCTAATACTACTACTAGTAGAAACATTGAGAGTCCCATTATTAAAATATCGAAGAGTAATTGTATCATCCTAATCTTCAATTATCAAGTACCAAAATACACGGAATAGGAGAAAAAACCCGATCCCATAACTCATTAGTTGCATCTCATTAATTGACATCATTTAGAATCTCTTATTCATTACTAATAAATTCTAATTCATTCTCATTGAAATAATGGAAATCATTAGGAAAATGAACTTCATAGGGAAATGCTGTTACATCAGTATCAATTTCCCTAATTACTCCTTTTAAATAAAGATATTTAACAATATCCTCTTTGTCATCCATCAAATCACATGGTACAATTTTAACCACATTCCCTATCTTGAGCATATTAAGGAAACCTCCGCCGGTGAAATCTCTATTGGCATTAATTGCAAATCCTCTTCAAAACATTCCACTGTTAAGAATCCCTGATGATTCATTGGAAACTTGACCGTGAAAATATTCCCCGTTATTCTCGTAACCTTCCCACTTAATTCCAATTCCTTATGAAATACTATATCATGTAATTCTATCGGGTCCACTTAATTAAACCTCCTATCATTCAAACGCCTCATCATACGATAAATCCGAATGAGTTTAATTATCCTATTTAACATTTTGTTTAATCCTTATTCCAATACGAATTGGTCTCCAATCTCTTAAGTTAGAGAAATTCCAATCAATTCTAAAAGCATCATCCATAATCCAATCATTGAGCCAATACCATTGAGTTTTTTTCATTCTTTAAATCCCTTTTAATTTTTTAGGTAACATCTTAGAAGCTATGGTATTGAGATTCTTGAGGGGCCAATTTTCCCCGCCGTCAGTACTGCTAATCCTAACGGTCTTTTTGAATAATAGGAGGAAAAAATCACTCGTATATTCATTGTTGGACATTTTTTCATTAACCGTTTGAAGAGTTTTATGGAATGGTTTCTCTTTAATGCCATAGTATCCCCGTATTACTGATGGAGGAATTCCACTGTAAAGTAGGAATGTATAGGAAAATTCTCTTCTAGTAAGATAAACTAGTGCATTACTTTCCCACCGAATTTTATAATCTACCCAATACAATCCCGAGCGCGCTAAAGCATCCGATAAGGTTTTTTGGGAATCGAGATTTAAAAATCTGTTTAACGAGGAGGGCATTTTTTATTTCCAAACCTGGATTTTTTATTTCCAGTCATGTAGCATTAAACCCGCAATTACCTTATTTGTATCCTTTAGTGCAATCTCTTTAGGATCGCTATAGGATAAAAACATTGCATTTTTACAAATAGGGCACTTTGCAAAATGTCTCGTCTCTTTAAATCCGGCGGGAATATCAGACCATTTATTACATTTCTCACATTCTACATAACCAATGGATTTTTCTTTTTTTGTAGAGTTCATTGGATTTTTATTTCTCGCTTTTCCTTGTGTTTTCCCGGAGGTAAGACCCATTATGAGCCATGTGGAGGAGGGTGTCAAGAACTCTATCTCCTTTGGAATCATAGAGTTACCCCTACCTATCGTAAGTGACCCTAAACTAGGAGCCTTGGTAGGCCATCCATGGTAAATACTCCCTTTTCAACTTGTTGATTCTAAAGGAGTTATAAGTGTCATGTAAATTACTCTTTTTTCATTGGGTGTTTATTTTATTTTTTTTTTCTTTTTTTTAGAATCAATAACTTACCGACTATTCCCCAGACGCCGATGTGCTGCCAAGGGCCTAGCTTGATGGTCAATTACGATAATAATGGATAAATCCTCTATTATCAACAAGTTAGCCTTTAAAGTACCACTTGGCCAGTAACGTAAAATTGACAACCAAGGGGGAATAAACACTAAGAAAGCCAGAAATTTATTTGGAGCCAAACGGGTCAATTACGAAAATTAATTTTAAAAGTGAGGCTTTAAGGAATCCTTTGACTCCCCAAAGCCCCTTTTAAACTCCCTCCGCGAAATTCTATATCCCGGAAGAATTAAACTTTAGAAATTACTCTTCTGTAACTCCCAAAGCTGCCTGTTTCTTGAAATTCTCACGAATAACTTCCGTGTTCTTAATAACATTCAGCGCGGCAGCTTTTGCCTCACGACGTTTTTCAATCGGCTGTTCTTTAGAATACCCGAAAATACTCTTAGCCATATTTAGCGCCAAGGTATTTACTGTTTTTGCATCCACCAATGTTCCGGTGAAATCTACTAAATTCCCCTCTTCATTTTCAATCTGCCATGGAATATTAGTATCACGCTTAATATCTTGAGCAATTTCAGCACGGAGACCGCGATTAATAACAGCGATCAGGCGGTCTGCATTATTACCGAGTCTTTCCAAAGCCTCCTCCGTGCGGGTGACATCGGTAAAAGGTACAGTTTTAAGTACTAGTACCTCTTCCATTGTATCGAGGTCAAAAAGGGTCGATTGCGTCTTGATGGGTTCCGATGTGGAGCCGTTGGAATTCGAGGGGTTCATATTGTGTTTCCTTTGCCGTTTAACGAGTGGGGGCATCTCAGTTACTACTCTTATAGTGTACATCTACTTCGCATCCTTTGCAAGTGGAAATCCACACATAACAGTGAAATACTTGTTAGCGTGTTGGTCTCGTGATATCGTGGCAAATTCTAGAAATTGATCGTACATGGGTAGTGTCTCATCGACGAATGCTGGAACGTACCATTGAGTTTTTTTCATACAAAATCCTCCTTGGGAAATTTACTACCCATGCTACCCTTAAGCACATGGGAAATGAATCTCCTTTTTACTTAATTCTCGTGACCTTCAAAAATTCAGGTTTGTAAAAATCCATCACGGACTTTATGTAATCTTGCGCAGCCATCACGGAATAAAACTTTCCACTTCCGTATGGTTTATCATCTCCAGAACATTCCCAAATAACTTCTATTATCATTTGAAAAATCCTCCTCCCATAAGACCTGCGAGTCCCAGGGGGAAATATCTTCCACGTCATATCACCGATACAAAAGGTTCGGTTTAATTAAATGTGGGACGCTCAACCGTCTCCCGTTTCTAATTATCCCCGTTCCACCACTACGGTGTTAACGTTTGCTATTCAATTGTCAAATATCTGGTACTACTTTTCTAAACGGTAGATCACATCCAAAGGGACATCAGGATGATAACGATCAATATTTACTGCTAAACCATCTGGCCAAATGATAGCGAAATCATAATCGCCATTCCATATTCTTACACAACATGGACCAGATAGAGTCTTGCAAAATTTATCGTATTCGTCCCAAGCTATCCCTTTATACCAAGATAGCATAACTACTCCTTTTTAGTAAGCAGACAATTGGTTCCAGCTCTTCGAGAATTCTTGCCTAAGCTCGTTTGCCGCGTCCAACCTATCTACTACTCTTTAATAATAGCATGGCTCCTAGCATTTGTGCCAGTTATTTTAGAGAAATGTATACTTAGAACTTTAGTACTATTATTAGGGGACGGGTACTCCCCCAAAGGTACTAAGTAAATTTATAGGGACGCGCCCTAAATCACGATTACAATAGAAAAATGGAAAACCTCCTAAAGAAATACTAAAAATCCTAAAAATTGGAAAAATCCTAAATAAAATTTTATTAAAAGTACTAACTAGGGAAAATTGGTTAGTACAAGTGGAATACTAACCTGAAATAAAATACTAACGTGGGTAAATGGTTGATTCTATTGGTACTAGTAAGTTAGTACTAATGGACTTACTGTATTGCAACTAAAGTAGGGGGGTGATAATGTGGGTCATCAGAAATTTCCAATTTTACTAAATAGAGGTGTTTTTATAATGTTTACGACGGCGCAATTTCAGGAGTCTTACGCTTTGAAGCGGCTCAAAAATAGTCCCCTGCACAAAATAGAGGATTCAAAGGATTCAGTATTGCCACCTATTTGTACACTGGACGAATCTCCATTAATGGAAGAATTTACTAGAGTTGATCATTCTCCCTTTGGATCAGTTTATACGGATGGGAAATCATTAAGTGAGGAATAATTAAATGCCTCTAATAGATCCAATGCAGTTCCCAAAATTTGATGCGGCGCTAAAAGAGGCGGGGCTGATTTCTAAAGACCGTGATTCTAGTCCTTTACAGGAAGATCTTGATCGTGTAGGTTTGGGTAAATTGGATGTTTTAAATACCGTCGGGGATATTATGAGGACCGGCGAAACATCTCAGAATCGGCTAAAAGCTGCGGAGATTGGTTTAAAACTAAATGGACTTTTGAGTAGAGATGACAATGCTATACAAGTACCACATGTAACTATTGTAATAAAAGATTCTCAACATACTGATATTAATCCTATTTTGATTCCCCGTTAATTATTAAATTTTATGAATAATGATACTAAAGTAATTGAAACTGAAGTCCCAGCTAATATAGATCCAACGAATTTGTGGATTCTTTATTATCGGCATGGTCCATCTCCTTTTCCGATGTTTAAATTTTTCTATCATCCTGGAAAGTTTGGGGATGTAATTGAGCGGGCCAAAAATCACTGTACCGTTATGAATACCCGGTTCATTTCTATCCGGCCTGCAATTGTAAACCTTGCAGAAGAAGAAAAGCGTCAGGTTTCCGAGACACAATATGTTTAAAAAAGTTAGATTTGGATCAGAGTGTTTAACAGCTTTACAAGCTACATCAGCTATTTCCCATCGTTCTGTTTTAACTATTCTAGAGGTTACTTACAAGGGAATCAATGGATCAGTATTACCTTTCATCGAATCCTATAAGTACCTTCAGATATTTAGGAACGGCCTCTTTTTGACGGAAGGGGAAGATTATACCCTCGATCCTACTAAAATCACCTTTATAATCCCGCTCGCGGATACAGATCTTGTGAAATTGGTAGCTTGGGAATAGAAAAGTGGTAAATAGAATAAAGTGGCTACAAAGTTTTATAAGCGACTGTGGCGTAGAAGAAAACAAAATAAAGAGAGACTTGTTCGATTACAGGCTTATAATGCTAGAAAATGGAATCGTTTCTTTGTGGACTATTGGGACGTGGCCGGAAAATATTTCGCCGTTAAGTCCTGTCTTAATCCACACCTTTTATCTTGCGGGCCACAATTAGCATTAAGTCCATATAAGGGAATGCGTGAGGGTATTAGGGGTAAAAGTAAAAGGTGGGATCATAAAAAGGTAAAAGATGATTAAAATACCTAAATTTCCTAAAACAAAAGCAAAAGGCAAAAGTGGGATTGCTGAAACCATAGCCGGGAATATTATGGCGGCGCGGCAAAGTAGCAAGGGCAAGAAATCCTATCCTAAGGGTAAATAATATCAATGAGTTTTTCAAGTATGCTTAATCTTTTAAAATCCGGGTCCAAGTGCCGGAGGGCCGATTGGGATAATAAGGTTATACATATTGGATTATTGATTCCTGATGAATTTAATCATATGACTTTACCCTTTATGTACTTGAAAAATGTAAATAATCAACTTGTTCCCTGGCTACCTTCACAGGCGGATATTTTTGCTGAAGATTGGGAAGTAGCCTTATCAATTTAAAATTTAAGGATAATTTAAATATGAAACCATCAATAGGTAGAATAGTTATTTATAACCATCCGGGTAGTGCTGATGGTAAATATCCTTCTTCTAAATCTCCTGCTATTATACAAGCGGTAGATGAAGAATTTGATACTGTTACTCTTTGGGTTTTTGGACCTAAAGGATTACATCACGATTCAGGATTAAAGCAGGGTGACGGACCTTGCCAGTGGAATTGGCCCCCCAGAGTTTAAAAGGTGGTAAAATGATACCAACAGTTATAAATATCAATGTCAAAGTAGATTTTCCGGCATTGGATTTGTTTATCAAATATTTGGTGGAGAATAAGCAATCTGAAGTTAATAATATAACTTTGAAGGTTAATTCATTGACGGAAAGATTGATTGTGTCTAGTACAAAACTTGAAGCAGTTATTAAAAAGGAGAATTAAAAAGATGCCTAAAGTAGATTATACAGCTCTAAATGCTGCGGTAGAAGCTGCAACTGCGGCGGTTACAAAAGTGGAAACTGTTGGTGGAAGTGCCGTAGAACTTATTACTCAATTCTCATCGCTTCTTTTGGCAGAAGTTACAAAAGCCTTGGATGCTGATAATTTGGCTGATCAAAATACGATTAACGCTGTAACGGAAGTATTTAATACTGTTACTGCGCGTGCGGTTGCTTCCAGTGATAAATTGGCAGCGGCGGTTTTGGCAGGAACTCCTTCTGCTCCGCCGGTAGAAAATCCTCAGACCGTATAATTAATTTATAACGAATTCTTAAACGACCGGTTACCTCTGAAATTGGTCGTAAGAAGAACGGGTCTTTAAACTTTTCCACCGTTAACAAGAAAAGTAATTTAGTATAATAAATGGGTAATCGAATGAAGAGATTGTTTTTGATTGCTGCACTTTTTATGGCAGTAGTAGCTTTTACTGCTTCGACGGTTAATCTGGGACCTACTATTCCTCCAGATTATTGGTGTGGTGAAGCTGGTCATGATCCTTGTCCTACTAGCTAATTTTTTATAAAGATACTAAAGGGGGTGATCCTTATTTAGTAACTTAATTAAATACAGTTATTCGTTTGAACAAAGGGTAATAGGGGATTTTGGATCTTGTTAGGCCGGGTCCCCTACAAATAAAAATTTCTATAGAATCTAATATTATGAGTCAAATCATAATAGGCCAATGAGTTCACCTCTTCTCATTAGATAAAATCGAGGTAAGGTCATTTAATGAAAGTGGGATTTGGACCTTATCAAACTAAATCCCCGAGAAAAATTAATGGATCTAGAAATAACTTTTCAAGATAAACAGCAACGGGATTTTTATTACGCAACCCAGAGGAATCAGTGTTTCTCTGGTGGGTTCAATAATGGGAAATCCTTTGCGGGTTGCTTGAAGGTATTTACACTTTCTAATACATTCAGGAAATATAAAACTGCTATCTGCCGCGAAGTTTATGCTGATTTGAAGAAAACAACAATGGAGACATTCTTCAAAATCTGCCCGGATGAAATGGTTGAGTCTCATAATTATCAGGATGGTAAGACGGTCCTAAAGAATGAATCCGAGATTTACTGGATGCATTTGGATGCTGTAAATGAACAATCTTTAAGAGGCTTGGAAGTAAATTCGGTATTAATGGATCAGGCTGAAGAAATCCAGGAGCAGATTTATGATGTTATGGATGCGAGAATTGGTCGTTGGGATAATGCTATTATTCCAGATTATCTATTGAAAGCTAATCCTGATTGGCCAATTGGTAAAACAGGAAAATATATAGCCCCATCTTATATGATGCTCCTCTGTAATCCTGATACACAATTTCATTTCATCTACAAAAAATATCACCCGGAATCTCTTGATCGTGATGAAAATTATTTCTTCGTGGAAGGAGAATGGAATCCGAATTTAGGGTCAAGAGAATCTTATGATGTAGCAATGAAACATTCGGAAGAATGGGTAGAAAAGTACATTAAGGGAAAGTGGGGAATTAGTAGTGCACAGATTCATAGGGTAAGGGAAGATTCACTTCTTGAATATTCTGAAGAATTGATGGATAGAATATTGAGGAAGGGGAATTTATTCCGTATTTTGGACCACGGCGAAGCTTCTCCTACTTGTTGTTTATGGGTAGCAGCTATCAATGGGGTTTTTATAGTCTACCGTGAATATTATTCCCCTGGTAAAGTTATTTCCTATCATCGTCAATCTATCCATGATTTATCAAAGGGTGAACAATATTCGGCGAACTGGGCTGACCCGCAGATTTTTAAAAAGACGGGACAAAAAGATGGCGGGTATTGGACAACAGCGGACGAATATTTGGATCGTAATCTTCCTGCTCCTCCTCTTACTTGGATACCTGCGGATAATAATGAATTCGCCACTCGTAATAGAATTAATGAAATTCTTGCAGGTCATTCTGGGATTCTTCATCCAGTAACTGGGCGGGATAATTCTCCTCGGATCTACTTTATAAAGAAATCCACAAAACATCCATTTGGTTGTTATCATGCAATTAATGAGACTCAGAGCCAGCGGCGGAAATTAATTGGGTATCATAATGGAACGGCGATTTATGGGGATGATAGGGAAGATTCCATTGCGGACCATTCCTATGATTGTGTTCGGTATTTTGCAGCTATGCATGGGAACGGGAAATCAGTTCCGCCGAGAATTATTAGGCCCAACACTTTTAAATATTTCCAGAAAATAGCAATGAGACCTAGGGGATTAGTAGCTGGATCGGTACAATAATATGGATAACACGCCTTGTGAACACAAATTTATTTTTCTTAGGCAAGAAAGCAAAGATAAAAATCCTGGACAATGGCATTCTGATCAGATAATTGTAGATATTTATCATTGCGAGAAATGCTTGTTTTACAGAGAGATCAAAATTAGGGAAATTGTTAAATGAAACAAATAGTACAAGATCAGTTGTGGGCCAATCGTATTGATAGTATGAATAAATATTATCAAGAGTGGGAAACCCGCTTCAAATGTGAAGCTCTTGAGAAATATTACGAGGGTTTACAGTGGGCCTACCAACAGGATCTTAGTAACAATCCTTATGTAATCAATAAAATTTATGAGACTGTTCAAATCAAAATCGCTCAGTTTGTTCCTTCATTCCCGAAATTCAATGTTTCTGCGAAACCTGGTAATCAGGAGTTTAACCTCGAAACGGCAATGCGATCCGCGCAACTTAAAGAAGATGTACTTAATACGATTACCTCCGACGATCGTAATAACTTCAGTGAGGAAATCGAGCAAGCCTATAAAGACTCTTTTTTCAGGTTCGGCATTATGGAGGTTGGGTATGCGGCGGATTGGATAAATAACCCTAATGTTAAAAAGCCTCTTTTAGAAAAGGATGTTAATGCACGGGCCACAGGGAAGAATCGTTCGAAAATGCTGGATAGTCTCCCGGAAATTCCTATCAATGAGAGGATTTATTTTAAGCACATTCCGGCTAAAAGGTTCCGTGTTGGTGGGATAGATCATAAATATCTTACTAGATGTTCTTATGTAGGATATTATGATTATGTTTATATGGATGATCTTTTGTCCATGAAGTTAATTAACCGGGATAAATTAACAAACGGTGTAATTGAGCCTGGTTCATTTAGTACTTCTGATAAGGAAGATCATAATTATCGACAGGATGGAGTCATTAAAATTTGGCATATGTGGGATTTACGTTCCATGATGCAACTTTTAATTGTAGATTCTCCTTGTGTTACGGTTTCTCAACGGCCGTTTCAACGTTTGCCCCTCAAAGATTTTAGACCTGATAAAAGACTAATAGGTGAGGGATTTTATCCGGTACCTCCTGTTTATCATTGGCTTTCTCCACAGGATGAAATTAATGAAACGCGGGAACAACTAAGGAATCACCGGCGGAAATTTATCAGAAAGTTCCAAATAGTTGAAGGGGCTGTTACGGATGAAGAAATTGAAAAGTTCGAATCAACTATTGACGGCGCGCTCATTAAAGTTGCCCGTGAAAATGCGATCACCCCAATTCAAAATGCGGATCTTGGAAATTCTTTACCGGAAGCGATACAAACCTCTGGGGATGACCTCAATAGAATATCAGGCACGTCTAATGAATCTCGTGGGATTGCGGACAGAACAACGGCCACTCAGGCTCAAATAATTAATCAACGCTCTGGAATTAGGGAGACAAAAGATAGGGACCGGGTTGTTACTTGGTTGAGTGAAATTGGGCGGGAAGTTTTGAGTACTGTTAAGGATAAATTTACCTTAGGTATTTGGGCTGAACTAACTTCACCTGAAGGGGAGAATTTTCTTGGAGAAATACAGGAAGTTACAAATGCTGCTCGGTGGATTTCTGCAGAAGAGTTGCATGATGGTTACGATTTTAAAATTAACGTTGAAGTTACTAGTTTGTCCGTCGTTGCGCGTGAGGACGAAAAAAAGAGTTATCTTGAATTCCTATCGACTCTTACGAACTTCCCAATGATTGCTTTCTCCCCTTTGCTGGTCCGCGAAACTGCTAATAGGGTTGGTTACAGGAATGACCGGGCTATTAAGGAATTGCAGAAAATGGCATTGTTGATGGAAATGGGAAGAATGAACCAATTGCAAATGCAAGCTGGATTAATGCCCGGCGATCAAAATGCGGCACAGGGAATTGTAGCACAGCAAACTCCTAATACTCAGGAACAAATTACTAATCAGATACAGGGACAATTGACTCAATGATTTTATTCCCTGCTCGTGTATATTTTAGTTTAGGTAGAAAAGATAAGTTTTATGTTTGGCAAAGATTCCTGTTTCATGATGCATTAACTTATCAATATTGGATTAAAAATACCCGACGGGTTAGAAAATTACTAAAATGTCAACCTGTGTAAATAAATTAACCTATGAACCTGAGACTCAGCAACTTACAATCGTGTTTCAGAAACGTGGGACTTATGTTTATTACGATGTTAGTCCAGAGGAATATACAAGAATTGAATTTGCAGGATCTCAAGGTTATATTTTTAATAGTATATTAAGAGATATTAAATATTTTGAAAAAATAGGATAATTATATTATGTCACTCGATGCCATTGTTAATAAAGCTGTCAATGAAGCGGTTCCCGATTCTAAAGAAACCAAGGTTGAGGAAACTCCCGAAGGTGTAGAATTAACAGTTGAGGAATCTGCTGAAGAATCTGAGGAAGCACCTGAGGAATCAAATGAATCCTCCGTGGATGAGGAATCTACAGATGATGAAAATCTCTCTGAAGAAGAAGCTCAGGAAGCAAAAAAGCTCTATAAAGCTCTAAAAGACCCAAAAACGGCTAAGGAAGTCCTAGCACTTCTGGCTAAACAAACGGGTCTAGATGAGGTGGATTCCAAAAAAGATATAAAGGAATCTAAAAAGGGGATACTTGATATCCTCAAAAATGCTCTCGGTGAAGAATATTCGTTCTTATCCGATAGGTTAGGGAAGGGAATCGAAGAGATTCTAAATCAAGAAAAAGCTGAGCGGGATAATGAACGCCAGCAAGAAGTAGCTAAAAGAATCCAGGGAGAAACTGTAGTAGCCTGGAATTCTCTAGTGAAAGAGACAAATGGGGATGCTAAGAAATTAGAATCCAAAATGCAGGAAATAGCAAAAGAAATTCTACCGGGGCCAAATACAACACCCAAACAATACTTGCGTCGTCTTTATACAATAGCTTCCGCTGGGAAGTCTGGAGTGGAAAATCCTAAAAAGATTATAAATACGATTCAGAAAAATGCTAATGACACTAGCGGTAGACTACGTGCAACCGGCGGAAATGAGGGAAAATCCCCTGAAACTTTCACCGGCAAAGGAATTGGGAAAGCGGTCGATTTTGTTTTCGACCAAATGACTAAAAAAGGAAAATAAATGGGTATCACGTTTGGTTCGGCTAGTGCTCCTAGTCAGATTACAGTAAATTTTGATGCACTCTTTTCTCAATCTCTTGCGGCTTACCGTAAGGAATTGGTAGATAATATTGGTGCAACTAATGCTTTTTTCCATGAAATGCTAAAGAGGGATCTTTATGAGTCTCAGGAAGGCGGGACCGATATTAGAACCCCTCTACTTTACGCATTAACTGCGGCAGATTCTTATGATGGTTATGATGAATTGTCAACTCTTCCAACAGATGGTGTGACGGAATCTGTGTTTGAATGGCGTCAATGTGCTGCTGCTATTTCCTACAATATGAAGGAAGTTAAGCAGAACAAAAACGGCATCAAGAATATCGTTAAGACCAAGATTAAGCAGGCGGAAATGGGATTGCAGGAGTATTTTTCCCAGGCACTAAATTGGGGATCTCTTGCAGATGGTGGGGCTGGTACTCTTATTACTCCCCGCACTTCTGGTGTTAATGGATCTTTGTCGATTGATCCACTTTTTAAATTGATTGCTTTCGATCCTACCACTTCAGTAGCTATCGGGAATATTAATCAGAACACTTCTTCCTGGTGGCGGAATAAAACTAAAACCTCGGCTGCTACAACATATGATGCATTTTTGTTGGAGATTGATAATATCTTCAATTCCTGCGCCCTCGGTTCTGGTGGAAAGCCTAAGTTGATTGTTTGTGATCAAGTAACTTATGAGCTTTTTGTGCATGCTCTGTATCAGAAATTCCGCTATACTTCTCCTACAGTTGATGAAGCTTATCCATTTGAAAATATTGTTTATCGTGGCGCCCATTGGGTGATGGAAGATAAAACACCTGATGTTTATACCGGCGCAATTGCTACTTCTGGCGCGAATACTTATGGGACGATGGGTTTTATTAATCCTGAGTTCTTTAAGATCATCTATGAATCAACCTCGGATTTTGCAATGTTGAAGGATGATAACGGCAAGACTTTTGCAAAGCCGATTAATGGTGATTCACGCGTTGGTCATCTTGCATGGATGGGAAATACCACTATCCAAAATCGTCGGAAACAGGGCGTAATGGGTAAAATTGCACGTTCGATGACTTAAATTGATCCGTGATTGTGATTGTAAATAAAGGATAAATTAAATGAGATTTAAACAAGTTGGAAATAAGGCTGATACAGCTTTTATTGTTATTCGGAATTCAGAAGCAACTGATCTTCCCCTCGGTGCCCCTTGTTTTTTTACCATGAATGGTACAAACGACGGGTTGGATATTATTGATGCTACTAGTGCGGCAGGAGCTAAACAGGGTTTCTTTGCTGGTATTACTGCGTCGATTATTCTGGCGGGTCAATTTGGTGAGGCACAGGTATTTGGGCTATGTCAGAATACTCGTGTTGCAACTATTACCCGCGCAGCTTCTACTGATTCCTACAATTCCGTTACCGCGATTCTTGTAGGTGATATCATGGCAATTAATACGTTAACTCTTGCAGATGCTATTTCTCGCTCTGGTGCTGGTTCTGCTACTGCTGCATTGTTTAATATTGTGGCGGCGCAGAGTTATAGTTCCACGGCTTCTCAAAGTTCATCTTTTGATACGACTTCGAGAACTGCAATTACTACTTATTTGAAAACGTTCCTTCGAGCAATGTAGACTTATTCCTCCTCTGGGAACTTGGGGGCCTTGATTCTACCAATTGAGGCCCCTCTTTTAAATATATGATAAAATTAATATTAAGCTTATTTATTACTAGTTCATTACTTTTTTCGGGGACAGTAAGAAAGCCAGAAGATAAAGGCCAAATTACTGAGGGTCATCCCAGTCCTATTAAAGTTAAGAAAAAGACCAGTAAAACGAAATGAGATTCTGGAAAGTACTGACGAAACAAGAGCCACCATATAATAAATGGATAGACTATCAGGAATGGCATGATAGAAATTGGCGCCGTTTCAATCTTCAGATTGTAGAATTTGATCGTGAGAATAATCGTATTAAGGTAGTACCTAGTAAAATTGATCTTAAAGGAATAATTAATTGAAAACTATTGTTGGTGTGAATACTCTTGAAAATGTATCTCCTTTTGTTTATGCTTCTCATTGTAAGTTATGGGTAGAAATGGTTAGGAAATTCCCAAATGATGAATTTATTTTCTACACTCCGTACCGCATGTCTATTGATAATATGCGTAATGATGTTGCTAGAATTGCGATTGAGCACGGATGCGATTACATTTTATTCATTGATGATGATGTTATTGTTATGCCTGATACTTATAAAATGCTTCGGGAAGCAGATAAGGATATTGTGGCAGCGATGACTTATGTACGGGGATATCCCTTTCACCCGATGTTTTTTAAGGACCTAGGTACGATTACTGAGACTAATGGTAAACGTCGGAAAAATATAGGATTTCACGATGATTATCTTGAGACTGTGCAGGAAGACGGTTTAGTTAAAACTGCCGCGGTTGGATTCTCTTGTGTACTTATTAAAGTTGATGTTTTAAAAGCAATGTCTCCACCATATTTTGTAACGGGTCCGGGGCACACGGAAGATGTTTATTTCTGTTTAAAAGCTTCTTTAGAGCTAGAACCGGAGCCGGAAATTTTTGTGGATACAAAATGTAAAACGGGTCATTTAATGATGCCTGATGCTGTTAGCAGCGAGAATGTTGAGATCCTGAGAAAATATTATAAACCGGAGTTAGATGAAAAGGACGTTGTTAAATTTCGTATGAAAGATCATATCCGCAATGTTATTCAGGAGATGGCATAATGGATAAGGTTTCCTTGAATATTGGTTGTGGTGAGAATCCTATTGAAGGATTTATAAATATTGATTGTATTGAAAATGAAATGGTAAAGCCTGATTTGGTGTTAGATATTATAAATCAGAAGCTTCCATGTGAAGATTCTACAGTCGATGAAATATGGATGATTCATTCCCTTGAACACATTGAAATGCATAAGTGGCAGTTTATACTTGAAGAGTTTCGGCGGGTTTTAAAGGATAATGGCACGGTAGTTTTCTCCTACCCGGAATTTAAAGAATGTGCTAAAAACTTCTTAAATAACCATGGTAACAAGAAAACTTTTTGGCGGGCTACACTTTATGGTCGTCAACTTTATAAATCTGATTATCATGTAGTTCCAATGGATTCTAATGAGATCAAGGAAATTCTTGAGATTGCAGGATTTTACCGGGTTAATCACCGGCCTGAAAGTGATAATGAGCCGTATAATACTATTATGGTAGGTTATAAAGATCCAAAGCCTGTTAGCCGTGAGGCAGTTCTAGTTAAAGAATTGCATTTATCAATTGGTGATACCGTGATGATTGGAGATTTAATTTAAATGGCATTTGCACTGATAGCATTTACTGGAAGAGTAGCAGGTGTTAACGGTGCAACTACTACACCCGGTATTAATACTGCTGGTGCTGATTTAATTATTATCCAAATTTCTCGCCAAGCTGGTGTTGGTGGAACTCCTACTGATAGCAAAACTAATACTTGGACTCCTTTAGATGCTTCTACTACTTCTGGTGGTGGTACAGAAACTAGATGTTGGTATTGTGTTAGTCCTAATGTAGGTTCTGGTCATACTTTTAGTACTGGTGTTGGTGCAGGTCAGTATTCATGTATTAATGTTTTAGCCTTTTCTGGTGTTGATACAGCCTCACCCTTTTTAAGTTCTTCTGGTACTAATACTAGTGGTGGTTCTACTTTACAAAATCCTGGTATTACTGGTACTGCATCTTTATTTGTTATAGGTTTCAACGGTCAACCTGGTGCGGGTGCTTCAACTATTGATTCTAGTTTTATTATAGAAACGGGATTATCACAAGCTGGTGCTGGTAGTAATAATTACGCCGGTGCATTTGCTTATAAATTAAGTAATACTGGTTCTATCAGTCCTACTTGGACTTATACTGGTAGTCAACCCGCTGCAACAGGAATGTATGCATTTAATCCTTCTGTGGGGACTACAAATCTAACGGCGACAATTTCCGATACCCAAACTTTTACGGATAGTGTAGCTACGGCGCTGTTTGGTTTTATTACTAGTAATTTAAATGATACCATAACTTTTTCGGAATTGTTTGAATCCCAGTTAGGTTTACCGTTAATTAATGCAGTTTTAAGTGATACACAGACTTTTAATGATTTCATTGAAATATTAGTAGGTAATCCCTTAATAACCAATAGCTTCGCCGATACAATTACTCTTAGTGATGCAATTGTGACTAGTTTGAATACTGTTATTAGTGGTGATTTTAATAGAGTAGATATAAAATTAAAAGTCACTAATTTCTTCCAGAATCCTGCTTATTATCTGGGGGCAGATTTAAATGATAGTATTCAAGACGGTACTGACGAGATTACTGCATTTAGTGGTTGCAATTATGGGGTTGCTCTTATTCCTTTTGTTGGTAGCCTTTCTTACTACGATCTCCTTACATTGATTCCTAATTATATTGGCGTCATTGCTATTTTCAACGGGGCTACTAAATGTTGGATGACTCCTACTTCGGTTAGAAAATTGGATCAATATAGACCAGATTGGGAAACTGCTATTGGTACACCTGAGTTTTTTGTACCTATTAATCATCGCTATATTGCTATTTGTAAGAAACCTTTGGTACAAGATTATGGTAATATGTATATGCTTTATGTATCATCTTCTCCAGTATTAGACGATGCTACAACATTACCATTTCCATCTGAATATGCTCAATTAATTGAAGCTTATGTGAAAACGGATCTCTGGGAACAAAACGAAGAATTTACTAAAGCTAGTAAAGAATTTTTAATCTATCAACAACAACTGCAAAAATTGCATACACTGGTACATTCTAAACGGCAGATTGATAGATTACCGAGCTTATAATGATTTGGTCCTCTGATTATTTAGCACAATTAAATATTGACGCCGGGAAGCAAATCTCGACTGATTTGAATAGTATTTATAATCGGTCCATGCTTGCTATTACTGAGGGATTGTCAGTTTACAGATTACCAAATGCCCTAAGATCCCTTATGCGTATTACTTATAGGGGGTATAAATTAGAGCCTATGAACTGGGAGCAATTTACACTTTTGACTCCTAGTACGGTATTTCTAAATGAGACTTACAGAATCGAGAACTCCAATTCACGTCCTTTTTGGTATACTATTCATCCTACTAATTTGTTTGATATTCGACTTTATCCAGCACCTAATGAAACTTTTACAGCAGACGGAGACCCTTTCTCTCCTGGTGTAAATGATTCAAAATGCATAATTTCTTATTATCAAATTATTGAACCGTCATCAGAAATTACTTCTCTTCCTGTTTATATTGATCGTAGGATAAGAAAAGCCTATGTTCTTTGGCAAGCATTTTCTGCTGAGGGTAAGGGTCAAAATCTGAGAGCTTCTGAATATTATCGTAATAAATATTTTTTTCTAATTGAACGTTTTAAAATGATTAATCAGGGTTGTTATGTGAGTAAGAAATACACTTTGGGTAATGACAATATCCCTCAAACGGGTCGTTATCCACGTCCAATGTTACCGAGTAATTTTGAAAGGAGATATTATTAATGCAAGATTATATTAGACTTCGTGGATCACTGAGACTCGTACTGGGAGACTTGGATGGTAAAATCCTAGAAGAGAGACTCGTAGAAAATACCGTGGTTACAGTTGGACGGGCATGGATGCTTGGACAAATGCAATCTGTAAATCACGTAACTGGACAGAATATTAGCCATATGGCTATTGGTAGCGGGACTGTTGCTCCTACTACTGGTGATTCTGCTTTAGGAAATGAGGTTACTCGCCAAGCTGTGGATTCTTTTTCTACCACTGGTTTGACTGCTAACCCACCCTCTTGGAGAGCACAGGCTACTTTTGCAACAAACATTGGAAACACGACTCTAGCAGAAGCTGCACTTTTTAATTCTTCCGCCGCAGGTACTTTGATTGGCCGCGCAACTTTTGCATCTTTCGTAAAAGCTACTTCTAACACTTTTGCTATTAGTTATACAATATCAGGTTAAAATGTCAATAAATGACTCGATGGATATGAGCGGGAGAGATCATTTTACAAACGGTGACCGCCGAGAATTGATGAAACAGAGTCTGCAATTAGAAAATATAACTTCTACCCTGCATAAAATGGTAGTAAGTCAAGAATCCTTTGAAGAAAGGGTTAGAGCTTTAGAGAATTTCAGATGGTTTTTGCTTGGTATGAGTAGTATTATCAGTGTTTTTGTAGTCATTATAATGAAGCTTCTTAAAATATAAGGTTTGAAAAATTAAATGAAAAAATTAAATAATCTTGGTCCTGGTCTTATTCTTGGTATTCCTACTCTTGGTCGTCCTATTCCTTTGGATTGGGCTTTGGCTTTTAAAGCTCTTAGCCCGCCAATTAATTATAATGTGAATTTTAATATTGTTTATGGAAATCAAGTAGCTGATGCTAGAAATTCCATTGCAAAAGCTGCTTTGGAGGCAAATGCTAAATATCTATTTTTCCTTGGCGATGATGTTGTTTGTCCTGCTCATACGCTACGCCAACTTATTTATAGAATGGAACAAGACGACAATATTGGGATGGTTGGTGGTGTATATTCTACCAAGTGTGATCCTTCTGCTCCTCTTGTTTTTAAAGGAAATGGTCAGGGTAGTTATTGGGATTGGAAAATCGGGGAGTTTTTCGAGGTAACAGGTTTAGGGATGGACTGTAATTTAATCCGGGTTTCAGTGTTTGAGAAACTTTCTGAACCTTGGTTTAAAACTGTTGATGAAGATCAATTTCTTGATGGTGTTAATAAAGCTGAGCAATGGACGGAAGATCTCTATTTTTGTAATAAGCTACTTAAAGAGACTAACTATAAAATTTATTGCGATGGCTCAATTATCTGTGACCATTGGGATGTTTATGCCAATAAAAGATATCGAATGCCTCATGATTCTCTCCCAATGAGAGTTAGAACAACGGATAAGGAATATAAATGCTTATTGATGGGATCTACATCAGTTCCAATTTCTGATCAATTCAATGTTATAACTGCGAGTAATAATGAGTACATGGACGCAGATTATCGGGTACAATTTGGTAATCTTCCATTCGATAATGAAGTATTTGATCTGGTAATCCGAGGCACAAATGATGGTCATGAACTTTTAAAAGGTTATGAAACTGAGTGGTTACGAATATTAAAACCTGGTGGTCGTTTGGTTATTGAAGTTGATCCGTTGTTTAATAAA
>Ga0193743_1000683_pt1 | contig 26645 bp, 18 predicted proteins | sample L2c2metaG_FD_143038 | JGI IMG/M metagenome (GOLD analysis project Ga0193743, IMG submission 143038) | Soil microbial communities from a riparian zone of the East river system, Colorado, United States - L2c2 | ecosystem: Environmental > Terrestrial > Soil > Riparian zone | place: USA: East River...
AACTGGGTTCAGAAGAACACGCCGACGCCCTTGGAGCGGATCAGCTTGACGGTCTGCTCGACCTGCTCGAGGAACGCCTTCGACGCGTCGTTGAACAGCAGGTGTGCCTCGTCGAAGAAGAACACCAGCTTGGGCTTGTCGACGTCACCGATCTCCGGCAGCTCGGTGAACAGATCGGCGAGCACCCACATCAGGAACGTCGAGAACATCACCGGCCGGGCCGCCTGCGCGCCCAGCTCCAGCAGCGTGATGATGCCGCGGCCCTGCGCGTCGAGCCGCATCAGGTCCTTCGGCTCGAGTTCGGGCTCGCCGAAGAACGTGTCGGCGCCCTCGGCCTCGAGGTTGACCAACGCGCGCAGGATGACCCCCGCGGTGGTCGGTGACACTGCACCCAAATCCTTGAGTTCCGGCTTGCCCTCGTCACTGGTCAGGAACTGGATGACCGCGCGCAGATCCTTCAGGTCGAGCAGCAACAGCCCCTTCTGATCCGCCCAGTGGAAGATCAGGCCCAGCGTCGACTCCTGAGTCGCGTTGAGCCCCAACACCTTCGACAGCAGGATGGGCCCGAAGCTGGTGATGGTCGCGCGGACGGGAACCCCGATGCCCGAGGTACCCAGCGACAGGAACTCCACCGGGAACGCGGTGGGCGTCCAGCTGTCGCCGGTGTCGGTGGCGCGCTGGGTGGTCTTTTCTCCTGCGACGCCCGGCCGGGACAGTCCGGACAGATCTCCCTTGACGTCGGCCATGAGCACAGGGACCCCGGCGGCCGACAGTTGTTCGGCGATCACCTGCAGTGACTTCGTCTTGCCCGTGCCGGTGGCGCCCGCGACCAGTCCGTGGCGGTTCACGGTGGCCAGTGGGATGCGAACCTGGGCGGTCGGGTCGACGACGCCGTCCACGACGACGGTGCCAAGCTCCAATGCCTGGCCTTCGACCGCGTAACCAGCAGCGATCTGCTGCGCGGGAGTGGCTGTCGATTCGGTTGTCATGCGGCAGAGACTACTTGTCGGGCCCGTCCCGGTGGGTGTGGGGAGCCGCTTGTCGGCGCTGCGAATACTGTTTAACGCTGTGCGCGACGAACTGGTGTGGATCGACTGCGAGATGACTGGGCTGGACGTGGGGTCCGATCGGCTCATCGAGATCGCGGCCTTGGTGACCGACGCCGACCTGAACATCCTGGGCGACGGCGTCGACGTGGTGATCCACGCCGACGACGCGGCGTTGGACGGCATGGTCCAAGTGGTCGCGCAGATGCACTCCAAGTCGGGCCTCACCGAGGAGGTGCGGGCGTCGACCGTCGACCTGGCCGAGGCCGAACAGCTGGTGCTCGACTACATCCGCACCCACGTCAAACAGGCCAACACGGCGCCGCTGGCGGGCAATTCGATCGGCACCGATCGCGGATTCATCGCCCGTGACATGCCGGCGCTGGACAGCTACCTGCACTACCGGATGATCGACGTCAGCTCAATCAAGGAACTGTGCAGGCGGTGGTACCCGCGGATTTACTTCGGCCAGCCGGAGAAGGGCCTGGCCCACCGGGCGCTCGCCGACATCCACGAGTCGATCCGGGAACTGAAGTACTACCGTCGCACCGCGTTCGTGACCCCGCCCGGGCCATCGACCAGCGACATCGCCGCGGTCGCTGCCGAACTTGGGCCGCCCGGCGAAGATCGGAAGGCAATCGATTCGGCCGCGGACGGTCCGACGGGCTAAGATCGACGGCGCTGCAAAGCCCGATCGGCTCGGCGGCAATGGTGGCTGTAGTTCAGCTGGTAGAGCACCAGGTTGTGATCCTGGAAGTCGCGGGTTCGAGCCCCGTCAGCCACCCAAACAGGTCGGAGGGCGTTTTCGCCCTCCGACCTTCTGCTTTCTGGCGGCACTACCGTGCGCTCACCACCTGCGACAGGATCAGGCAATGGGCGGCGCCGAATTGGTAACCATCGACCTGACCGACGACGAGCGCACACTGCTGGTGCTTCGCGACAACGCAATACGCCCACTGCCTTAACCGTGCGGCGCGTCGGTGACGGCGTCCGGTCCCCCCGATGAATGAAACCCGGGGAGACGAGACCGGGGTCAGACGTTGGCGTTGCCGGCCTTCCACTGATCCCATGGCACATTCCAGTCGCCGAGGCCGTCCGTGCCCGGCAGCGTCGAACCGACGGTGTTGACGACGTCGACGATGTCGCCCCGCTTGGTGTTCTCGTAGAACCACTGCGCGTTGCTGGTGCTGACGTTCAGGCAACCGTGGCTCACATTGCTATAGCCCTGGCTGCCCACCGACCACGGCGCACCGTGCACGTAGATGCCGCTGTAGGACATCTGGGTGGCCCAATCGACCTCGGTGCGGTAGCCGTTGGGCGAGTTCGACGGCACACCGTAGGTCGACGAATCCATCACCAGGTGCGAGAACCGGTCCCCGATGATGTAGGTGCCGTTGCTGGTCGGCGTGTTGCTCTTGCCCATCGAGATCGGCATGGTCTTGATGACCTCGCCGTTGCGCCGGATGGTCAGCGTCTTGGTGTCGTCGTCCGCGGTCGCGACGATCTCGTCGCCGATGGTGAAGTGCGTGGTGACGTTCTCCTGACCGAACAAGCCGTCACCCAGATCGACGCCGTACGTGTTCACCGCGACGTCCACCGTGGTGCCCGGCTTCCAGTAATTTTGTGGGCGCCAGCGCACTTCCCGGTTGCTCAGCCAGTAGAACGCGCCTTCGACGGGCGGGTTGGCGGTGACCGTGATCGCCTTCTCCGCCGCAAGACGGTTCGGGATGTTCTCGTCGAACCGCACCGCCACGGGCTGCCCCACGCCGACGACCTCACCGTCGCCCGGCAGCAGATAGGGCATCGTCAGGTTCTCGGGCGAGTGGGTCTCGAACGTCATCGACCGGCTGGTGACGCCGCCGAGGCCGAGCGACTGCGCGGTGAGTGTGTAGCGCTCGTTGTAGCCGAGCGGATCGGTGGTGACCCACTTCAGCCCGTCGGGGCTCAGGCGGCCCGCGACCGTCGCACCGTCCTCGTCGGACATGGTCACCGCGCCGAGTACGCCGTCCTCGGCGCTGACCGTGACGGGTGAGTCGACCGTGACGCCGACCGCGCCGTCGGTGACCGAGGCGGTGAGCTTCGGCACCAGTAGGTCACCGAACGGGGTGCCCTTGTCGGTGATGGTCTCAGGCTGCGGCGGGGCGGCGGGCGCGCTGGTGCAGGCACTGATGCCGAAGACCACGGCAGGGACCAGTAGCAGCGCCGCCAACACCGTTGACTTTCGACGCGGACGGGCCACCGAATTGACCTGCCACATGCTTCGCTCCACCTCACGCCTAGGACTGAACAGGGATGATCGCCTACTTGCCGGTAAGTCTAAGGGCAACCTGGGAGTGCAGGGCCACCACGCGTGCCGCCACTCACCGTCTGACGCGGGATTTCATCTGCGCAGCGGGGCCTGTTATTGTCGCTCACGCGCGCCGTTAGCTCAGTTGGTAGAGCAGCTGACTCTTAATCAGCGGGTCCGGGGTTCGAAACCCTGACGGCGCACTCATCTTCGCCGGCGGCGGATCAGGCCGCGGACCATCGGTTTTTCGGCATCGCCATCGACCCCTGTCCAGCCGTGCCAGCCGCCATCCGGATTCGAGTTGAACGTCACCGTCGGCGAATGTCACAGCGCAACGTACATTCGCGCCGAATTCATGGTGACTTACTCGACACTGATGATGGCGCCCACCACTCCGCCGATGATGATCGGCGATTGATCGGTGATCTTGATCGCCGGATAGGCCGCCTTCACCAGTGCGATGTACGCGGCGGCATCGACGGGGTCGAGCAATTGGCTCGAGTCCGGGTCGTTCCAGATCTCGTAAAGGAAACCCTGTCCCTATAGCGGGCCCCGACTACGGTCGCGCAGTTCGCATGGGACTGGACGAGTCTGGGCCCGTCCACAGAGGTGGGGCCCTCGAGCGCTGCCGATTTCGCCGTCGCGACGATGAATTGGGTCACACCCGCGCACGGCATTGACATCACTGCGACGGCCCCGCCCAGCCGAATTGCGAGCCGCCTGATCGACCCGATCGGGAATTCCTTCGTGACGGCTCCCGATCGGCCCGTGACCGCCATCACATTCATTGCGGCAGAATTAGAATTGACGTATCCGACAGTAATCAATTCGACTTCCGGCCCGCAGTCCTTGCATGGCCGCAATCGACCACTCCGACGTCGAACTCCCGCCCGAGCGTGCAATTTCAGCAACGACTATCCGATCGCGACTGACGTCAATGTCAATTTTGCTCGCAATACGCCCGCGGACCGCACGGCAATGTGCTGAAATCGGCGTGGGTGTCAGTATCCAGCGCGCCTCACGTAACGAAACCCCCGGTAGCGGAAGAAGCCGCGGATCGGGCTCGCCGAGTTTCGACCAGTTCAAATCCGGGTACAACTGATAGCATCTGATTAGCTGGGGAACGGCGAGAGCCAGTCCGCCCAGCCCGCCGGGAAAGGAACGGAGGTCTTAGCTGATGACGATCACGAGCGCATCACTCACAGCGACCTCGCCCACCCTGGATGACGAGGACGAGGCAACTTTGCAATGCGTCGTGACGGTCCACAGCTGTAGCAGGCTGGGCCGCACGGCAAACCCGCCCAGTCGCTGGTCCACCGACTGGTTCCGGCCCCGCCGCCGTCGCTGACAGCGCGGTTCAACGCCGCCTGATGCGGCGGATCACCAGCACTACCAATACCGTGCCGATGCCGGCCAGCGACACCGCCACCGCCGGCTTCTTGACGAACTGCACCACACCCGCCTTGGCATCGTCGGCGATCCTGCGGGGATTCGCCCGCTCGGCGAGGGCGTCCACGGTCGACGCCAACTGATCGCGAGCCTGGTTGATGTCCTGCTTGATGCTGTCCGGATCCCGATCCGCCACGTCAACCCCTCCAACTCGCGTCACTGCCTTGCCGAACTACCCTAGTTCAGCCGAGCAGCGATCCGACGCGCCGGCCGACCGAAGGGACACCTCCGCATGCCACCGACCCCTCGTCTCGAGGTGGGCGACAAAGCGCCCGCGTTCAGCCTGTCCGACGCCGACGGCAACACGGTGAAGCTGAGCGACTTCAAGGGCCGCAAGGTTATCGTCTACTTCTACCCCGCCGCATCCACCCCTGGCTGCACCAAGCAGGCGTGCGACTTCCGGGACAACCTGTCCCAACTCAACGAGGCCGGCCTCGACGTCCTCGGCATCTCGCCCGACAAGCCGGCGAAGCTCGCGAAGTTCCGTGACGCCGAGGGGCTGACGTTCCCGCTGCTGTCCGATCCCGACCGCGAGGTGCTGACCGCGTGGGGCGCCTTCGGCGAGAAGACCATGTACGGCAAGAAGGTTCAGGGCGTGATCCGTTCGACGTTCGTGGTCGACGAGAAGGGCACGATCGAGGTCGCCCAGTACAACGTCAAGGCCACCGGCCACGTCGCCAAGCTGCGGCGCGACATCTCGGTTTGACCTACGCGCCCAGCTTCTCCAAGAGCAGCGCCTCTGCGGTGGCCGCGCGTTCCAGCACGCCGAGGTGCAGGCTCTCGTCGATGCTGTGCGCCTGGGTGGCCGGGTCCTCGACGCCGGTCACCAGGATCTTGGCCGCCGGGTAGGCGGCAGCGAACTCGGCGATGAACGGGATCGAACCACCAACCCCCATGTCGATGGGCTCGCGGCCCCAGGCCTGCAGGAACGCCGACCTGGCCGCGTCGTACACCTCGCCTGCGGCGTCGATCGCATACGGCTGCCCGACGTCGCCAGGCGTCACCGTCACGCGGGCACCCCACGGCGCGTGCTCCTCGAGGTGCCGCGTCAGCATATCGAGATGCGCCCGCGCGTCCCCGCCAGGGGCGACCCGCATGCTGACCTTGGCCCGCGCCCGCGGGATGAGCGTGTTCGACGACGACGCGATCGGTGTGGTGTCGATGCCGATCACGGTGATCGCCGACTTGGCCCACAGCCGCTGCACCACCGACCCCGAGCCGATCTCGCCGACGCCGTCCAGCAGCCCCGACTCGCGCCGGACCCGGTCGGGCGGGTAGTCGACGTCCGCGGCAACCCCCTGATGCACGCCGGCGACCGCGACGTTGCCGTCATCGTCGTGCAGGCTGGCCAGCAGACGCACCAGCACGCTCAGTGCGTCGGGCACCACGCCGCCCCACATGCCCGAGTGCAGCCCGTGGTCGAGCGTGGCGACCTCGACGACGCAATCGGCAAGGCCGCGCAGCGACACCGTCAGCGACGGGATCTCGGTGCTCCAGTTATCGGAGTCGGCGATCACGATGACGTCGGCGGCGAGCAGGTCACGGTGCGCGGCCAGCAGGGCACCCAGCGACGGTGAGCCGGACTCCTCCTCGCCCTCGACGAACACCGTCACACCGACCGGCGGATTGCCGCCGTGGGCCCGGAAGGCGGCCAGATGCGTTGCAATGCCTGCCTTGTCGTCGGCGGTGCCTCGACCGTAGAGCCGGCCGTCGCGCTCCGTTGGCTCGAACGGCGGCGACGCCCACTGCGACGGGTCGCCCTCCGGCTGCACGTCGTGGTGGGCATAGAGCAGCACGGTCGGCGCCCCGGGAGGCGCCGGGTGGCGCGCGATCACCGCGGGCGCCCCGCCTTCGCTGACGATGCGCACGTCACCGAAGCCCGCCTCCGACAACAGCTTTGCCACCGCGTCGGCGCTGCGCCGGACCTCGTCGCGGCGGGCCGGGTCGGCCCACACCGATTCGATGCGGACGAGATCCTCGAGATCGGCGCGCACCGATGGCAGCACCGACCGCACCCGTTCGACCAGATCGCTCATGGCATCGAGGGTAGTGCGCGCTAAGGAGACTCCAGCACCGCCACTGCCGCGGCGGTGTCGCCGTCGTGGGTCAGCGACAGATGAATCGTGATGTCCTTCAGGTGCTCGGCGATCGCACCGGCCAGGCGCACCCGCGGGCGTCCCCACATATCCGTGACGATCTCGATGTCGCGATGGATGCCCTCGGGCAGCATCGGGCGCTTCGCGAACCGCGAACCCGACCAGGCCTTGATCACGGCTTCCTTGGCCGCCCACCGCGCCGCCAGGTGCCGCGCCGCCGACGAACTCTTGTCCGCGGCGTCGCGGCGCTCACCCGGCGTGAACGTCTCCGCGAAAACCGTCCCCGGTTGGTCCACCTGCTCGGCAAAGTCCGGGATGGAGACCAGGTCGATGCCGACCCCGACGATGCTCATGGGACGAACGCTAGCTCAGACCTCGACTGCTCATCGCGAGTACCAGCCGTCCTCGCCCAGCCGCGACGCCGGGTTGAGCAGCATGTCGGCCTCCTGCCGCTTCTCGGGCGAGTCGTGGCCGAAGCGCCGGTCGACCGGTCGCTCGTAGAGCGCGGGCCCACCCGCGATCGCCGACGCCAGCCGGCGCTGACCCTCCAGCACCCGGGCGTTGGCCCGCCGCCGGTAGTCCTCGCGCTCCCCCGGAGCCAGCGCCGCCAGGAACGCTTGCGGGTGCACCAGCGCCACCAGACCCGACACGTGGCCGAAGCCCAGGCTGGTCACCAGACCGGCCTTGAGCGGGAACTTCTCGCCCAACCGCAGGGTCTCGCGCACCCACACCAGGTGGGCGGCGCCGGACAGTTCGTCGTCGACGCAGTCCAGGCTGCGGTTCGGCGGGATGACGCCGTCGCGCAGGATCTGGCACAGACCCAACATCTGGAAGGCGGCCGCACCACCCTTCGAGTGACCGGTGAGGCTCTTCTGGCTGACCACGAACAACGGGGCACCCGTGGACCGGCCCAACGCGGCGGCGAGCCGCTCGTGCAGTTCGGACTCGTTGGGATCGTTGGCCAGCGTGGAGGTGTCGTGTTTGGACACCACCGCGATGTCGTCCGCCCCGACGCCGAGCTTGGCCAACGACCGGGCCAGCTCTGAATCCTTGCCGCCGCGGCCGGCGCCAAGCGCACCGAGTCCCGGCGCGGGGATCGACGTGTGCACGCCGTCGCCGAAGGTCGAGACGTAGGCGACCACGGCCTGCACCGGCAGACCCATCTTGACCGCCAGGTCACCACGGGCGAGCAGGATGGTGCCGCCCCCCTGTCCCTCGACGAAGCCCAGCCTGCGCCGGTCGTTGGCGCGGGAGAACTTCGAGTCGCTGATGCCCTTGGCGCGCATCACCTCGGTGTCGGCGGTTGCCGACATGTCGCCGAAGCCGGTGATGGCCTCCAGCGTGAGGTCGTCGTAGCCGCCGGCGACCACGAACTCGGCCTTGCCAAGCCGAATCTTGTCGACGCCCTCCTCGACCGAGACCGCCGCCGTGGCGCACGCGCCCACCGGATGGATCATCGCGCCATAGCTGCCGACGTAGGACTGCACGACGTGGCCCGCGAAGACGTTGGGCAGCACCTCCTGCAGGATGTCGTTCGGCTTGTTCCGGCCGAGCAGGTTGCCGTGGTACATGGTCTGCATCGAGGTCATACCGCCCATGCCGGTGCCCTGCGTGCTGGCCACCAGGCTGGGGTGCACCCAGCGCATCAGCTCGTTCGGGGAGAACCCGGCGGACAGGAACGCATCGACCGTGACGACCAGGTTCCACATCGCCAGCCGGTCGATCGAGTTCATCATGTCCTGGCTGACGCCGTAGACGGTCGGGTCGAACCCGGTGGGCACCTGTGCGCCGACGGTCCGCGACAGTTTCACCTTGCGCGGCACCCGGATCTCGGTGCCCGCCTTGCGGGTCACCTGCCAGTCGCCACTGTCTGGCACCGGCGCGATGATGGTGTGCTCCGGGTCGAACTGGACGAAGGCACGGGCGTCGGCCTCCGAGGACACCACGAAGGTGAAGTCCTTGTCGAGGAACACCGAAACCAGCAGCGGCGCTGCGTGATCCGGATCGATGGCACCGTCGTCCACCCACTCGCGGATGCCGACTCGCTCGACGACGATGTCGTGGTAGCGCTCGACCAGCTCACCCTCGTCGATCAGGTCGCCGGACTGCGTGTCGTACCAACCCGGCTTCGGGTCGTCCTCCCACTTCACCAGCCCGGTGGTCCATGCCAGCTCCAGCACGCCCGCCGCCGACAGCTCTCCGGAGACCTCCATCTCGAAGCGGGTGCGCGACGAACCGTACGGTCCGAGCTCGGCACCGCTGACGATGACCACCAGGTCCGCGGGGTCGACGTCGAGGTCGTCCCACGCAGGCGGCGGCGCCGCGGAGTAGCCACGCGGAGGCGATGGCAACGCCCGGATGGTCTCGAAGTCCACCTCGTCGTCCTGGGGGGCCTCAGCGGCCATCTCCTCGCGGGCCTTGGCGGCCAGTGCGGACATGTCGATGTCGATCTCGCCAAGGCCACCGGTCAGGTCGGCTCGCAGCGGTTCACGCGCGGCGGCGACCTTGGATTCGATGTCGCACAGGTCGAGCAGCATCGATGCCATCTGCTCGGTCGAGTAGGTGGTCACGCCCGCCTCTTCGACGGCGCCGACGATGGCGTCGTTATGGCCCATCAGACCGGTGCCCTTGGTCCAGCCGATCAGCGCGTGCGCCAGCGAGACCCGCTGCGCCCATGACGTTTCGGCCTTCCAGCGGGACACCACTGCGTCCAGTGCCGACTTGGCCTCGCCGTAGGCGCCGTCGCCGCCGAACATTCCGCGGTTCGGCGAACCGGGCAGCACGACATGCAACCGCGAGGCGATGTCGCGCTCGGAACCGATGTGCGACAGGCCGCCGATCAGCCGCTGCACGGCCCACAGCAGCACCTTCATCTCCATCTCGGAGCGCGAGCCCGCCTCGGACAGGTCACCCGCAACGCGCGGCGCCGCGAACGGGAACAGCAGCGTCGGCGTCAGGGCGTCCTTGAGGTGGACCGCTTGCGGCCCAAGGGTTTCGGTCTGTTCGTTGCCGACCCACGCCACCAGCGCGTCGATGTCGGTGTAGGACGCCATGTTGGCGGGCACCACCCACAGCTGGCCGCCGTACCGCGCGTTGTCCCGGTACAGCGTCCGGTAGAACGCCAACCGGTCGTCGTCGAGCTTGGACGTGGTGGCGATGACTGTCGCTCCCCCGTCGAGCAACTGCGCGACGATCGAAGCGGCGATCGAGCCCTTGGAGGCACCGGTCACCACGGCGATCTCGTCGGCGTAGCGGCCCGTCTCGGGGTTCTCCGCACCGGCTGCCGCGCGTCCGTACAGCGACGCGTGGATGTTGCGGCCCGACGCCAGCGCCTTGCCCTGCCACCAGCTCGCCTGCGTGGCAACGACGTGCCCGGCACCCTCGAAGCGCTCCGAGAGCCGCGGCCAGTCGGCGTCGATCTCGCCCTCGTCCTTCAGCCACAGCCGGGCGAGGTCCTCGCGGGCGCTGGCCCAGCGGTCGTCGAACAGCACCGCCTTGCGGCCGTCGAACGTCGGCGCCACCAGACGCGGCCAGTCCGAACCCAGTTCGGCGCTGATGAGGTCGATCAGCTCGGCATCGTTGACCGCCTCGGGCGCACTGACCTGGTTGTCGAGACCCAGCTGGCCAAGGATCATCCGGGCAGTCGACGCAAGCACGCCGTCGCGACCGGTGACCTGCTCGGCGAACTCGGTCAACGCGGCGGAGTCCACCACGCCGCCGCCAACGGCGCCCGACGACGGCAACGACACCGCGATGCCCTTGCGAGCCCCGACCGCGGCGACCGCCGCGTCGACGACCCTGTCCACCGTGGCCGCGTCGGCCAGCGCACCCTCGTGCAGCCCGCCGAGCGCACCGCCGCGCACGCTGGTTCCCTCACGGGTGCCAAGCGCGACCTCGACGGTGACGTTCTTCGCCCAGCCCTCGCCCAGTTCCCACGTCTTGGTGACGCGTTCGGCGATGGCGGCGGGCCGCTTGCCTGACGGCCCGAGCACGGTGCGTAGCTGATCGTTGATCGCGTCGGAAAGCACAGGGCCGTAAGGCTTGTACGTGCGGGCCAGCTTGGTCACCTGAGCCTTGAGCCCGGCCAGGTCGGCCTCGGCAGCCCCGTCGATCGCGCCGAGGTTGAGCTCCGAACCCAGGTCCACCAGCAGCTGGTTGCGCCGCGAGGACGCACCGTCGGTGATCGACTCGATGGAGTCCAGTGACTCGATCTGGTCGATGCGCATCTTCGCCGAAAGGGCGACGAGCGCGAGCGTGGCGTCGGCGGCATCGAACGCGATGTCGTCCGGGCGCGGGCCGCCACTCGGGGCGGCCTGAGCCGGCGCCGGCGCGGCCGTCACAGCAGCGGCCTCCGCGACCGGTGCTGGCGTGGCGTCGCCCGCGTCGTCGTCGGCCTCGGGTTCCGGATCGGTGTCGGTGGCGAACAGCACGGCGGCGTCGCGCTCGGAGTTGAGCACTTCGGTGGTGTTGTGCGAGTACTCCGGCAGCTTCAAGGTATTGGTGGCCAGCCCGGCGACCGTGGGTGCTGATTTCACGCCGATCTCGACGAACCGCTCGATGCCGATGCCGCCCGCGGCCTCCTCGATGAACAGCAGGTCCTGGGTTTCGATCCAGCGCACCGGGCTGGCGAACTGCCAGGCCAGCAGCTCGATTACGACCTTGCGGCACAGCTCACGCGGCTTCTCGTTCCGCCACGTGTCGTAGTCGGCGAGGATCTCGTCGAGCGGCTCGGCGGGCACCAGGTCCCGGATCTCCTGAATGAAGTCGCGGTCCAGCGTGAACGGCCGCGGCACCAGGTTCGGGATGTAGCGGCCGACGAGCAGGTCGGGATCCGCGTCGCGCGGCATGACCCGCTCCAGCGAGCGCCGGAAGTCGGCGACGCCGACCCGCAGCACCGAGGAGTGGAACGGCACGTCGATGCCGGGCACCAGGATGAACGAGCGCTTGCCGCCGGACAGCTCGCGGCGCTTGTCGACCTCTTCCTCCAACACCTCGAGACCGCGCACCGTGCCCGCGATGGCGTACTGCGAGCCACGAAGGTTGTAGTTCACGATCTGCAGGAATTCGCCCGTGCGCTCGGCGATCTCCTCGATGAACGCAGGCACGTCGGCGTCGGGCAGATCGATCTGCGACGGCCGGATCGCGGCCAGCCGGTAGTTGGAGCGCCCGAGCTCGTCGCGCGGGACGATGTCGTGCATCTTGCTGCCGCGGTGGAACACCACCTCCAGCAGCGCCTCCAACGCGTACACGCCGGAAACGCATGCCAGCGCGGTGTATTCACCGACGGAGTGGCCGCAGGCGATCGCGTCCTCGACGAACGCGCCCTGCTCGCGCATTTCGGCGACCTGCGCGGCCGCCACCGTCGCCATGGCGACCTGAGTGAACTGCGTCAGGTACAGCACGCCCTCGGGGTGGTGGTAGTGCACGCCGCTGGCGATCAGGCCAGTCGGGTTGTCCCGGACCACGTGCAGCACAGAGAAACCGAGGGTTTCGCGGGTGAACTTGTCGGCCGTGTCCCACACCTTGCGGGCGGCCTTGGACCGGCCGCGGACCTCCATGCCCATGCCCTTGTGCTGAATGCCCTGGCCCGGGAACGCATACACCGTCTTCGGGGCGGCCAGCTGCGCCGTCGCCGACATCACCAGGTCGGTGCCGACCTTGGCAGTGACCTCGATGATCTCCGCGCCGCGGTCGATGCCGACGCGGTCGACGCGGAAGTCGATGTCGTCGCCGGGCAAAACCATGCCGAGGAAGCGTGAGGTCCAGCCGACCAGTCGCGCGGGCGGGGTGGCCCTGCCATCGGTGGCGGTGACGACGTGCTGTGCGGCTGCAGACAGCCACATGCCGTGCACGATGGGCGTTTTCAGCCCGGCGAGCAGGGCGGCCGCGCGGTCGGTGTGGATCGGGTTGTGGTCACCGGACACCACCGCGAACGCACTCATGTCGGTCGGCGCGGTGACGGTGACATCGCGACGGCGGCGGCGCGGCGTGTCCGTGGCGTTGTCGGTGATCGCTCCGCCGGCGCGCTCCGGTTCGGACAATGCGACGGCGCCGGTGCGGCCGCGGATGGCGAACCGCTCCTCCAGTTTCACCAGCACGGTGCCATCACCATCGGAGATGGTCACGGAGACCGGCACGACGCGGCCGACCTCGGTGTCGACGGCGGGCGAAGCCGTTGCGGTGACGCTCAATTCGGCTGCGGTCTTGGGCATCGGCGCGAGCAGGTGTGCCGCGTGGTCGAGGTGCACCAGGCTCAGCAGGCCCTCCACGACCGGGAAGCCGGCGTCGGTGACTGCCGAACCGATGACCGAGAACACGGCGGGCCAGCAACTGCCGACCAATGCGTCGGGCACCAGGGTCAGGCCGGGCGCGAGCGGCGCGCCGAACGTCGCGGTGACGCCGGTGTGGTCGGCGACCTCCTCCGGATCCCACGAGACCGTGACCGTGGTGCTGTCGTCGACCACAGTCGGAAGTGACTCTGGCCCATCGACGCCCGCGGCGATCGCCAACACGGCGCGCATCGCAGCCGATGCGTCCTCGGTGGTGACGACGGGCATGCCACCGTCGACCGTGGCCACCGGAAGCGTGAACTTGATGGTGATCCAGATGTCGGACAACGGCACGTTGAGGGTCACGTCATCGCCGGTGAGCTCCAGTCGGGCACCGGTGGAAGGATGTGTCGCGCTTCTGTTTTCGTTGACCTGCCACTCGCTCGGCTCGCCGATGCGGTGCACGGGGTTGATCGCGGTGCGGCCTGCCCACAGCACGTCGGGCGAGTCGAGCACGACGGCCAGCGGGCCGGTGACGTCGATGCGGGCCTGACGGCGGGACACCACGGGCACCGGCTGGCCGCCCGCAGACAGCACGTCGTCGATGGACGCCTGCTCGAACCGGTCCAGCAGCTCACCGACGGGCTCGTCGACGCGGGTGATGCCCGCGACCGCCTCGGTGCCAGGAATGATGCACACCTGGTCGGCCGAGTAGCGCGCGTCGTGGGCCTGCCACAGCGAGTCACTGCGCCACCAGCGCCGTACGTCCTTGTCGATGACGGGTACGAAGTTGACCGGCTTGCCAAGGGTCTTGCACAGCGTCACGAAGAACGGTAGGTCGGCGGGGTGCAGCTTGACGGTCTCCGCGTCGGGGTAACCCGCTAGCAGCTCCGCGACGGCCCGTTGCGGATCCTCAAGCAGCGCTTCGCCTTCCGCGTCGACGCCGTACAGCGTCTCGATCGGGCCGGAGTCCGCGGGATGCAGGCGCGCCTCGGCCCGCTTGAGCATTTCCTCGAACCGGTCGCGCCAGGTGTCGGCCAGCCACGGGCTGCCCGGTGCGGCGGTGTCGGCGGTGCTGTCGCCGTCGCCGATCGCCAGTTCGACGTAGCGCTGCAGCCACTGCAGGTACGTCATGTCTGCGACGTCGCCGAAGTACGGCTTGGCGGTGTCGGCCATCGCGGCGATGATCTCGTCGCGCCGTTCGGCGACCGCGTCACCGTCGCCGGCGACCTCGTCGAGCAGCCGGCCGCACCGCGACGCGGAGTTGTCGATCTCGTGGATGTCGGCGCCCAGCTGGCTGCGGCTGGAAGCCATGCCGCCCTGGGCCTTTCCCGCGCCGATCCACTGATCGGTGCCGTTGGTCTCGACCAGCAGCTGCTTGACCGCGGGCGACGTGGTCGACTCCAGGGCGGCCATCGCCGCGGTGCCGACCAGGATGCCGTCGACCGGCATGTCGGGGAAGCCGTAGCGTGCCGCCCACCGGCCGGACAGGTACTCCGCGGCACGTTCGGGGGTGCCGATGCCGCCACCCACGCACACGGTGATGTTGGCGCACTTGCGAAGTTCGCCGTAAGTCGACACCAGCAGGTCGTCGAGATCTTCCCAGGAATGGTGCCCGCCGGCCCGGCCGCCCTCGATGTGCACGATGACTTCACGCGCGGGGACCTCTGCGGCGATCTTGATGACGGACTTGATCTGCTCCACGGTGCCCGGCTTGAACACCACGTGGGTGATCCCGATCCCGTTGAGTTCGTCGATCAGCTCGACGGCCTCCTCGAGTTCGGGGATACCCGCGCTGACGATCACTCCGTCGATCGGCGCGCCGGACTGACGGGCCTTCTGCACCAGGCGCTTTCCGCCGACCTGCAGCTTCCACAGGTACGGGTCGAGGAACAGCGTGTTGAACTGCACCGCGCGACCGGGCTCCAGCAGCTCGGTCAGCTCGGCGATGCGGCTGTCGAAGATCGGTTCGGTGACCTGGCCGCCGCCCGCGAGCTCGGCCCAGTGGCCTGCGTTGGCCGCCGCGGCGACGATCTTGGCGTCGACGGTGGTCGGCGTCATGCCCGCAAGCAGGATCGGCGAGCGTCCGGTGAGGCGGGTGAACTTGGTCGAGAGTTTGACCGACCCATTGGGCAACGTGACGACCGACGGCGCATAGCTCGACCAGGCGGGCGCAACCTCGGGTGCCGCACCGACGGTGAACAGGTTGCGCTGCCCGGCGCGGGTGGCCGCGGCGACGATGCCGACGCCGAGCCCGCGGATGACCGGCGCGGTGACACGGGTGATGGTGTCGCTTGGGCCCAGATCCACGATCCAGCGGGCGCCTGCCTGATGCAGCCGCTCAACCTCGGCGACCCAGTCGATCGGCCGCACGAAGATCGATTCCGTCATGTCGTGCGCGAGGGTGGTGTCGATACCGGTCCTGGCCGCCCAGCGGTCGACCATGTCGACGCCGTCGGCGAGCCGCGGGGTGTGGAAGCCGACCTCGACCTGCACGCTGTGGAAGACCGGTGCGAAGACCGCCCCACCGCGCAGCTTGTGCTTGCGCTCGGCTTCTTCCTTCTCGGTGATCTTGCTGCAGTACAGCTCGAACCGGGCCAGCTGTTCGGGGGTGCCGGTGATGACGACCGACCGTCGGCCGTTGCGGATCGACAGCACCGGCGGCAGCACGGTGCGCACATCCGTGGAGAAGTCCTCGAGCAGTTCGGCAATGCGGTCAGGATCGGCATTGGTCACCGACACCATCGGCGACTTGTCCCCGCGCCCGACCATGCCCCGACGCCGCGACACCAGCGAACCTGCAGCACCGATCAGCTGCAACAGTGCCAGCAGCTCGGCGTCGCGGGTGCCGTTGGCCTTGAGCGATTCGCAGGCCATGGTGCCCTGCGAGTGACCGGCCATGGCCACCGGCGGGGTGCCCTGCAGATCCAGCCCCTGACGCTTCACTGCGCGGATGGCAGCCATCTGCGCCAGCAGGATCCCCGGGCCGGAGATCGCGGCCGTGGTGAGCTGCTTGGAGGTCGGCAGCGGCTCGTCGGCGGCCAGCGCGCGGACCCACTGCATCGGCTCGAAGCCGATCGGCCGCACCACCACCAGTTCGCGGGCGACGGGTTCCAGCAGAAGCGCGGCCTCGCCGACGACCTCGCTCAGCTCCGATTCGATGCCCGCCGAGCTGATCAGCTCTTCGAGGTTCTCCAGCCAGTTGCCGCCCTGCCCGCCGAACGCCACGGCATACGGTTCGCCGGCATTGAGGAGGTCGACCAGCGCGTGCGCGCCGGTCAGCGTCGAGGAGTTGTCGCCTGCGTCGTTGCGGCCGGTGGAAACCCTGTTCTGTTCGTTGATCGTCACGTCTTGCCATCTCCTCTGTGCGCTGTGGCGCGTATCGCTCGTCTGCAGGCTGCTGTCTCGGCGGCTCGACCCCCCATCGGCGTGCGGGGTCATGCGATTCGGCGTCGAATCTCGACTGGCTCCGGTCTCGGCTCCTCGGGCGTTGAGGGGCGCGGCCGGACTGCCCTCCCGGGCAGCCCAGCGGACGGGCCAGCCCCATAAGAGTGTCATGAGAGCCAGGACCATTTTCTGCCCCCAAATGGTTACTGGCGAGTTCTACGCACGGGTAACCACACATTGAGTAACACGGGCATCCGGCGGCCCGCGAGTCTTCCGGGACAAACGTCCTGCTTGCACGTGGTTACGGTCGAGTAGCAACAACAGCGCTGATCAAGGCAGTATTGTTACCGAATCGTTATGTACTGATCTTCGGTAGCAGACGGTAGCGCGGCCGCCTCGAGAAAAGCGACAACATCGACCGATGTGTCTACCCCGCGGACCGACGAGAGGCCAATTGTTTGCTGACCGGACTTACCGGTCAGTAGGTCCTAGTCCCATTGCCCGAATCGGGGCTTGAGGACGTGATTGATGTCGACGCCGACACCACCGACGCTCTGCTTGTCGATCTCGACCTGGTGCAGGTGCGCCGCCGGATGCGTGAATCCCTTGGGCGATCCCCAGTTGTGTTGCCAGAAGTACGTGCCGATGCCGTCCTGGAGTGCCCAGTCGATCGTCTTCGAATTGGCGTAGACCCCGACCCGCTGGCGTCCGAGGACCGACTCCCAGGCCTTCAGATACGGCACGACCTGCTGCTTGTACTGGTCATATGACGGGTCGTCGTCGATCGACGCGTAGATCGGCGCGCCGTAGGACCCACCCGCAGCCACGTGCAACTGCCAGCCCCGCTTGGCGTGCTGCACGCCTGCGTTCTGACCGCCGAGCCAGTCGGCCGTGTCCTGCTTGCCGTACTGGTAGCACGAAACGATCTTGAGGCCGCTCTGGTACAGGTCGCGGGCCTCCGGCAGCTGGATGGGTTTGCCAAGCATCCACTGGCCACCTGGGCGACGGTCGGAGACGTACCTGATGGCACCCGCGGCTCCTGCCGCGCGGATGTCGGTTGCCCTGATCACCCCTGCCGCGTAGTCGAGCAGGATGCCGAGGGGCACCGCGGACGCCGACGGCGCACCCGCTGCCGCGGAGATCGCTGCCAACGTGCCACCCAGGCCGAGCACGGTCGGCGCGGCGGCGGCGTACCTCAGTACGTCGCGCCGGGAAATCGACATGTACCTCAGGGTATGACAAACACCTCAATATTCTCATCAGCGCCACTGGTAACAGCTGTATCAAGATTCTGGACCGTCGCCCTGAGGTAGCCGACGGACGGAAACAGTCGGTGAAACACCCGTTCCATTCGAAATCCATGCTTTGGGCTGCAGTTCGACCTACCGATCCATACGATTCTGGCCATGCCTGCTGGGCCGGACTCCGGGACCGCCGCCGTGTCATCTACGGGGCCACGTCCGAACCCGACCGCCCAGGGCGAAACACAGATCGAGTTGATCGGCGTGCGCAAGGTGTTCCACGAGCGCGGCACGGACGGCGTCGTCGCGGTCGACGGTGCCGACCTCACCGTCGAGGACGGCGAGCTCTTCGCCATCCTCGGTCCCTCCGGGTCCGGCAAGACCACCGTGCTGCGCATGATCGCCGGCTTCGAACAGCCCACCGCGGGCACCATCCGGCTCGGCGGGGTGGACGTCACCTCCTGGCCGGCCCGCAGGCGCGACGTCAACACCGTGTTCCAGGAGTACGCGCTGTTCCCCCACATGACGGTGGCTCAGAACGTCGAGTACGGAATGAAGGTGCGCGGCGTACCGAAGGCCGAGCGGCGCCGCCGCACCGGCGACGCGCTCGACATGGTCCGACTCACCGCACACGCTCCGCGCCGCCCGGCCCAGTTGTCGGGCGGCCAACGTCAACGTGTCGCGTTGGCCCGGGCTCTGGTCGGGCGGCCGCGCGTGCTGCTGCTCGACGAGCCCCTCGGCGCGCTCGACCTCAAGCTGCGCGAGCAGATGCAGGTGGAGTTGAAGGAAATCCAGCGCGAAGTCGGCATCACGTTCGTCATCGTCACCCACGACCAGGACGAGGCGCTCACCCTGTGCGACCGGCTCGCCGTGTTCAACGATGGCCGCATCGAACAGGTGGGCCGGGCCAGGGAGGTCTACGAGAATCCCGCCAATCGCTTCGTCGCGGACTTCGTCGGGACGGCGAACGTGCTGGACGGTGCCGCGGCCGAGGCGCTCGTCGGCAGGCCCGGCATGTTCGCCATACGACCCGAGCGCATCGCCGTATTCGCACCAGGGACCGACCCCGTGCCCGGCGTACGAACGGTCGAGGCAACGGTGGCCGAAGTCATCTACGCCGGGCCCACGACCCGGATCGTCGCGATCGCCCCACCCGGTGTCACCCTGACCGCCACCGTTCTCACCGCTAGCACCTGGCTACCCCCGCATGTCGATCACGGCGCGCCAATCACATTGGCGTGGAAGGAAAGTGCCGTCCACGACCTGGACGGCTGATCCAACTGACAGGAGCACCAACCATGAAACCCACTGTCGTGCGACTCGGTCTCGCACTCGCCGCATGCGCCCTGGTGGCCGCCTGTTCGAGCTCGGATACCTCCGGCGGGACCGGCCAGGCTCCGCCGAAGCTGGAACCGCTCAGCGCCGTGGGCAACGGCGAGGGCGAACTCAACCTCATCGCGTGGGCCGGTTACGCCGAGAACGGCTCCAACGACCCGGCGGTGGACTGGGTCACCCCGTTCGAGAAGGAGTCCGGCTGCAAGGTCAACGTCAAGCTCGGCAACACGTCCGACGAGATGGTGCAGTTGATGCGCAGCGGCCAGTACGACGGGGTTTCGGCGTCGGGCGACGCCACGCTGCGGCTGATCTACGCCGGTGACGTCGCGCCGGTCAACACCGCGCTGGTGCCCAACTACGCGACGATCTCGTCGTTCCTCAAGGACAAGCCGTGGAACTCGGTCGACGGCCAGATGTACGGGGTTCCGCACGGCTGGGGCGCCAACCTGCTGATGTACAACATCGACGTCGTACGCGACGCCCCGAACTCGTGGGGCTCGGTGTTCGACGGGGCGAGCAAGTACAAGGGCAAGGTGACGGCCTACGACTCCCCGATCTACATCGCCGACGCCGCGCTCTACCTCTCGAAGACGAAGCCGGAGTTGGGCATCAAGGACCCGTACTCGCTGACGAGCGAACAACTCGACGCCGCGGTCGAGCTACTCAAGGCGCAGCGCGAGAACATCAGCGAGTACTGGTCGGACTACACCAAGGAGGTCCAGGCGTTCGAGTCCGGCACCTCGGTGATCGGCACGACGTGGCAGGTGATCGCCAACACGATCGGGACCGAGAACAAGGTCCAGGTGAACACCGTGCTGCCGAAGGAGGGCTCCACCGGGTGGTCGGACACCTGGATGGTCGCGGCGAAGGCCGCCCACCCCAACTGCATGTACAAGTGGATGGACTGGATCACCTCACCGAAGGTGAACGCCCAGGTGGCCGAGTACTTCGGTGAGGCGCCGGCGCAGACGAAGGCGTGCGAGTTCACCACCGAGAAGGACTTCTGCGACATCTACCACGCGACCGATGCGAAGTACGCCGACCAGATCCACTACTGGACCACGCCCCAGAAGCAGTGTGTGGACGGCAGCGGGGACAACTGCACGGCCTACGACGAGTGGGTCGACAAGTGGCAGCAGATCAAGGGGTGACGGTTGCCGCCACTGACGAACTGGCGGCCAAGGAGGGCTCGGCGTCGCCGCGGCGGCTCCGGCGGCTCGGCCTGGCACTGCTCCTGGTGCCGCCACTGACCTGGCTCGCGGTTGCGTACCTGGGTTCGCTTGTCGTACTGCTGGTTTCGGCGTTCTGGACCACCAACTCGTTCACCGGCGCGGTGGTGCGCACCGTCACGACCGACAACATCACCAGGGTGTTGACCGACGAGGTGTTCCGCACGGTGACGCTGCGCACCGTCGGCGTGGCACTGGTGGTCACGGTCCTCTGCGCGGTACTGGCGGTGCCGCTGGCCCTGTACATGGCCAAGATCGCGTCGCCGCGCGTGCGCCTGGCGCTCGTGGTGGCGGTGACGACGCCGCTGTGGGCCAGCTACCTGGTCAAGGCGTATGCGTGGCGAATGTTGTTCTCCCCGGAGGGGCCACTGGCCTGGGCCACCGGGTACAGCCCGGGCTACGGCCTGATCGCCACCGTCGTCACGCTGACCTATCTGTGGTTGCCGTACATGATCATCCCGGTGTTCGCAGCGTTCGAGCGCGTCCCCGACTCGCTGATCGACGCGAGCTCGGACCTCGGCGCGTCCGACGTCTCGACGTTGCGAATGGTGGTCGCGCCGTTGGTGTTTCCCGGCATCGCCGCCGGGTCCATCTTCACCTTCTCACTGTCGCTCGGTGACTACATCGCCGTCACCATCGTCGGCGGCAAGACACAGCTGCTCGGCAACATCATCTACGGGCAACTCGTCACCGCGAACAACCAACCGTTGGCCGCCGCGCTGTCGATCATCCCGTTGGCCGCGATCGTGCTGTACCTGCTCGCGATGCGGCGCACGGGCGCGCTGGAGAACGTCTGATGCTGTCCACCGGCGTTCGTCGCGTGGCTCTGGCCTGGACGGTGCTGGTGCTGGTGTTCCTCTACGCGCCAATGCTTCTCGTCGTCGTCAACGCCTTCAACGCGTCACGGACGTTCGCCTTTCCCCCGACCGGTTTCACCCTGGACTGGTGGGCGGACGCCGCGGGCAGCAGCGGGATGTGGACGTCACTGGCGAACTCCGCGGTGGTCGGGCTCGGCGCCACCGCGATCGCGCTGGTGCTGGGCACCATGGCCGCGTTCGCCGTGCAACGGTATGAGTTCTTCGGCCGCAACACCATCAGCTTCCTGGTGGTGCTGCCGATCACGTTGCCCGGCATCGTCACCGGCATCGCGCTCAACGCGACGTTCACCTCGGCGCTCGGCATCACGCTCGGGCTGGCGACCGTGATCATCGGACACGCCACGTTCTGCATCGTCATCGTCTTCAACAACACCCAGGCCCGACTGCGCAGGCTGGGCACCGCGCTCGAGGACGCCTCCGCCGACCTGGGCGCCTCGTCGTGGCAGACGTTCCGCTACATAACGTTTCCGATGATGCGCGGCGCCCTGGTCGCAGGCGCGATCCTGGCCTTCGCGCTCAGCTTCGACGAGATCGTGGTGACCACGTTCACCGCAGGACCGTCCGTGCAGACCCTGCCGATCTGGATCTTCGGAAACCTGTTCCGGCCCAACCAGGCTCCGGTCATCAACGTGGTCGCCGCCGCGCTGACGGTGCTGGCGATCATTCCGGTGTGGCTCGCGCAGCGGTTCGGCGGCGATCCAGCCACGACCAGGGTGTGACCGTCAGGGCGCCTTCTGATCCCAGTCCCCCCGAACCAGGGCGCCCGCGGCGTAGTCCGACACGGCGGTGATCAGCCGACGCCTCACGGCGGCGTCGAGGAGGTCGGCGACCACGTGGTTGCCGAGGTCGCGGTAATCGGCGACGACGCGACGCAACTCGGCCATGTCCTCGGGCCGCGGCACGTAGTTCGCGCCGAACCGGGCGCGGACCGCTCCCACGAGGGCGTTCACCTTCGCGGCGGCCAGGTTGTCTATCGCATCACTCGCGGCGTCGTGAACCCGCAGCATCGCCTGCAGGTACTCCAGCGGTTCGGCGACCCGACCCACGATCTCGGCGACCGCGGGGTTGGTGAACGTCAACTGACCGTCGACGACTTGGGCCAGCCCGCTCTCGCGCAGCCGACGCGCCTCGGCGCCGGCCGGGTCGACCGGGATCGCCGCCGCCGTCGTCTGGGGCCGGCGGCCGAAGATCGCCTCCTGCAGGCCCAGCCGGTCGGCCAGGTCGTGACCGTCGCGGATGCTGGTGAAGAACTCGGCGATGTGCGCGGAGTTGAAGCCCCTCCGCAGCAGATCGTTGATGACCTTCAACTGACCCAGGTGATGACCGTCGTAGTAGGCCGACCGTCCTTCGTGGCGCGGGGGATCGAGCAGACCGCGCTCGCGGTACGCGCGAATGTTGCGAGCGCTGACTCCGGAGAGCTGGGCCAGCTCGTCTATCCGATACTCAGCCAACTCACAACTTTCTCGATGCGCCGGTCAGGGTTATGGAACCCTGTGTTCCGCAACATCGCATAGCCATACTGTAGACCTGAGTTGAAGTTTGCGAGAGCTCACTGTTCACGCAACTTCTCGATATCGATTGGCCTTCTGAGGTGGCCGTGCGCGACGATTGATCGAGTGCGTGCGTGGATCATCTGGACGACGGGGCTGCTGGCCTACATCGTCGCCGTGCTGGACCGCACCACGCTCGGCGTCTCCGGGCTGAACGCCGCCGAGCGGTTCGCCGCCACCCCGGGAGTGCTGTCGACGTTCGTGGTGCTGCAGGTCGTCGTATACGCCGCCGCTCAGGTTCCAGCCGGGCTGTTGCTCGACCGCTTCGGGTCACGGGCGCTGATCGTCGCCGGTGCCGCGCTGATGGCCACCGGCCAGCTCATCCTCGCGCTGACCTCGTCGCTGCCCCTGGCGATCGGGGCGCGCGCCGTCGTCGGACTCGGCGACGCCGTCACCTTCATCTCCGTGCTGCGGCTGGTGCCGCACTGGTTTCCGCCCCGGCGGGTTCCGCTGCTGACTCAGCTCACCGGCATCTGCGGCCAGCTGGGTCAGGTGCTCTCCGCGCTGCCGTTCCTGGCCCTGCTCGCGAGGACCACCTGGGCGACTGCGTACGTCTCGGTGGCGGCGTTCGGCGTGCTGGCGCTGGTGCTGGTGTTGGCGGTCGTCAAGGACGCTCCGCACGGCCGCGTCGTCGCGACCGAAACCACGTCGGTACGCGCCACCCTGGCCAGTGTGAAGACCGTGTGGCTGCGTCCCGGCACCCGGCTGGGCTTCTTCACGCACATGGGCACCCAGTTCTCCGTCACGGTCTTCGCCCTGATGTGGGGTGTCCCCTACTTGACGGTGGCCCAGGGCCAGTCCGCCGGCGTCGCCGGTGCACTGCTGACCGTCTCCGTCGTCGCCGCCATCTCATCCGGCATCGCCATCGGCATCTTCACCGGCCGGTTTCCGCACCGGCGTTCCCGCATCGTGCTGGCGATCATCGCGAGCAACGCCCTGGTGTGGACGGTGGTGCTCGCGCTGCCCGGCCGTTCGCCGCTGTGGTTGCTGGTCGTCCTCATCGTGGTGATCTCCGTCGGGGGCCCTGGGTCGATGGTCGGCTTCGACTTCGCCAGGACGTTCAATCCGAGCGCCACCCTTGGCACGGCGCAGGGCATGGTCAACATGGGCGGGTTCATCGCCTCGTTGTTGGTGATGCAGGCCATGGGCGTGATCCTCGGCGCGATGGGCGGGTATTCGTTCGAGTCGTTCCGGGTGGCCTGGTCCGTGCAGTACGCCATCTGGATCCTGACCGTCGTCGGGATCCTGATCACCCGCAAGAAGACACGCAAGCTGATGAAGGCCGAGCAGGAGCGCTCGCTGCTGGAGACCTTCGAGGCCGGCTGAGCCGCTACGACGTGTCGGCGAGGCGATCCGCGAGCGCCGCTGCGGCGTGCTGATGCCCGCGTAATTCGAAGCCCACCACGGTGACCACCGGCGCCAGCGTGACCACCAATAGGCACACCGCCATGGACACGCCCGCCCCGGCGAGCAGCACCGCGGTCACCAGTACGGCCGCGGTAAGCGTCAAAAGCAATAGGTGGAACACCTCCCAGCTACGGACCAGCAACCCGTAGACCAGGTAGACCAGGCCGATGAACATCCCGACGGGGATCGCCACCGCGAACACGGTGCCCATTACGCCGAGCTCGGAGTGCCCCTCGACGTAGTAGGCGGCGGTGTGCAGTCCCGCGCCCGTTGCGACGATCGCAGCGAACACGGCCAGGTGCAGGTAGCCGAACGAGAAGGACAGCTCGCGGCGGACGTGCAGGAGGTCCGCGGCTGGCACCACGAAGTACACCCACCACATGCCGAAGGTGAGGCCGGTGCCTGCCACCACGAGGAGGATGGCGTCGGTGGTCCAGCCGTGTTCGCCCACCACGGCGGTGAGCGACGCGACAGTGCCAACGACGCCCTCACCGAGCGCGATGATCGCCAGCAGGCTGTACCGCTCGGCGATGTGGTGGGCGTGCCACGGTGTGCCGCCCTTGCGGGTCTCGGCCAGCCACGGGCCGAACATCTCCGAGAACGCCAGCAGCGCCCAGATCGTCAGCGAAAACGGAACCGACGCGTGCAGGAAGATGGTGCCGATCCAGCCGACCTGCACGATGGTCACGACGGCGGCGTACGTCAGGCAGGCCGACCGATGCTCGGGGTCCTGACGCGCAGCGCGTAACCACTGCCCCACCAACGCGATTCGCATGACCACGTACCCGGCGACCAGCACGGTGTTGTCGACGTGATCACCGTGCTCGATGGAGGCGAAGAACTGCGGCAGGCCCAGCGCGAGGATCAGCACTCCGACCATCTGCACCATGGTCATCAACCGGTAGATCCAGTCGTCGGTGTCATACGCCGACGCAAACCAGGTGAAGTTGATCCACGCCCAGCAGATCGCGAATGTCGCGAACAGGAAGGCCGTGAGCCCCGCGACGACGTGGCCCGTGACGAGCAGGTGGGAGAACTCCGATGCCGAGATGCCGAAGCCGATGACGAACGTCAGGTCGAAGAGGAGTTCCAGCGGGGTCGCCACCCGGTGCTGCTCGTGCGGGTCGCGGCCCGTCATGCGTCGCAGGTGATGCGCGCGCGGCGCACCGGGCGATGGAGGGTCTGGCTGATACTGGGGCTGGTTCACGGACGCGCGGTCCTTTCTCGACGGCGGTGACCGTACCGGGTCGACGGTAAGCCCGCTACATTCACTCAGTGTCAGGTCCAAAGAAACTGGTGATCGGGGCGAGCGGCTTCCTCGGCTCCCACGTCACGCGGCAGCTAGTGCAGCGCGGCGACGACGTCCGGGTCCTGGTGCGGCGGACCAGTTCCACCGCGGCGCTCGACGGCCTCGACGTCGAGTACCACTACGGCGACGTCTTCGACGACGAGGCGCTGCGCACGGCGATGTCCGGAGTCGACGACGTCTTCTACTGCGTGGTGGACACCCGGGCGTGGCTGCGCAACCCGGCGCCGTTGTTTCGCACGAACGTCGAAGGGCTGCAGCACGTCCTGGACGCGGCGGTCGAATCGGATCTGCGGCGGTTCGTGTTCACCAGCAGCATCGGCACGATCGGCATCCCCGGCGACGGCAGGCCAGCCACCGAGGACGACGCGATGAATTGGGCGGACAAGGGCGGCGGCTACATCCAGTCCAGGGTGGACGCGGAGAACCTGGTGGTGCGCTACGCCGCCGAGCACGGTCTGCCCGCCGTCGCGCTGTGCGTGGCCAACACCTACGGCCCCCGTGACTATGCGCCCACGCCGCACGGCGCGCTGCTCGCGGCGGCTGCGGCGGGCAAGATGCCGGTCTACATCAAGGGCACCGCCAGTGAGGTGGTCGGCGTCGAGGATGCGGCGACCGCCCTCCTGCTGGCCGCCGAGAAGGGCCGCAACGGTGAGCGCTACATCATCTCCGAACGGTTCATGTCGGCGCGCGAACTGTACGAGACGGCGGCCGCCGCGGGTGGTTCGGCACCGCCGCGATTCGGAGTTCCGCTGCCCCTCGTGTATGCGATGGGTTACGCCGGCGACGTGGCCGCCAGGGTGCTGCGGCGCGACCTGGCGCTGTCCAGCCTGAGCGTCCGACTGATGCACGTCATGTCCCCGATGGACCACGGCAAGGCCAAACGCGAACTGGGCTGGCAACCCGAGCCCATTCACGACTCGATCCGGCGGGCAGCGGACTGGTATCGGGAACACCGGCGTAGCCGGAAGTCCGCCTAGAGGTTTGGGCAGTGTCGCGAGCGTGCACGAACTGCTGACAATCCGCGGCGTGTCGGCCGCAGACACCTTCGTAAGTGGGTTTTGTCAAGGGGTTGGGGGGCCTGCCCGGTCCTCGTCTCAACGTAGTTCGTCAAACGGGTTTGGTTCCCGACTGCGTTCAATCGAGTTCGGTGAGGACGGGCGGG
>Ga0193743_1000684_pt1 | contig 26634 bp, 32 predicted proteins | sample L2c2metaG_FD_143038 | JGI IMG/M metagenome (GOLD analysis project Ga0193743, IMG submission 143038) | Soil microbial communities from a riparian zone of the East river system, Colorado, United States - L2c2 | ecosystem: Environmental > Terrestrial > Soil > Riparian zone | place: USA: East River...
TGTTTCGCCAGCGTGTGATTTGGCAAAGCTTCGGCCCGTAAGCTCCGTGCCGACGCTCTATCGATGGATTCCAGCCTCCACTCAGCACTAACGTACGATATGGTCCGTTTTCTGAGGGGACCCCAGAAAGGTATTGATCTGATGTCATGGTTAGTAATCGTCGCACGCCGGCACTGTTGCCCCAACCTTCGTTAGCTACATGCCGGGTAGCTTATGCGTCGAGCTCGGCAAGGCCGGCCAAACGCACGGGCGCGCCGTCTTTGAATTGCGCTGTCAGCACCAATTCGCCACCCATAGCCTCAATCTGGCGGCGTAATGTCGATAGATGCATGTCGGTGCGCTTCTCCATGCGGGAGATCTGTTCCTGCTTCACATTGAGAAGCTTGGCCAGCTCCTCCTGCGTCATCTGACGCGCCTTGCGCAGGTCGCGCATGGTCATTTCTTCTCGAATGAGCTGATCGGTACGGCTGGCGATCTTCTTCCGGCGCCCGGCCGGTAGTGCCTTCACCTTGTCATGTAGAGTTTTCATTTCTTTTTCCCTCCCCTGCCCTTCTTGTCATCTGCCTTCAGCCGGGCCAGATGCCGTTCATAGCGTGCATCGGCTTTAGCAATGAGCCGTTTGTAAAACTTCTTCTCGCTGACGCCGGTCTTGTCGCCGGCAACCAGCAATATCGCCTTGCGTTTCGGATCAAACGCGAAAGCTACGCGCCATTCGCCGTTCATTGCCTCGAAGCGCAACTCCTTCATATTCGCGTGGTCGGAATCCTTGAGCGTATCGACATGCGGCCGGCCACATTCAGGGCCGAACAGTTCTACAAAGCCGGCCTCGGCGTATAGCTCGTCCTGCACTTCTGCCGGCAATTCATCGAATTCCGGTTCGAACTCGTCATGAAAGACTACCGTCCACTTCATTTATTATGCTCCTCGGCGCATATAACTTCAAGCGCATATTTGGCGGGCTACATTTTTTCGCCGCGATTAAATCTAGATCTTTGCTTTCAATATCTTACCCACCCATCGCGATAAAAAGTTGGGGGCGGGCACGACATTTGAGTCAGGATTGTCTCCACGTGCCGAGGCGGTCATCGCCCGAAGCGCTATCTCCTGTCCTTTCTCATCGAGCGGCTGCAGAGATCATTTTGTAGGCTGTTATCTCGACTCAATCCTCTATCACGATAGAGAATGATGTCGAAACCTCATCTTGTCGTTCTAGGCGTAAGTTCGGGATACGTGTAAAAAGTGGTCACAAGGCTGTCTCGAACAGAAGTGGGTGCGGATTGAGGGGGTCGGACAGGTCTTGCATGTCGAGAGTAAACCCGCCGAACGGCGAATCTGCTCTCTCATATAAGGAGAGGTGGAGGCGACCAGTTCTGGGGTGACGACATGGCCGTCTCTGGCCATGTCGTCGATCACTGCGGTGAGGTCGGCGACGTTGAACGCATGACGGTGTTTGCTACCAGGCTGGCGTATTTCAGTTTCTTTTCCTGCTTGACGGGATCGCCGCAACCTCCGCATCCGGCAGATTCAAAGCAAAATAGCCGGTCATGCAAGCCGTGGATAGTGGGATATCGGATGTCGCAACGATGTCTCAGCGATAATGAAGCGGCTGCAGAAGAGAATTTGGCTGAGTCCGAACGCGTTATCTTCACTTTCAGAGTCCCAGATTGTCATTGACCGCGACGACAATCTCTTGATCGGAGCTTAGATAGCGTTCGGTGGTCTGGATGGACGAGTGCCCCAGCAGAAATTTGATCTGCTCCAGATCCCCTCCGCTCTTCCGGCAGAGCTTGGCGCAGGTCCGGCGGAGATCATGAGCGCCGAAGTGTTCGATCCCAATCTGCTTGGATGACTGTTCAACTATCGACCAGACCGCCCAGTCGCTCAGCGTGTCGCGATTGACCTTCCCGCTCTTGGAGACCGACCGAAGCAGCCGGCCATCTTCGATACCGGCCGCAGTCATCCAGGCATTGATGCCCAGCTTGACCCAGATCGGAATCGCCACGGTCCGGATGCGCCGGCCTTTGCCCGCAAGGTCGGCCAAAACCCACCTTCCCTCGCGCTGCTGAATGGTCTCTACATCGAGCTCGGCCAACTCGTTCCGCCGCAGAGCACAGCCGACCAGTAGTGCCAGGATGACATAGTCGCGCTTCCCTTTCAGGATCGAGCGGTCGGGGACGGCCAGGAGATCTTTGGCCTGCTCCCGGGTCAGCCAGTTGCCCAGCCGGGTTCCCTTCTGGCTGATGTTGGGGATGTCGGTTAGGCTGGCAGCTTCCTCCTGTCCGATCATGCCGGCGCGCCGGGCTTCGCCTACCATCTTGCGGACTGCCGAGAGCCGGACGTTGATCGTGGAAGGGGACAAGGACTCCATCCCAGCCCTCCACTCCATTAATACGGACCGGGAGAGAGGCCGGCTGGCACAGAAGGCGAACAGGTCGTCGAGCGCCCGAGCGTAGTTGCGCTTAGAATGAGGCGAGACCACCGCGTCCAGCACCCGCTTGCGCAGTGTCGTTATTCCTTTACTTGTAGAACCATTTTGTTGATTACAGACAGGTTACGCTATTCCTAAAGGTAGAAGCCATCAACCGGGATGAGACAACGGCTATGTTGGAACGGTTCCTTCCAAATCGGCTTGTCGAGAATCGTCTCAGCCCGAGCATTGCTGGTTGTGTAGATTTTGAAACTATCCGGGTCAGCAATCTTGGCCGGAATCAACCCCCAGCGCATCTGGACAAGAGCACGCTCTCCGGTCTCAGCATCAGCCCGAATGATGGGCTGATAGGAACTGGGAGCTATGTTGTAGTCGGGCGGGAGCTCGAAGCCTGGCGGAAGCTTGCCGACTTTGAAAGCGTCGGCGATGCGTTGCTTGTCAGATCGACGGTAGTATCGGCCACACATTGGTCTAATCTCCCCAGCTACCGCCGAAACCCTTTAGCTGGCTTAGTTCATAGCGACCGGGGAACTCGACAGTCTCTCCAGAGCGAAGGCGGTTGACGATCTCCTTGGCAGCCGATGAATGGACAAGTTTGCTAAAGTCGGTCTCAAAGCTACCCACGTTCACAGACCACCACTTTTGCGTCTCACGATCGGAAGTGGCGATAAAGGTGACCGTCTCCAGATGTCCTTTGTCCTCGCCTTCGAGTAAGAGGAACGGTGTGGCCGTCAGTTTGTAGGGTTCCGACATCCCAAAAGCGTATCACCTGAATAAGTGCATCGAAACACTATGACAAGGAAGAGCGTATCACCGCTACAGACAGCGACATTTATCGAGTCAATGGAGTGCCTGCCCGTTACGAAGATCCCAGAGGGTCCGGAGTGGACGTATGAGCTCAAGCTCGACGGCTACAGACTCGAGGTTGTGCGCACTGGCGGGGAGACGACACTCTACTCCCGCAGACGGAACGTGCTGAATCGTAAGTTCCACTACATCGCCAAAGCGCTCGACTACCTTCCCGCCGACACTGTGCTCGATGGCGAGTTGGTGGCTTTGGGGCCTGGCGGAAAGCCAAACTTCAATCTTTTGCAAAACTTTCGTTCGGCGGAGTCGCACATCACCTACTACGCCTTCGATGTGTTGACTTACAAAGGTCGCGACCTAACCCAGATACCACTTTCTGAGCGCCGCGCACTGCTACGAACGGTGCTGAAGGCGAGCGATCACGTTGCTCTGTCAGAGGTATCGGATCGGACGGCAGCGGAGATGCTCAAGTTCGTAAAGACCCACGGTCTTGAGGGTGTCGTCGCCAAGCGTAGCGATAGTGTCTATCAGCCTGGGCTTCGGACTGGACTATGGACAAAGCACCGTATAAATCTCGGGCAAGAATTCGTAATTGGTGGTTACACGCCTGGGACACATGGATTCGATGCTTTAATTGTGGGCTTTTACCGGGGCAGGGAATTGATCTACGCCGCGCGCGTTCGTGCGGGTCTCGTGCCGGCGACGCGGCGATCGGTGTTCGAGAAGATTAAACACCTCAAAGCGGCGAAGTGCCCCTTCGCAAATCTTCCGGAACTCTCGGATGGCCGATGGGGAGCCGGACTTACCGCTGAGAAGATGAAGGAGTGCGTCTGGCTACTATGCCGGATGCGGCATAGTAGCCAGAATGTCGAATGCCGGACTATGCCGCATGCATTGTGGGCAGACGATTTCGGAGGCTGTTTGATGGGGATCTGCACCGGGTGGTCCTGATTTTTCGCGGCATAGTCCGTTCCTTTAAAGGTCTCGCAGAAATGACAGCAACTGATCGTCTGGCTTGAACCGTCCGACTCTGGCGTTCAAAGGCGACGTCTTCTTAAGGGCGTCTTCCTTCAACGCAAGATTCGCGTCAAGATAGATTTGCGTCGTTTCAACTGACTCATGTCCCAGCCAGAGGGCGATCACCGAGCGATCCACACCCGCCTGCAATAGTTCCATCGCGGTGGTGTGCCGCAACACGTGAGGGCTCACCCGCTTCTTTCGCAGCGTCGGGCAGGATATCGCCGCGGATGTGGTGTACTTTGCAACCAAGTATTGAACGCTGTCATGGCTCAATTGCCCACCGTGAGTGTTGGGGAAAAGGAATTTGGTTTCGTCCCTCACCTGTTCGCGCACCCATGCCCTGAGAGCCTGTACCGTCGTACGAGTAAGCGGAGTGCAGCGCTGCTTTCGCCCTTTACCTTCGCAACGGACGTGGGCACCGCGACCCAAGTAGATGTCACCCTGTCGGAGTCCGATGAGTTCCGAGACGCGAAGCCCGGTCTGAATGGCGAACAGCAACAAGCCACGATCTCGTCTACCAAGCCAAGTCGTTTGATCCGGTGCGGCCACGAGAGCCTCAATCTCAGGTCTCGTCAGGAAATCAACCAATCGGCTGGATTGCCGTTTTGGTGGGATCGCGAGTACGCGCTGGATTCCTGCCGAGTGCTCTGGGCACTCCATCGCCGTATAGCGAAAGAAGGACCTGATCGCGGTGAGCCGAAGATTTCGGCTGCGCGAACTATTGGCTCGAGCTTTCTCTAGGTTGTCAAGGAACGCGCCAATAAGCGTCGTATTCAGATCCGTCATTGCGAGTTTGGATGGCGACTTCCCCAACTCCTTCTGAGCAAATTGCAGCAGCAGGCGGAAGGTGTCCCGATACGATGCCACTGTGTGAGGACTGACTCGCCGTTGAGCAATCAGCCTGTCTGTGAAGAATGTCTCAAGCAATGACGCGAAATTCGCCGAACTCATTGTGAACTCCCCCATCGTGTTTCGAGCCGCTCACAAGCGGCGCCCAGCAACTCTGGCGTGGACGTTAGGTACCAGTAGGTGTTTGCAATGTGGCTGTGCCCGAGGAAGGTTGAAAGAATCGGCAGATTACGCTCGACATCTGCACCGTTGCGGTACCAGGCGAGTAGCGTCTGGACAGCGAACGTGTGACGTAGATCATGCATCCTGGGAGGAATTCCATTGCGGGTTTCCTCCAGTCCCGCCGCCTGACGGATCTCGCGGAAGCTTTCATGGGGACTGCTGATTGGCCTGCGACTCTCGCTGATAAAGAACCTAGGCGCCTCTACTTTATTGAGAAATGCATCCCTACGAGCCTTATACGCGGCCAGTGATTTTACCGTCGTGGAATGAAGCGGGACAACGCGCGACTTGCCGAACTTGCTTTCACGGATCGTTATCAATCCTTCGGCCAAGTCTACGTCGCTGTTTGCGAGCCGTACCGCTTCGCCGCTGCGCATGCCGGTCGTGGCGAGTAATCCGATCAGATGGTAATACGTGTGACAGCGGAGTTTGTGCGGTGAAAACAGGTTGCGTGCCGCTGCCATCAGCCGGCCGATCTCTTCGCGCGTATAGATGTACGGCCGGAGAGCGATGGCCGGCCGGCTCATTGTGCCCGTTGGTGGAATTTCCGTTCGAGCATCCATCGAGCTCACGTATGTGGCAAAGGATCGAATGAAGCTCAGCCTTTCAAAGCAACTGTGTTTATGGCCTTTCGAAGACTCCATTGCCCAGGCGATGGCTAGTTTGGTCGTGACATGGTCGGTGCGCCTTGCTTCGAGAAAAGTGATGAATTCGCTCAGCCGCCGTTCGTGTTTGCGCAGTCTAAATCCAAGAGCGCGGCGGAGATCGATGTATTCCCGCAGATTTTTTCTCAGATCTCTCATCGTGCACCTCCTGGCCACGGCTGAGCGAGGTTTCGCAACGCGCGAAAGTCCACCTTGGCGTAGATCCGTGTTGTATCTGCCTTCCGGTGACGCAACACTTCACCGATTTCCTGCAAAGATGCTCCCCGGCCGAGCATCTCAGTCGCCAGCGTATGGCGGAACAGGTAGCCGCCTTTCCGTTCAGAAACGATGCCGGCCTTTTTCAGAGCACGCGTCACCGTCTTCACGATTGCGCAGCCCGTGGACAAGCCCGTGATCGGAGCGCGTTGAGTGACGAATAATCGGCGTGTTGAGCAGCGTGGCCGATCATGCTGCAGATAGACGGCAAGGGCTTCGCCAACATCGGGCGGCAGCGGCAACTTGGACCACCTTCCACCCTTACCCCGGATTGTGATTTGGCCAGATTCCCAATCGATATCTCCAAGCTCTAAGCGGACGACCTCGCAGGTGCGGAGCCCCAGCCTGGCAAGGAGCATTAAGATCGCATAATCTCGACGTCCTCGCGGAGCGCTCCGGTCGGTGCGCCGCAGGATTTTCTCCACGCTGCCAGCTGGCAGGAATTTCGGCACGGTGGAGAACGAATAATCTGGGACACGAGGAACGCAGCCAGCGAGATCCGTATCGATCTCGCCGCGATGCCGGAGGTATCTGAAAAAGCCGCGGAGGGCTGTAACCACGTGTTTGGCCTGTACCGAACCCAGTTCCGTCGCCTGCCTTCGAACGAAGGTTGTGATGTGCTCTGGCTTCAGTGCTGCAAAATCGAAATGGTCCCGCGGATACTTCTCCACCAGAAAATGGTCCACGAACAGCAGCATATTGCGGACTGACCCCTGGGCAAGTCCGCGCTCGTCGAGCAGGTAGCATCGGTACTTCTCAAGCAGTGTATCCCGCGCCGTCGGAACGGCTTTGGTCGGGCAACGCGGCGTGATGCGTTGCTCGCGCAAGAGATCGAGTAGCCGGACCAATGAGCACACATCTTCAGCCCGTACGTGCTTCCGACGCCTGAGCCAGCGGCAATAGCGCTCGATGACCTTTTCATCGAGTTGCTCCGCACTGATGCCCTTCCGCTCCAGCCAACGGTTGAAATGCCCGACGAGCCGGAGCTGGATTCGGCTGTGGACGCGAGAAAAGCCTTGGGCTGCCAAGTGATCGGCGAGCAGATCGATGTGCCCTGCCAATGGGCCCTGCCGTAGACCATGGATGGTGCATGAACGTGTAAAGAATGTCTCTACCATGTCTTCTCCTCCTCATTAAGATCGCTGGAGAGGAGTCTGACTGTATGGCAAGTGAACTGGGCCGCCGGCTCGGATGTGACGTCGGCCAGATCAACCTTGGCGAATAGACGCGAGTGGATTACTTCCGTGTCGCCGACCATCCAGACGTTGGCCAATTCGCGGGAGTGTAATTTGCCTTTCCTCTCAATTCAACTTCAAGCTAACGATTACTGCGGGATTTTCCTCTTCAAATTCAAGCTCCTTCGCCGGATTCATACGAACTTTGGTGAGCCACCGCGTTCCTGCCGCAACAACAGCTAAGAAAAGAATCATAAGCACGCAACTCATGCGATGACCCAACATGCGGCTCTCAAAGTTCGCTCCTTCCTTGAGCAATCGTATAAAAAACAACAGACACGCCCAAAATACGAAATGGATATTCGCTTTCCCCGGCAGATAGGAGCAGGTGAAGGGAATCTTTTGGAAGGTATAGAGACACAGTTCTACAAGAAGCATTCCTAGGAACAGCATCGTAACCAGATGGCCGAGAACTTGCTGCCAAGGGTACGAAGCCAGGAAGGCCCCAGAAAGGATGAGCAAGATAGGGGCTACCCCCAATACGACCCATGAAAAGCGAACCGCTCTCAGGTAGAGGTGGGCTGGCCGCACTTCTGTAACGCGGAAGATCCAATTTGCGGGAAGAGAGATCGGGATGGAGGCTACGACACGGATGGCCAAAACCGTGAGAATCATCATTAGAATGCTTGCTAGCAGAAATGTGGTGCTTACCCCGCCCCTGACAGGCACCAATCCGGCGAAACGTGTCTGGCTGTAGCCGATGACGATCGCAAGTCCGATCCCTAGATAGAAGCTGAGAATCATGCGATGCTGACGGCTGCGAAGCAGAGTACGAAGACTAAATAGGGTGAGCGCGCTTTCGAGCGCATTGCCAACATATGGTGACCATGAGAATCCGCGCGCGCCAGGTAGAATGTCCGGTTGCTCGATGATCTTCGGCAACATACGGAGGTAGGACAGCAACAGCGCTGAGCCTGCTCCCAGCGTCGATACGGCAAGGCCTGTCCAGGCACGTCTTACCAACGGGACGAGTGCGGGGTGCATCGATCCATTGAGCTGGTGAAATAAGCCGAGAAACCAGTATGACGGAAGCCAAGCAAGAAGCCGCTGGTTCTGCGGCGCGGTGAGAGCTGCGGGCGATTCCAGCGACGGCTCAAGAAAATATACGCTGAGCAACAGACATAATGTCCCGGCTTGCAGCAATGCCGAGAGACGCAAGAACAACTGTCGGGGTAATAAACTTGCTGCTATTCCCTGTACCGTGAGCACGGTGAAGACAAAGAATACTCCGCCAAGGAAGATGGTGAACCAATAGGCTGGCCAGGCCCGCAACGCACCAAAGAATCCTCCGCTGCCTGAGATAAAGAGCAGAGGCCACGCAATTCCAATAAAGAGGTTGAAGGCGATCATCGCCAAGGCAGGTGCGGCGAACAAAGCGGAGATTTTTGCCAGCAGCAACGTGCTCGGCCGCACAGGCAAAGGTGCCAGCACTAGTACATCCCGCCGGTCTGGAAATGCGGAATCCCAGTTCAACACCATAATCAAACCAGCTATGGTCATCGTTGTCTCGATGAAAAAATGTTCGCCTGTCCATGCACCAGACAACGTCGCCAGGTGGCGACCTCCCGACAGCAGTACGGGAAGGGAAAAAAAGACACTGATAGTAACGAATATGGTTCCAAACTGTTGAGCTAGCTGGCTGGGATCAGCATCTCTAGACAACAGTTCGAGGTCAACTACGCGCATCCAAAATACCCGGAAGAGCACGCTAAATTGTAGTTTCCTTATAGCCCAGTCGTTACGCATGGATAAGATCCACAATCTCCCGTGAAATCGTTGCAGAATCCTGTTCGACCGCCAATTGGGCGAAGATTCCTTCCAGTGTGGGCAACTCCATCAGAGTTCTCAGACTCTCGATTGAGTCGTCAGCCACGATCTTGGCTCGGTGCAGGATAATGACGTGAGAACAGATGCGTTCTACCGTCTCGAGCTCATGCGAGCTGAATAGCACCACCTTGCCGCGCCTTGCAAGTTCCTCGATCAAGCTGCGCAGAACCATCGATGAGCCGACATCGAGTCCAGAGAAGGGTTCATCCAGCAAAATCAAATCCGGGTTATGCATTAGGGCGGCAGAGAGAAGAACTTTTTGACGCATGCCCTTGGAGTAGGACGAGATCGAAACGTCGCGATCACTATAGAGCCCGAAAAGACGGAGTAGACCATGGATTCGCTCGGAGGCAGTCTTACGCTCCATGTTGCGCAACTGGGAGACCATCTCGAGATACTCCATGCCGCTTAAGTGCGAGTAGAGGTGCGGCTCCTCGGGCACATACCCCATGCGCTGCCGATAGGCCATCAGGTCATCTCGAATGGGCCGGCCCTCGAAGAAAATCTCTCCTGAACTCGGCTCGATCAATCCAGTAATCATCTTCATCGTGGTCGATTTACCGGAGCCGTTTGCACCCAGATAGCCGGTTATTTCCCCTGCGTGTGCGGTAAAGCTCACGGCCTCTACAGCAGGAATTCCGGAGTAGCGCTTGTGTATATTGCGAAGCTCAAGCATGACCCCCCTCCCACCTTTCCAGCAACGTATTCATAATTCAATTCCTCTCATAAGACGGTGAAGTTCTGTTTCGTTTGCAACCGACCGCTGCAGGGTCTGAGGAATCGATTCGACCTCGGGGCCGCGCTTGATTGCGGTGAGCAAGGAATGCATTCCGGCGCTCGGCGGACCATACATGCTCGTTACCGATTCTCCAGGCTTCTCTGCGATGGCGCGGTAAAAAAACATAGGCAGCAAGGGCTGCGTCATCTCCTATTCATGCCGTAGCGCTCTTTGTGGTTCCACCGACGCGGCACGTTGCGCCGGAAACCAGCACGCAATAAGTGCCGTGAATGCCAGGAAACAGGGCACACCGGTGAACGTCACCCAGTCGTGCGCAGCCACACCGTACAAAGCACGGGCCGCCACTTTCGACGCAGCAAGCGCCATGGGCAAACCGATGATAAACGCGATCGCAGATAGCATCATCCCTTGTCGAACAACCAACCGCCGCACTCCATTCCGCGTAGCTCCCAGCGCAAGTCGCACTCCTATTTCGCGCGTCCTGCTGCTGACGGCGTAACTCATGACCCCATACAACCCTACGCAAGCTAGCAGTAGACCTGAAAGCCCGAAGATACCGAACACCGCGGCTGCTACCTTCGGAAAGATCAGCGCATCGCTCAGATGTTCCTCCATCGTTTTCTCCGCGAACACTGCCAATGATGGATCCGAATCACGAATCTCCCTTCGAATCGCTGTTGATATCTCCGCTGCATTTCCTTCGTAGTGGACTAGTAGGGAGTAGCCCATCACAGGGGCCACCGCAAATACATTTTGTTTTAGAACTCGATACAAGATCGGTTCATCTTCCTCACTCAATGTGGTCGACTTTGTATTCTTAACTACGCCAACAATCTCGTACGTGTTCTGTTCGCTTTTCACCAGCTGCCCGACGGCACGTTCTCTGCCGAACATCTGTTGTACAAATCTCTCATTCGCTACCGCCTGTTTCGGCCCGTTGGCATCTGCGTGATCGAAGTCCTTGCCCGCAACCCAGGGTATTCCGATGGTGTCGAAATATCCCGCTTCAACGTCATAAACTTCGGTTCGGAACCCATTCTCAGCCTTGTCTGCTGTTTTAAGAAAGACATCACGCTGTCCATAGAACGACATCGGAACCTTGTCGGTCCATACTGCAGATCTCACACCTGGCAGAGAAAGTACATGATTCTGCAAACTCTTCAACAGCAGTTGAGTTTTCTCCATCGAGTAGCCGTTGTGTGCCGGATCAATCGAAACCATCAATATGCGGCTTGTTTGGAATCCGGGATCGACTGCAGCTGACTTGATGAGGCTCCGCAGAAACAGACCAGTCGTACACAGCAGTACTACACACAGAGAAATCTGTACGACCACCAGAATGTTGCGCAGACTCCAACGCTTCCCCGGTCTGTCCAGCGCACTCTCGCCTTTCAGAGAGTTTGGCAATACCGGGCGCGATGCCGCTAAGGCTGGCCAAAGACCGCACAGCATCCCAACCACCACGCTGAGCACGAATGCATACAGTAGCACCTGCCAGTCCATGCTGAGTGCTAGGTTGATCGGGGCAGCCAAGGGGAGATGGAATGTCGCTAATCCATGCAAGGCAACTAGGCAAAGCACAACTCCGAATACACCGCCAGCCAAAGCCAACATGCCGCTCTCGAGAAGCATTGGCCGCACCAGTTGCCACCGGGTAGCTCCCAGAGCAATCCTCACCGCCATTTCCCCATGTTGTCCCGCCGCTCGCGCCAACAGTAGGTTGGCCACATTCGAGCACGCAATGCATAACACCAGCAGCGCTACTACAGTCAGTGCCGTCAGAAACACCGCAAACATCGCTTTCTGGCTCGACAGCAGAGCTCCTGCCTTCTCCATATGGAATCCAAGTCCCTCATTCTCCTTCGGACTCGCGGCAGCAAATCTCTTCGCCATCGTATCCAACTCAACCTGCGCCTCTTTGCGGCCTACCCCCGGCTTCAGCCGCGCAATCACGCTTAGCTGCCCTCCCATGCGTGCATTAAATTCATCCAGCTGCGCACCCGCAAGCTGCTCTCTTACCCCTTCGGGCACCCAGAACTCAGCCGCCAGCAGCCGGTTGATACCGCGAAACCCCGGCATCGTAACTCCAATTACCGTGAAGCTCTTGCCGGACAGCGATACCGCCTTTCCCACCACCGCGCTGTCGCCATTGAAGTGTCGCCGCCAGAGGCTGTAGCTGACCACTACAACGGGCGACCGCTCTTCGCCGTCCACGAAGCCGCGGCCCAGCCAAATCGGCAACTCCGCTACTTTAAAAAAATTGGCTGTCGCACTCTGACCCCAGACACGCTCCGGGTCATTATCGCCGCCCATCGTTGCCGGAAGAATCATGTCATAGGCAGCCATGTCCCAAAATGAATTTGCTTGCCCGTGCAGATCGTCATACAAACGCTGCGTGAACTTCCCAATCTGGTCTCCATGCTTGTACGTTGGGTACAAATCCAGCAGAGTCACCGGATCACCCACTGGCGGCCCTTCCAGTACCAATTTATTGACTGCCGTGAAGATAAACACATTTGCCGCGATGCCAAGCCCGAGTGAGATCACCACCGCCAGCACTATTGAGGGTGCGCGGAGCAGCCGACGTATTCCATGTTGTACATCGCGTTTCAATCCCTCGAGCACCGCAACCGAGTTTTGTCTCCAGATCTCCTCGCGCACCCGCTGTGGGTTTCCGAACTTTAGATATGCTTTCCTCCGCGCCTCGCCCTCCGGCATCCCTCTCTCGCAGTTCTCATGGGTCTCCTCCTCCAGGTGCAGTGCGATCTCCCGCACCACCTCAACATCACTCTTCTTGCGCCGGGAAACTCTAGGCCAGTTCATCGCTCGCTCTCCTTCTCATGAAGCGATTCGCCCATCACGAGCCCAATCGCACGCGCCATCTTCTTCCATCGGCCAGTTTCCGCAGCAAGTTGCCTCCGCCCTTCCTTTGTTAGCCGGTAGAACCTCGCCTTGCGGTTGTTCTCGCTAACGCCCCAGTGTGAATCCAGCCATCCACGATCTTCCAGCCGGTGCAGCGCGGGATATAGCGAGCCCTGCTCAACCTCCAGCACATTCTCCGAACTGTGCTCAATCACCTTTGCGATCGTATGGCCGTGTGCATCCCCCATCACGAGCGTCCGGAGAATCATCATGTCCAGCGTTCCCTTCAATAGCTCACTATTCACTGGTTTCGTCTTATCCACTGATCTCACCTAGAACCTCAATGGAAGACAGCATATACCAATAGAACCTCTAGGGGAAGCGCTGAACTCCTGCAGGTTTAATGTCATACCCATCGCTAACGAAGTCGATTCCAAAGAATTGGTAACCATCCTCATCCGCACCACAGGAGATCCCACCGCACTCCTTCACGCCATCGGCGCCAACATCCGCACCCTCAATCAAAACCAGACAATCAGCTGGACCTACTCCCTCGACGACTACCTCTCCAAGTTCGTGTGGTCACACGAGCGCTTCATCGCGGTCCTCTTCGCGGTCTTCTCCTTCGTCGCCCTCGGCCTCGCTGCAATCGGCCTCTCCAGCGTAATCGCCTACTCCGTCGAACAGCGCACTTGCGAGTTCGGCATCCGCATGGCCCTCGGCGCTCCTCAGTGGAACGTCCTCCTCCTCACCCTCACCGTCACCGCCAGAACCACCGCCATCGGACTCGTCCTTGGCATCCTCCTCAGCATCGGCCTCAGCGACGCCGTCCATCGTTGGACCCAGAGCAGTATGCGCGACGCAGCCGTCCTCGCCATCATCTCTGCCGTCTTCCTCTTCGCCTCGGCCCTCTCCTGCTTCCTGCCCGCCCGCCGAGCCACCCGCATCGACCCGATGGTCGCTCTCCGCGATAACTAATAGAGTGGCTTCCATGTACGTCCACGAAAAGCTGGAGATCCTGAAATTGCTAGTCGAAGGCCGAAGAGCAATCCTGAGTGCATCTAAATCATGTCTCTGAGGCTGGGGAAGTCCTATTCTGGGGATTCATGGATCGCTCCCGAGTGACGAGCAATCCTTCCCTTACCCGTCGTTGGTCGTTCGGGCGCGTAACGGAAGGGTTGCCGACCATCCGGACAGAATCCTCGTCCCGGACGCCCCACGCGATACCACGGCCTAACGTCTTTGACGCTCAGCCGCCGGCTGCGAACCGGTTAGACCGCTCAAAGAAGAGATCAAGGCACCTTGCACGCGAAGTTTGCCGCGTCGTTCGTGCTTCCCACGCCGTTGTAATGCGCGACTGCTGGATAGGAACAGATTGGCCGTGTCATGTTTACACGGTTGTTACTGACACGCGATGCGATCAATCGATCGGGTGCGATTCCGGACTCGCGCCAACGCTCTAGCGCGGCCATCCAGTTCACCTGGTCGGGCCCCGGCCCACCTCCGCAATGCTCCATGCCGGGTACCATGAAGAGCCGCAGCCAATCCTGCTGCTGCGATCCCATTCTTGCCAACACACTTGAATAATAATTGACAGTGTTCTGCGGCGAGATCGCCCCGCCGGATCCGCCATCATTCCAGCCATGATAGATGAGAAGTTTCCCACCACGAGCCCGAAAGGCGGAAAGATCCGGATTCACGGCGTCGATGAAACCGGCTTTCTTGTCGATCAGGGAGGTATCGCGGTCCAGGTCGAACGTGCGCCAGTCCCACGCCGGGTCTTCGTGGGCGACGAACCTGAACATACCCACGTCGATCGATCCAGGTTCAGGCTTGGTGCCTGTCAACATGGCCCAACCTGTTTCGCCGCCAGGCACTAATCCGGGGTAAATCAATTCCCCCGTCTTTCGCCTTGCCGGGGCGTACCCCATCTTCACGGCCTCTATCTGTTGCGCCGTCAGGCAATCGTCCCGGTCGGCGCCGCGGCACAAAAGTGTTGCAGGATCGAACTGGCATTCGTGTGGGTCCGTCAGCAGGCCGTCCGTCACTCCGTCGATTGCGTCGCATGCGGCGAGCACGGCGCGATTGAGGAGGACGAGTTTGGCGGGAGGGACAACACTCGCCGGGCTTTGGAGGATCCTCGCTTCCACTGCGATCCGCCAGGCACACAGCTGCGTCTGATTATTCGCTGGAGCGCCGGCGAGAATCCCATCGAAGTCTTCCGGGTAGCGCTGAGCCTCCATCAGGGCCTGCCGCCCCCCAGTGGAGCAACCCGTCCAGTACGAAAACCGTGGCGCGCGACCGTAGAACGTCGCAATGATGGCTTTCGATTTCACCGCCATCTCGTGGACGGCACGATAGGCGAAATCGATGACTTTTTCCGGATGTCCGATCGCGAACGACGCATTCGCGCCTGCATGTCCAGTGTCCGTCGATGCCGTCGCGTAACCCTCCTGCAACGCCGAGGCCAGCCCTCCGTAGCTGATGGTTCCCGCCCAGCCGCCGTTGCCGACGGCCTGGAACTTTCCGTTCCAATCAGCAGCCGGCAGCCAGACCTCAATCTTGATGTCAGAGTCCGCCGAGGGAGTGAGCGTGGCTGCCACACGGCAAAAGGTCGGCAGCTGGCTGAATTGCGGCGCCGCAGGGCCCGTTCCAGGCAGAGTGAATGCTCCCGCCGGCACCATCTGGGCGAGGGTAATCGAAGTGTTCGGGAGCGCTAGGGATGACAAGCTCTCGCATGACGATGAGGCCTTGAGGGCGTGTCCGTGCGTTGTCAGTGCGAGGAGGAGCGCACACGATCCGCCAGTTACCATCTTCATCGCACGTTCCTCCGAAGTTCCGACGCGAGGGCAACAAGACAAAATCCACTCGCTCCACCAGGAAAATCGCGTTGTTTGCTAACGCTTCCACTGGAAGACGACACCCATTGCTGGCGTAGCTCTGCTTCAGGGAAGCGGAATCCGTTCACTCGCTCATAATAATTCCGGAGTTGAGGCATTGAGCTCCCACTCGTTCATCGACCAAATACGCGGCTTCGGTCTCTAAAGTTCCCTGAATTCGACCTGTCTCAGACGTTGCTGCAGGGGGCAGGTTCTTCCCGAGTGACGGGCCAACCGGAAGTTGCGCACGACTTTCCGGCCAAGTGACGCGTATGCCCATCTCACCAATATTCGGGCGTGATGGGCGCCTGAGCTCGGTCCTCTGATAGCTGATTTGTCCTCTCCAGTGGAATGGCAAACGGTATTTCCGTGCGGGAAAACTCAGACTAATTATGCCGAACAAAGTGGCGCTCAATGCAGTAAGGGCGACTCTGGCAGCAGCCATGCGGCATAGTCCGGCATTCGACATTGTGGCTGAAGCCCGAGGCCGTCGCTCAAATAGCATTTCTGGAGTGGACCGGTGCCGACCATTTGAGACACACCAAATTCGTTGCGCTACGTGATGATAAAGAGCCCAAGAAGGTAGTCAGGGAGACCTGACAACAGCCCTATTGGATGATAAGGTCATCAGGGAAGCTGCCGCCGCAGAGGAGAACGAATGAAAGTCCAAATCACATGGAAGAAACCAGACGGAACCATGCCTACGGAAGTGTTTTCGATCAATCCTGACGATCCGCACAAGGATGACCAAGAACTACAAATAGCGAAGGCCAAGGCCGCGGCCAGTGTCCTCTTCAACCAGAAGCATCATCAATACCCACCCACGGAACTACTGTCGGCGCAGGTGCTGGAATAGAGTTTCGGATAGCAACCTCTTAGGTGGATACTTGCCTGCATTGCGCATCTGGATTAGCTCGTAGCCATTCCATGGCCAGCCGCGTTTGCGTTCAGCCAGAGCATGTAGTTGCGCATCGGAGAGATGCATGTGGACACTGCCGAGTCCCCATCGACGGAGGTCCGTCCCATACTGCTGGATTTGTTCGGTGGTGACGTCGCCCCATGTAAACACCTTCGCCTTGATCTCGTCGCCGCTGTCGAAGAGGAGCCAAGGTCCTATGGGGATCTGAGTGAGGGTAATTACGAAATGAACGCACCATTCGCTGCTGGCCACATGAACAGTCACGTCTGTCATAGCTTGCGCGCTAGCTTGCTGTACTGTTCATCGGTCAGTAGCAGGTCCACGTTGCCGCGACCTGATCGCACGGCGTGTTCGACAGCCTGCTGGGAAGCGAGATCTCTGAGGCCGTTCCCTCTTCGTATCATCCCGACCAAATTGTCTGCGCTGGTAAAAGTGCGGCCCGGCGCTGCGGGCGTGCGCGGGTCCTCCTCCATGAACGTGCAGTACCAGCGGTCACCCAGAGCAAAGGACATATGGATGCGGCGAAGTTTTTGGGTTGTGGAGCGCTTAGCCTCACATGTCTCGCATACACGTTCGCCGAGCGGTTGCCAAAGCATGGCGTTGAGGTGACGGCCGCAAAGACCGCAGATCTTGCCGGCAAGTCTCATTCGAGTTGTCGAGGATCGTTCACCGCCCATATCTAACAATCAGCGAAGAAAAGGCGAAATACATCCACAAATGTTATGCTATTGATAACAAATAACTTCGCTCTGACAATGAGCGTCCCGAACGACTGGTCCTCAAGCCTATTTTTCTTCAGGAAAGAGCGCCACAGGCTCAGCAGGCTTTTCCCAAATCGAGAAGTCGATCATGACCTGTTCGTGACCGTCCCTTCCCTGCGCCTCTAAACGACCGCGACAAGAGCAACAACAAAAGCCAACCCCTGCCTATGAGAGTGAAAGATAAAAGAAGCCAACCCTTTCTAATAATGGCCCGAGGCCATGACCGGCTAACGCCGAAGAACTAAGCCGCCGTTGGATGGGTTGCGTGTATCTCTATTACCGTGCCTTCGACTTTCTGAAGATAGGCAACCATCTCAAAGAGGTTTCGCGCTTGCGGATTCCCTTGCGGGCCGAGCATACGCATAAGACTCTTAGGAGATCGACCGAGAGCAGCGCCGAGCTTGAGAAATCCTATCGTGCCGTTGACGTATTCGCGGAGTACGATTTTCCCGGTCTCAACATCACCAGAGACCATACAGGCGACAGCTTCACAAAGAAGCGCACCGCGAAACTCCGCACTCGTTTCAAGGTCTGTCTTTACCGTCTCGCTAAAGCTGCGTGTGTTTGCCATCACTTCACCCGATTCCCTTTCGTCCGTTTGTATTCCAGCCAAAGAGCTTGAGCCGCTTCTATATCGGCCTGTTGCCGCTTCTTCGTTCCACCGCCCAACAAGATAACCAGTTGCTCCCCATCCTTGCCGAAGTACACCCGGTAGCCGGGGCCGAAGTCTAAACGCAACTCAAAGATGCCCGCGCCCGCGCCCTTCGCCGCCGAGAAGTTGCCCGCAGAGAGCCGGAACACGGCGACCGTGACCCGCGCCTTTGTTGTCGTATCGAGCTTTTCGCGCCACTTCGCAAAGGGTGAGACACCCGCTGCATTGACGTATTCAACAAGCTCAACCATGAGACCAGAGTAACACATACGTTACCCATAATGGGGTCTTTGGAACAATCGGACGGAAAGTCCGGTTAGTGAGCCTGGATCTTGGCCGAAGCCAGGATTCGATAGACGGTTGCTTCACCGACGCCGAGCTGAGAAGCAATGGCTGCCCGAGTGGAGCCTTCGGCAGCTAGCTTGAAGACACTGTTTCTGCGCTGGGCCTCGATGGGTTTGCGTCCTTTATAGCGGCCTTCGGATTTCGCTTTCGCGATTCCTTCCCGTTGCCGTTCAAGCATCATCTCTCTTTCAAATTGGGCGATGGCTCCGAGCACGGTCAGCATGAGCTTGCCAGTGGGTGTCTGGGTGTCCATACCGAGATTGAGGATGCGGACACCGACCCGCTTGCGTTCCAACGCCTGAAGGATCGTCATCAAGTCGGGGACTGAGCGGGCGAGTCGATCAAGCTTGGCGACCACGAAGATGTCGTTCTCGCGGACATACTCCATGGCGGCGTGCAGTTGTTTTCTCTCGGCGACCGAGGATACCTGCTCCTGGAAGATTTTTTCGCAACCGGCCACCGCGAGCTCACTCAACTGGGCCTCGAAGCCGGCGGTCTGGTCGATGGTGGAGGTCCGGGCATAGCCGACGATCATTCTCCCTCACAAGAGTCTTTGACATTCTGATAGCCTTTCCATCAAAAGGCAAATGCAATGTCAGTGATAGGAGTTTCTATGACTCCGGCTCACCCTCGCTGGAGCTTGCCCTATTGAGAGAGGCTGGCACCAACTCCGCACGACCGTCATGCCGATCAGCTTTCTTACCCCTGCACAGCGAGAGAACTACGGGCGTTATGCGGCATCGCCGACCCAGGATCAACTGAGCCGCTTCTTCCATCTGAGCGACGACGACCTGGCCGAGATCAGAATCTGCCGCGGTGAACATAACCGCCTCGGGTTCGCGCTGCAATTGTCTACGGTGCGGTTCTTGGGGACGTTTCTCGACGACCCTGTGTCGGTTCCATCAGTAGTCGTCGAGACGCTTGCACACCAACTGGGTATTTCGAAATTCGATACTTTGCCGGCTTACGGGGCCGGTAAACAACGCTGGGATCATGCCGCCCGCATTCAAATCAGCTTCGGCTACAGCGATATTACAGAGCCGAGAGTGGGGTTCCGCCTGACCCGCTGGCTCTATGTCCTGTGTTGGACTGGAACCGAGCGGCCGAGTGTCCTCTTCGACCGGGCTCTCGCGTGGTTGCTGACGCATAAAATTCTGTTGCCCGGTTGCAGCACGCTCGAGCGGTTTGTTCTTCGCGTCCGCGCCTGGGTTGAAAATCGAGTGTGGCATCTCTTGGGACGCGGCATCCGAAGCCCCCAGCGAAAACGGCTGGAGGCTCTATTGACGGTTCCGGAGGGTAGGCGCGGTTCTCTGCTCGATCAGATTCGTTCCGGCCCGACCCGCGTGAGCGGGCCTGCGATGAACGCCGCCATCGATCGGCTGAGAACGGTACGTGCCCTGGGTATCGTCCTTCCAGCGCTCCAGCACATTCCAGAGAGTCGGCTAGCTTCGTTGGCCAGCTTCGCCAACCGGGCAAAGGTTTCGCTCATCACGCGTATGCCGCCGGCACGCCGCCTCGCCACCTTGGCTGCTTTCGTATACAGCCTTGAGGCCACCGCCCAAGACGACGTTCTGGAGGTTTTGGAAGGTCTCTTGGGCGATCTATTTGGCGACGCTGCGAACGCAGACAAGAAGGCGCGGCTCCGCACCTTGAAAGATCTCGACGAGGCGACAGCGACGCTTGTGGTGGCGTGCCGATGGCTCATCGATCCGGCGTTGGCCGACGACCGGGTTCGCGCGAAGGTGTTTGAGAGCGTCCCAAAGGAAGCTTTGGAAGAGGCGCTTGAACGGGCGAGCGCTCTCATCCGGCCACCGGACGACGTGTTCTACAAGGAGCTAGACCTCCGGTATGGCTCTGTTCGGCGCTATCTCCCCGAGGTGCTGAACCATGTCGTCTTCGAAGCGAACCCGGCGGGTCGACCGATTTTGGAAGCTTGCCGATGGTTGCGCGACAACATGCACGTCTCCGGTTCGAGAGATGGCTCGTCCACAGACCCCGCTCCTCTCGCTGTGGTCGGTGGCGCCTGGCAGCGCGCCGTCGTCCGCGAGGACGGCGGCATCAATGTCCGCGCCTACACCTTCTGCACATTGGACCGGCTGGTCACCGCAATCCAACGGCGCGATGTATTCACCAAACGGAGCTGGCGCTATGCCGATCCGCGCGCGAACCTTTTGACCGAAGCAGAGTGGAAGGCAATGCGCCCCGTCGTATGCCGTTCCCTTGGCTGGTCTCCTCAGCCGACCCCGGTCCTGGACGCGCTGTCGAGCGAACTCGACAGAACCTATCGCGATGTGGCCAAACGGCTCTCGAAGAACCCTGACGTTCGCTTCGAGACTGTCGACGGCAAGAAAGAGTTGATCCTGACGCCTTTGGAGAAGCTGGATGAGCCGGCCTCTCTTGTCGCGCTTCGCGCTGCCGTCGCCGCTCGATTGCCGCGCCTCGATCTACCAGAAATAGTGATGGAGATCGCAGCCCGTACTGGGTTTACGGAAGTCTTCACGCATCTCACCGAACGAGCCGCCCGCGTCGCCGATCTGACCACGAGCGTCTGTGCCGTGCTCACCGCCGAAGCCTGCAATACTGGCCCGGAACCGTTCATCCGCTACGAGAACCCGGCGCTGCGCCGCGACCGCCTCGCCTGGGTCAAACAACACTACGTCCGCGACGACACCTTGACGGCCGCAAATGCCAGGCTGGTTGCAGCGCAAACCAAGACCGCTCTGGCGCATCGATGGGGTGGCGGCGAGGTCGCTTCCGCCGACGGGATGCGCTTCGTGGTGCCGGTCCGCACCATCCATGCCGGACCCAACCCCAAGTACTTCGGGCAGCTCAAGGGCGTCACCTGGTACAACCTGCTCTCCGACCAGTTCGCCGGACTCAACGCGATCGTCACTCCTGGCACCCTGCGCGACAGTCTTGTTCTTCTGGCGGTCGTGCTCGAACAACAGACCGGATCGAAGCCGACCCAGATCATGACCGACACCGGTGCCTACAGCGATGTCGTCTTCGGACTGTTCCGTCTGCTGGGCTACCGCTTCAGTCCGCGTCTCGCCGATATGGGCGGTACCCGTTTCTGGCGTATCGATCAAAAGGCCGATTACGGCGAACTTAACGACATCTCCCGCCATCGGCTCTCCCTGCGGCGAATTACTCCACACTGGGACGACATGCTGCGGCTGACTGGATCTCTTCAACTCGGCCGGGTGCCGGCGAGCGGCATCATGCGAACGCTGCAGGTCGGGGATCGCCCGACGCGGCTGGCACAAGCCATCGCCGAGTTCGGACGCATCGAAAAAACCCTCCACACCCTGAATATGCTCGACGATGAGAGTAAACGGCGCAGTACGCTCGGCCAGCTCAACCGGGGAGAAGGACGGCACAGCTTGGGCAGGGTAGTCTTCCACGGCAAACGCGGTGAATTGCGTCAGCGCTATCGAGAGGGGCAGGAAGACCAGCTCGGTGCCCTCGGCCTCGTCGTCAACATGATCGTCCTCTGGAACACGATCTATATCGAAGCCGCGCTGGAGCAACTGCGAAAAGAGGGCTTCGACGTGCGCGACGAGGATGTTGCCCGCCTATCTCCCCTCATCTACGACCACATCAATATGCTGGGGCGCTACTCCTTCGCCATGCCGGACATCGTCGCCAAAGGAGGGTTGCGTCCCCTACGCGATCCGACAGATAGAAGTGCTTAACCGGACTCTCCGTCTGCTTGCCCAATGACCCTGAATGTGATCAGAAAGGCCGTGCAAATTCGCGATCGTCAACCAGTACAATTGAGTTCCGTGATCAATAGGCTGACCATTGCAAATCTCGCTCATCGTCCTGTTCGTACTTTATTAAGCATTCTCGCCATTGCGGTAGAGGTGACAATGATCCTCACGCTTGTCGGCGTGAGTAATGGCACATTACACGAATCAGCCCGTCGCGCCCGAGGGACAGGTGCGGATATTCTTGTTCGCCCTCCGGGCAGCTCCATTCTTTCTTCCTTAAGTTCCTCCCCAATGAGCGACAAGCTGCCCGGCATCTTCAGCAAGGAGCCGCACGTTGTTCTTGCTACCGGCACGATCATCCAGCCACTTGAACTGTTCGACTCCATTACCGGGTTGGATATGGATCAATTCGCCAAGATGAGCGGTGGTTTTCATTTCCTGGCGGGCGGTCTGCCTGTTCAAGACACGGACATGATTGTGGATGAACCCTACGCAAGAGAAAAGCATTTGCATGTCGGCGACACAGTCACCCTGATCTCTCATCCGTGGCGTGTTGCTGGCATCTATGAACCGGGCAAACTAGCCAGGATATGCGTGAAGTTGACGGCCCTGCAAAACTTTACCGGCAATCCGCATCGACTCAGCCAGGTTTACCTTCGCTTGGATGATCCAAACACTGCGCAATCGGTGGTTGATTCGCTCCGCGCAAAATATCCTGGCTACCCGATCTTCACCATGGAGTACTTCACCTCCATGCTCTCGGTCAGTAGCCTTGGTCTACTACGAAACTTCACCTACGTGGTGATTGGAATCGCGATGATTGTCGGATTCATTGTGGTCTTTATGGCGATGTATACGGCAGTTCTTGAGAGGACAAGAGAGATCGGTATCTTGAAGGCAGTCGGAAGTTCTTCCGTCCTGATCCTTAGCATGTTGATGCGCGAGACGCTCGCGCTTGCGGTTCTTGGAACGATCTTAGGCATTCTGATGACGTACCTTACGCAATGGACCATGCTGCATTTCGCACCAGGTGGACTGTATCAGGAGACCGTATATGGATGGTGGCCTGTCACGGCTGCGATCGCCATCGTGGGCTCCCTGATAGGTGCCATCGTTCCAGGCATCAAAGCCGTTCGACAGGATGCCACAGAGGCGCTTTCGTATGAGTGAAACTCCAATGATTCAGACGCGGCAACTCACGAAGACCTACCGAGCCGGTGACATCGACGTGCATGCACTTCGTGGCGTGAACCTTGAAGTGAACAAGGGGGAGTTTATCGCTGTCGTGGGGGCGTCGGGTTCGGGAAAATCGACCCTCTTCAGTGTTCTGGGTGGACTGACTCCGGCAACCAGCGGAAGTGTTCATATCAACGGGAAGGACCTATCCCACATGACAAACGCTGAACGGACGAGCCTGCGCCGAGACACTGTTGGATTCGTCTTTCAGAAATACAATCTGCTGCCTACTCTGTCCGCAGCGGACAACATCAAACTAGTGAAATACATCGGCGGTCGCGGCACGGAACTCGACGAGTCCTTCCAAGAAGTTCTTGCCCTGCTTGGCATCGCAGACCGGTTGAAGCACAAACCTCGCGCTCTTTCGGGTGGCCAACAGCAGAGAGTTGCAATTGCGCGTTCGATCGTCAACCATCCGGCCATTCTGCTCGCGGACGAGCCTACCGGCAACCTTGACAGCCAGAACTCGAAAGCAGTCCTGACATTACTCAGGGACCTGAATGAACGGCTCGGACAAACAATTCTAATGATTACCCATGACGAGGAAGCTGCCTCATATTCACACCGTAGAGTTCATATGCGTGATGGGCAGCTAACGTGATTTGTCGACTGCGCCTCGGTGTGCGCTACTGCCTTTTGATGGCCTATTCCTAAGCTATCCAGGTAGCAGCTCTTTCAACAGTGCCGCAGCCCGACGACTATGGCGCAAAGATATTGGAATGGCGTCGTGGCAAGCACTTGCCTTCGACCGAGCGGCCGCAAGATCTTTCGATTTCTGCCACCCGCCACGGTATGGATACCGAATATAACGACTGCAGGTGACCCGGATGTGATAACGAGACCTTAACCGGACTTTCCGTCCAATTGTTCCAAAGACCCCTACACCTAGCCGCCTGCCTTCAAACCCTTGCGCCGACGCTACTACTGGACGGTGACGACACCCGCAACGCAACGGCCTGGGGACAGAAGGGCGAAGGCTTTCCGTTCCGCATTGCCAGTATTGAGCACGCCGCGAAGCTGGCAAGGGACTTCGAGCATACGGTGATCGACACCGGACAGAAGCCCTCCGAGGACGATCTAAAGGCGCTCATGGAAGGCTGCGACCTGCTGATTGTTCCCGCAGTTCCGGCCAACTTGGACAATGACGGGCTAGCCCTCACGATCAATGCTTTGCGCGGCATGGGCGCTTCTTCTTACCGCGTACTGCTTACGAAAGTGCCGCCGCCGCCAGAGTCCGAGGGCGCAGACCTCCGCGCCGAGCTGCTGAAGGAAGGCGTACCGATGTTCAGCGCGGACATTCCCCGCCTGAAGGTCTTCGAAAAGGCCGTAGGAGCCGGGACGACCGTAGGCAACAGCAAGATTTTTCCCGCAAAAGATAGGCCCATGGCGGCGCGTGCATGGGCAGCTTACCAATCTGTAGCAAACGAGGTGATGACCAATGGCAAGTAAATTCGAGGGCGTATTGAATCGCAAAACCCCGGCACAGTCCGAACCAAGCGAGACGTCATCGACGCAGCCCCCAGCTCCCACGGCAGCGAAGCCCGCAGCTCCTAAGCCCCCGGCAACGCCTGCAAAGAAGCTCGCCAAGACGAAAGACCCGGATTGGAAGGGTTACACCCTCATTCTCAAGATCGACACGCACACAGACGCCTCTGCGATCCTTCGGAAGCAGCGCACCGGCGAGGATATGTCCGATCTAGCGCAACGATTGTTTGAGGAGTGGATTGCTAAAAACCGATAACGGTTTATCCGTATATCGCCATAAGGATAAAAAGTTATCCGTATAAACGGATAGGTGACTCAGGGAGACCGCCCCGAGCCACCTATTTTGAACTTCCCGCAACAGTCCGCCCAGAGGAGGAGGACCATTGATCCACAGTTTATATAACATGCCCCAACCCGGGATAAACAACGAGAATCGAGGGCTGCATGAAGCTCCTCATCGTTGAGAGTCCCAACAAAATACCGAAGATAAAGACGCTTCTTGGCCCCGGCTGGGATGTAGCGGCCAGTGTTGGCCACATCCGAGACCTACCCAAAAGCCCTATTGGAATCGAGGCCCCAGCCTACGCACTTCAATATGAGTTCACCGAGCGGGGCAGGGAAGTAGTTGCCAAGCTCAAAGAGCGCGTTGCGCGGGCCGAAGCGGTCTATCTTGCTACCGACGCAGACCGCGAGGGCGAGGCCATCGCGTGGCACTTGCAGCAGGCGCTTGCACTCAGAAGCTATCAACGCATAACCTTTAATGCCATCACGGAAACCGCGATAAAAGCCGCTCTAAATGCCCCCCGGCAGCTTGATATGAATCTTGTCCACTCTCAGGAGGCGCGACGAGGAACTGACCGCCTAGTGGGCTATCAAGTCTCCCCGGTTCTTTCCCAGCAGACAGGAATCGCCAAGCTTAGCGCGGGCCGGGTGCAGACAATTGCCCTGCGTTTCGTTGTCGATCGACAGCTAGAAATCGAGGCATTCAGGGCAACAAAGCACTTTGGAGCCGAAGCCAGCTTTGACGGTGGTCGATGGCGGGCGCGGTGGGATACCACTCCTTTTCTGCGCAACGGCGAGGAGTACATTCTCGACGGCCAGCTCGCCCAGGTCGCGGCAGGTTGCCGCTCCTTCCGGGTGACAGCCGCTAACACCACGACCGCAACAGAAGCCCCGCCGCAGCCCTTTACAACGTCCACGCTTCTACAGGCCGCGTCTGTGTCGCTCAACATGAAGCCGGACGAGACGGCACGAGTCGCGCAAAGGCTATTTGAACAAGGGCTAATCACGTACCACCGTACGGATTCCCCAAACTTCAGCCCCGAGAGCTTATCGGCTATTATTGTCCAACCCCCGCGAAAGTAAAATCGGCCATGCTTGTGTTTCGAAACGATCTCCGGGTTGAGTTGCCGCTAGTTTGGGGGGCTACTAGGGATACGGCAACGATTCGCGACAAAGTGGGCCATTTGGATACTTTGCCGATAAACCTGCTCTACGCGCATCTCGATGTGTCCTTCATTTTCAATCACTTGGATGCTATGAACGGTGGTCCAAACTTCTCCTCTGTAACCCCGCCGCGCAAAAAAGCGGCGAACTTGGTCAAAATGTGACTTGAACGAAGCCGCTTTGAGAGCGGCGGACGCTTGCGCGTGGAGCTGAACGAGCGGCTGTGGCGTTGAGGTAGGTTGTGTCACAGAGGAGGGTATCTCTGTGACCCATTTACGTCAGATCATGC
>Ga0193743_1000685_pt1 | contig 26606 bp, 19 predicted proteins | sample L2c2metaG_FD_143038 | JGI IMG/M metagenome (GOLD analysis project Ga0193743, IMG submission 143038) | Soil microbial communities from a riparian zone of the East river system, Colorado, United States - L2c2 | ecosystem: Environmental > Terrestrial > Soil > Riparian zone | place: USA: East River...
TGTGACGAGATCATGCGCATCGTTGGCGAGGAAGAGCGCTTCGACGGCGGCCTTCTTTGTCTCGGGGTCGGAGTTGTTCTGGTATGCGGTGAGCAGCGCTGGAGCAGCGCTGGAGCCGCCTGCGATTCCGAGATTGCGGATAGCCTTGCGGCGTAGATCGGAATTCTGCTCCGAAGTGGCAATCGCTCCGAGGGCATCGGCCCCTTTGGGACCTGCGGCGATGAGGCCGCTGAGAATGTTGGATTTGGTCTCAGAGCTGTTGGTTTCGCGATAGAGTGTCTGGAGTTGCGCGGTTGCCCCGAGTGCGCCAAGCGACTGAACGGCGGTCTTGGCAAGCTGCGGATTTGATTCGCCACGTGCGGCTTCGACAAGTTTGTCGGGGCTGCCTGAGACTAGATAAGACTGCAGGACAGCTTTTTTAACGTCGTCATTGCTGCTGTGCTGATAGACGTCAGCTAGAAGATCGACGGACCCCTTGCCACGGATAGCGGCAAACATCCGGATAGCCTTTACCTGAAGGGCGGGGTTGGATTGGCCGCGAGCGATCTGGCCGATGAGGTCCTGGGCCTGCTTCGAGTTGCTTTGCGCGAGCACGAAAAGGGCGCGCTCCTTGAGTTTGTCGGAGCTGCTACCGTTGAGGATCTGCTGGATTGCAGGAAAGGCACGAGACTCGTCCTGCTGCATCAGAGCGTTCAAAGCCAGAAGCTTCAGCTCTACATCCTGTTCGGCCTGGGGCTGGACAGGATGGCCGCTCTTGCCGCGAATCTCAATTTCGAGAGCTCCACATTCATTGAGCCAGCGGCTTTTGGGATAGGCGTTGCGGAGTTGAGCGCAGGTTTGGAGAGCTCGTGCGGGCTGGCCCTCTTTGTTTTCGGCATAGGCCTTCCAATAGAGACCTCCTTCGGCTCGCTCACCGTGCTGCTGAGCTACTCTACTGAAGATGTCGCTTGCATCTGCCCATCGGCCTTCATTGATGGCGCGAGTGCCATCTGCGTAGAGGCTGTCGTTCTGTATTACAGGAGAGGGCTCATCCGCGACAGATGTGGGCTGAATGACGGCCGCAGCTGATAAGCCTGGAGCCACCAGCACGGAAGCAAAGGCTGCAGTTAGAAATAGCGATGTGGTTTTCATTTAGATAGATACCCCTTTCCTTCGGATGGCATGGCTCTCCTGTTGCCCCGGAATTCTGGAGCGCAGAACGCGAACCTCAAAGAGCAGACCATCGGTGTTCATTTCTTTCTGAAGCCGGGCTAGGTGAGCAGGATTGGAGCTGTCGGGTTCATTGACAATTTCGACGAGAACGCGCTCCAGACGATCGAGTGCGGCGGTAAGCTCGGAATCACCAGCGCGTGTGGCGCTTTCACGATAGAGACGGTTTGCCGAGAGCAGCTCACTGGCTTCGGCCTTCACGGGCACACCCATGGATGCATCGGCATGGTTCAACTCGATCAGCAGCCGCTCGGAGCGATCGAGGTGATCGTCAAGAACGACGAAAATTATGGGCTGTCGAGACTGACTGCTGACTGCTGACTGAGACTGTGAACGTTGGTGCTCCCACTGGCGGCCGGAGAAGAAGGCGATGGCGATGAGGGCAGCGCAAGCGGTAGCGTAGCCCAGAACTTTCCGGGAACTCAGGGCTTTCCAGATATTGAGATTCAGCCAAGTCCGCTTCTGCTTCTCGTAGACAGGAAGCGAGCTCCGGAGTGATTGCCACACCTGCTCGCCGTACTGAGCATCTCGTGCTGGAATGGGAGCAGCTTTGACTGCCGCGAGCTCCTGCCGCAGCACTGCATAGTTGTCGGCGCAGAGATTGCACTCCAGCAGATGGCGTGCAGTGCGAGCAGGACTGGCAGCTTCTCCGTAGTAATGTTCGATCAGTTCTTCTTCGTTCAGATGTTTCATGCGATTACCCTTAACGGTGCCAATCCACGGCGGAGCTTCTGGACGGCGCGAAAGACAGCCTGTTTTGCTGCGTTTGGGGAGATATTGAGTGCTTCAGCGATCTCGGTAGTGGAACGATCCTCCATGTGGCGAAGAGTGAAGGCGGCGCACTCCGTAGTGGTGAGGCTTTGCATGGCCTCTGCCTGCATGGCCTCGATCTCCTGGCTTAGAAGAACGCGTTCGGGGCCGGCGGCAGTGTCAGAAACCTGCACCTGCTGCCGAGACGGATCGGTCTCCTCGGCGATTTGATATGCGGCTTCGACTTTTTTCTTGTTGATCATATTGAGGGCGCAGTTGACAGCAATTCGATAGATCCAGGTTCCAAACTCTGAGCGCGATTCGAAGCTCTGCAACCGTTGGTAGCCACGCAGGAAAGTCTCCTGTACGACCTCTTCCGCGTCGGCTTCATCACCGGTGATGCGGAAGGCTACGCGGAAGACACTCTGGCTGTGGCGTACGACGAGTGCGCCGTATGCCTCTTTGTCTCCGGATAAAACCGCCCGGACGATTGAGTGGTCGTTCTCTTCCATTCAGCGCATTAGACAAGGTTTTGGGTTTGCGGTTAGGAAGATATTTTGTGGAGGGTTATATTGACAGTGGTACCGGGCGCATATAGGGTTTAGCCCTGCGTAACCGCTTACTTTTCTTGGTTTTGAGGCTTGGAGGGATGGTATGGGGTTCGGTCGAGGGATGAAGGCGGTGGTTACGGATAGTCATTTTTTGGTGCCTTTTTGTGTGCTGCTGGCGGGGATTGCGCTGCTGGTGGTGTTGCATTAAGCCGAAAAGCGAGTGGTAGAAGCTGGAGAGATGAATGGCAAGTGTGGTGCAAAAGGTGGGAAAAGGTGGCTTGTCACTGCACGGTCTGGGTGTGATCTGCGGGTTGACGGCGGGGGTTTGGCTGGGGGCTGCGGAGGCTCCGACGAAGCTGGTGAATGCGGGGTTCTCTCCGTTTGCCATTTCGCTCTGCATGGTCGCCGGGGTGTTTACGGCGCGGTGGACCTTCCCTACCCTGCTGAAGGGCACAGGGTATGTGTTTGCTGATCTGGCGGAGAAGAAACACCTGATTGTGTGGGCTCTTCTGGCCGGAGCGCTTTGGGCGGTGGCGAATACGCTTACGGTGTTTGCGATTCGGGATGTGGGGCTGGCGGTGGCGTTTCCCATGTGGAATGCGAACTCGCTGATTGGCCTGTTCTGGGGGCGAGTCCTGTTTCGCGAGCTGGAGGGAGCGAACGCGAAGAACATCAGCAAGGTGGTGGTAGGCGCGATTTTGATTGTGATTGCAGCGGTGATGCTGGGCTTCAGCACGATTCATGGCGGCGGATCGATGGGGCAACATGCGTTCCGAGGGATAGCAGCGGCCCTGGGGGCGAGCCTGATGTGGGGGACGATGTATGTTCCGTATCGCAAGGCTTACCTGAGCGGGATGAATCCGCTGTCGTTTGTTACGGCGTTCACGGTGGGGGAGCTTGGAACTGTGCTGGCATTGACGCTGGCGCTGGATGGTGGGGTGCACTCCTCGGCTTTCCAGCTGTTCCATATGCCTGGGGTGCTGTTCTGGCTGTTCCTGGGAGGGTTTGTCTGGGTGATCGGCGACCTGTTTCAGCAGTTCGCAGCGAAGTATCTGGGGATCGGGCGGGGGATCCCTCTCTCGAATACCAACCAGCTGTGGGGTCTGGCGTGGGGGGCTCTGGTGTTTGGCGAACTGGCTGGGGCGGACAAGCAGCATAAGCTGCTGGTGTTTGGCGGATCGGTGCTGATGATCCTCGGCGCGCTGGCGATCAGTACAGCGGTTGCTTCGGCGAAGGAGCACAGCTCGACGAACGAGGCGGTTCTGCGGGAGTGCGAGCGGTATGGGCTGGACTACAACCGGACGCTGCTGGCGCAGGCTGGGGATGAGTTTGGCGGGCGGGATGAGAAGCGGCGATGGTGGGACTATGCGATTGTCCTGGTCGCGACCGGCGTATTTGTGACGCTGGGAGTCCGGGCGGTTGTGCCTCCCCTGACGATGGACCTCCGGTGGATTGCGGTTCTGGGAGTTGTACTGCTGGTGAGTCTGATTGCGGGCGGCTGGAGCCTTTGGCGGCGGACTCGATTCTGCTAAGGCCTCTGTGAGAGCTAAGATTGTGTTCAGGCTAGAACGAACCTGTGAAATGATCCACCGGTAACATGTTAGGCAGGAGTATGTATGGCTGTCAGGTTGAAGGACATAGCGCGTGATCTGGGAGTCTCCGTCGTAACCGTTTCCAAGGTGCTGCGAGGCAACGCCGATATCGGCGAGGCGACGCGGCGGCGCGTATTGAAGCGGATGAAAGAGTTGAACTATCAGCCCAATATGATGGCCCGAGGGCTGGCGAGCGGACGAACCTATACCGTCGGGCTGGTGGTGCCGGACCTGGTGCATCCGTTCTTCGCGGAGTTTGCAAAGGCGCTGAGCGGGGTCCTTCGGACGAGTAGCCGAGCGCTGATTCTGGCGTCATCGGAGGAGGACCCGGAGGTGGAGCGACAGGAGATACGGACCCTGTTGAGCCGGGGGGTCGATGTTCTGCTGATTGCTTCCTGCCAGCCGAATCTGCGTAATTTTTATGAGCTTGGAGACGAGAGGACGCCCTACCTTCTGTTCGACCGCAACTTCCCTCACCTGGCCGCGCACTTTATCGGATCGGACGATGTGCAGGTGGGAGAGATGGCGACGAAGCATCTGATCGAGATTGGGAAGAAACAGATCGCCCATATCGGCGGAAAGAATACGAGCCCGGCGTTCGACCGGCTGCGGGGGTATCGGAATGTGCTGGCCGAGGCGCGGGTGACTGTGCCGGAGAGCTATGTGGTGGTGCGGGAGCGCATGGAAGAGTCGGGCGATACAGTCGGGTTTCAGGCGATGCAGGAGTTGCTGAAGCTGGAGCCCAGGCCGGATGCGGTGTTCTGCTATAACGACCTGACGGCTGTGGGTGCGATTGAAGCGACACTGCAGGCGGGGCTGCGAGTTCCAGAGGACATTGCGTTTATCGGCTGCGGGAATCTGCGCTATGCGAACTACCTGCGGGTTCCGCTGAGCTCGATCGACCATGGGACGGCGGAGCTGGGGAGGATCGCGGGGGAGTTTGCTCTGGAGCTCTCGGCCAAGCCGGAGCAGGACCCGAAGAGCATTCTTGTACCGTCTACGCTGGTGGCGCGGGAGTCTACGATAGGGGCTTCGGGCGGGAGATAACGGAGGACGGTTTATTTCGTTTTCGTAAGCGGAACCGCAGCCAACTGCTTGGGCGTGGAGGGGGAAGGTATTGAGCGCGGCAAACCTGGCCTTTTATGGCCGCTCTCTTTTGGGTATCCTTCGAATTTGCTTCCCCCGATGTGGTCATGGGATCATTTCGACAACTCTCATGACAGAACCCAAGCCGCCGTATGCAGCAGAGCGCCTCTCTCGCTTCATCTTCGCCCTCTCATTCGCCGGAGCCTTCGTATTCCTCTATTTGCGAACCTTTCTGCTTCCCGCTACCCCCTTTGCTGGTATAGGTGACCAGATTCTATTTTTCTCTCGCGCTGCGCGTATTGTTCACGGTCAGATTCTGTACCGTGACTTTTTCGAAATGGTTACGCCTGGCACTGAACTGCTCTATGCCGCAACATTCCGTGTCTTCGGCATCCACGCCTGGGTTATGCAGACATGGGGCATCGTTGTCGGGCTCTTGCTCTGTTGTGTCATCACACAGATCGCCAGCAGAATACTCCGCGGTTCGCTCATTCTGCTTCCTGCTCTGTTATTCCTCGTCTTTGACTTCAGTAACGCACTCGATCTGACACACCACTGGTACAGTACTCTCGCCGCTCTGGCTGCGGTTAGCGTTCTTATGGGTGGCGTAAACCTTAAGCGGATATTCGCAGCCGGCGTACTCAGCGGCATATCAACTCTCTTTACTCAAACCCAGGGCGGACTGACCTTCGTCGCTCTAATCATCTACCTGTTATGGCTGAAACGATCCGAAACCCAAGAATCCAATATCCTGACGCAGCTCGCAACTCTGGCTCTGCCATTCACCCTAATACTCTCTTGCGTCCTCGGGTACTACATCCATAAAGCAGGTTTTTGGACTATTCTCTTCGATCTCGTCTTGTTCCCACTTAGATTTATGTCTTCCGGTGAGGTCAATTCCCCCCGGACCTATCTCCATCAGTTTCCATCGGTACATGCACCGGCCGACATCGTTCGTCTTATCCCTTTCTTGTTCATCTATGCTCTTGTTCCCTATATCTATTTCCTTGGAATTCATCGACTGTGGCGCAAGCACGAAGTACTGCCTCCTGCACTTCGGCAGCACCTTGTTCTCCTCCATCTGATCGGTCTCGCCCTTTTCCTGGCGGTCGCCAACGGTCCTAGATATTTTCGTCTTTCCACAGTAGCTCCGCCTGCCATTCTCATCTGCACGTGGCTCATCAGCCAGCCGAGCCCTGCACGTAGATACGTTCGCAATGTGTTGTGCATCCTGGCAGCTGTCTTTGCTTTGTTGCTGCCGGTTCGTAGACAGACTCAGTGGCACGCCACCCTGGATCTGCCCATCGGCCGGACGGCTTTCAGCGACATCCTCGTATTCCACGAATTTCAATGGCTCGCTCAGCGAACCCACCCATCCGAGTTTTTCTTCAACCAGTCCGCTCTATGCCTCTATCTCTCGTTGAACAATCCCACCGCGTCCGAGTTCATCAACTACGATGAATCCACTCGGCCCGATCAGGTAGTTGCCATCACCGAGGCGTTCCAACGCCACCAACCTCGCTTCATCGTGTTGTTCCCGGAAAACACTAACTTCCTCAGATGTTCGCGACAACGCCGCCCCCTTCCGTCGGTACGTTCATGACCATTACCACTTGGCCCAAATCTTCACCTTGAACGGCAACTCTCGATACGAAGAAGAGCCTCGGTCTAAAATCAAACAACTAGATCGGGTGACGTGCCCCGGAGCCTCGCCGGCAACAGGTAAGCCCATCATTCGAAGACATATACTGACTCAACCCAAGGTGCTGTCGGAGATATGTCCGGCATTCGACTTCATTTGACGCCTTTGCTCGGATCCCACGAGCCCTGCTCCTTGCGGACAAAGATGATCTGGCCCACGTGGTAGGCGTTGTGAGTGCCGATGTGGGCGATGGTGGAGGCATTTTCGGCGATCTTTTTGTCGTCGGCCGCTTCGACGGCCTTCTCCCAGTCGGTCATGACCTTATCGAGCTGGCGGACCAGCGCGTCCCACTGCTTGGCGTCGAAGCTGTTGAAGGTCTCGTCGTTATTGCCGTCGAACTTTGCGGGTTGCTCGCCTTTGAACTTTGCCAAAGCCTGCATATTCCAGAAGACGAGATGGTTGGCCAGTTGGCCGACCGAATGGTTTCCCTTGCCGTCGGTCCATTTAGCCTGCTCTGCCGTCAGGCCTTCGACGGCAATGTTCGCGGGGACGAACCAGTCTTTCTCGTTGTGAGTGGTTCGGAGCTGCTCGAGCAGAACACCTCTGAGGGTTGTAGGGGGCTTTGGGACTGGAGTCTGTGTGTGAGCGGGGAACGGTAGTGAGAGAAGTAGAAGCGCAATGATCTGTTTCATAAGGTGGTTCCTCCTCGGGAATCGGAAGACTGGATTGTCGCCGCCCCTGCGTCGCCTGCCAGTGTATGGGAGTCGATGAGTACAAACCTTCGATTTGCCGCAAAATTGTGACGAGTTGCCGCCAGGCTGCCATGAGTCAACATCCAGATGCGGGATATACCGATGTACCTAGAGGAGCAATGGATATTCCCTAAGCTATGGATAGATATTCACCGGAAGCGGTGTCATGCTCGGGGCTATGTTCCTTCGCCTATCGACGCTACTGATTGTCCTGGCCGGAAGCCTGAGCGCGCAGATCAATTCTGACTGGACGAAACCCTTTCCTCCGCACCGCATCGTGGGCAATGTGTACTACGTCGGGAGCAAGGATCTGGCCTCTTACCTGATTACGACACCACAGGGCCATATCCTGATCAACAGCAGCCTGAAGAGCTCGCCACCGCTGATCAAGAAGAGCGTAGAGGCGCTGGGGTTTCGCTTCAGCGATGTGAAGATTCTGCTGATCAGCCATGCGCACTTCGACCATGCCGCAGGGAGTTCACTGGTAAAGCAGATGACGGGTGCGAAGTACATGGTGATGGATGCCGATGTTCCGGTGGTGGAGGATGGCGGCAAGAGCGATTTCCAGTATGGAAGCGATGCGGCCCAACGCTATCCACCGGTCAAGGTCGACCGGGTGCTGCATGATGGCGACGAGATGAAATTGGGGGGAGCGGTGCTGGTGGCGCACCTTACTCCAGGGCATACAAAGGGATGCACGACGTGGACGATGAAGGTCGCGGATGGCGGCCGGACCTATGACGTCGTCATTATTGGAAGCCCGAATGTGAATCCGGGGTACAAGCTAGTCGGAAGTGCGGGATATCCGAAGAGAGCAGAGGACTTCGAGAGGACGTTTCGGACACTCAACTCCCTGCCCTGCGATATCTTCCTGGGGGCCCATGGGGGCTATTACGGGATGGAGAAGAAGTTTGCCCGCATAAAGCAGGGCGAGACGAACTCATTTGTTGATCCCGCTGGATATAAAGCGTATGTGGCGGATCGGGAACGGGCCTTCCGGACGGAGCTGAGGCAGGAGGAGGGGCAATAAAGTATTTTTTACGGATATAAAAGGCTTGCCATCTGTTGTCCGATGCTCCTATAGTTAGCGGTAACGCTGATCGCTGGACCTTCGACGGAGGGAAATCCAATGGCTACAAACGTAATCACGAGTAATGCCCCACTGAAAGATCTTGATGAGTGGGATGACTTTCTAACCGGGCGCTACCAGGAAGGCAAGAGTGAAGAGGAGTTTCGCCAGTATGACGCCGAGGCGAACCCGGGCGTTGCAGAGTTCTATCGGCTGAACCATCAGTACCAGACATTCGACTACGTGATGGCGAAGGAGAAGGAGTACTTCGGCCTGAACAAGGGTGAGAAGAGTATTTGGGAGGCTGCTGAGTTTCTGAATACGCTGGTCGATGACAGCGATCCGGATACGGACCTGACCCAGATCGAGCATCTGCTGCAGACGTCGGAGGCGATCCGGAAGGATGGGCATCCGCGCTGGTTTGTGCTGACAGGTTTCATCCACGACCTGGGCAAGGTGCTGTGCCTGTGGGGAGAGCCACAGTGGGGCGTGGTGGGGGATACGTTTCCGGTGGGCTGCGCCTACTCGAAGGACATTGTGTTTCCGGAGTACTTCAAGGCGAATCCGGACATCAACAATCCTCTGTACCAGACGAAATACGGCATCTACGAGCCGAACTGCGGGCTGGAGAAGGTACACATGTCATTTGGGCACGACGGCTATATCGGCGAGGTGATGAAGAACTACATGCCGGAGGAGTCGCTGTACATGCTGCGGTATCACTCTTTCTATTCGGCGCACCGGCATGGTGCGTACCGGCACCTGATGAGCAAGCACGATGTCGAGATGCTTGAGTGGGTAAACAAGTTCAACGTATACGACCTCTACTCCAAGGGACACACGAAGCCCAATCTGAAGGAGTTGAAGCCTTACTACGACGACCTGTTTGCGGAGTTCTTCCCGGCGAAGATTGCGTGGTAGACGCTGGATAGATGGTTGAGTACAGGCCCTGAGCGCGATGTTCGCCTCGGGGCTTTGCCTTGTCTGTGCGATGGAAGATCATCATGTCGGAACGTCTCGCGCGGACGAGGCGAGCCCACAAAGCGTAAGCTTTCCCCATCCCGGCAAAAAGCTCGATGAGGGTCAGCTAAGGCTGGGTGCTGCCAGAAGCAGCTAATTTCACGAAGGGCGGATGCTGAACTTCATGTGGATATAAGCCTAACGCTCTGCCAAAGACTCATGTGCCCGCTTTGTAAAAGTTTTTTACGAAGTGGCCTGATTATTCATACGTTACCGCTTATTTACCTCCGCTTCATATAACGTTGGCAGTATTACCTTATACAACCAAATCTCCGGGCAAAGAGCATCAGGAGATATCTTCGCGAACTAATCCCAGTTCGCGTTACACCTCTTGCGATAAAACATGTAACTAACTGATTTACCTAAACTTATTTGCCTGGCAGACAGGTTTACGTTATCGGTGTCGTTGCAGGCTTTTTGCTTGACATCACATAGGGGCGTGAGTAAGGTTCTCACCGTCCACGAGAAGGTAAGAAATCATGCGGCGCAGGCTCTCAGAAGCTGCGTTCGCGGTAGAAGTCAACTTTGATTGAACAAGGACGGTCATGATGCAAAACACAAAAGCAGGACGATACGCTATCCCGGGAAGCGTATGGAACAAGACGACAGGCTTGTGTGCAAAGTCTGTATGGTTTCGGCTGGCGATAACATTGCTGCTGATTTTGCCAGCGTTTAGCGCTTATGCACAGTTTGAATCGGCGTCGGTGCTCGGATACGCAAGGGACTCATCGGGTGCGGCAATTCCAAACAGCACCATTACGCTGACCAACATTGGCACCAGCATCTCACAGACGGCAACTACGGATGGAGAAGGGCGATTTGAGTTCCCGAGCGTGCCGATCGGACAGTACAAGGTGACGGCTGAGGCGTCAGGCTTCGAGCGGTTGCAGACTCGGAACTTCACGGTTACAACAAATGCGCGCCAACGCGTAGATGTGAACATGAAGCTGGGCTCGGTGAGCGAGACGGTGACGGTAAGTTCGGCGCCGACGTTGTTGGAGACGGAGACGAGTTCGCATTCAACCGTGATCGGTACGCGGCAGGTTGAGGATCTTCCTTTGAATGGCCGCTCGTATGCGGACTTAGTCCTGCTGGTTCCGGGGGCACGCAAGTCACTGCTTGAAAACAACGGTACGTCGAGCCGCGAGGGTTCGTTCAACATCAACGGACAGCGCTCCGCGTTCAACAACTTCCTGCTGGACGGCCTGGACAATAACAACTACGGCACGTCAAACCAGGGTTTTGCGAACGAGAACATTCCCCCTTCGCCAGACGCGATCAGCGAGTTTCGTGTTGAGACGAACAACTACTCGGCGGAGTACGGACGCACGACGGGCGCCGTGATCAATGCGTCGGTTCGCCGCGGTACGAATCAGTTCCACGGACGGGCATGGGACTATGTGCGCAATACGGCTTTCAACGCGATCGGTCCGTTCCTCGCACCGGGAGCAACAAAACCGAAGTTCATCCGCAACCAGTTTGGCGGAACATTTGGCGGGCCGATCTGGAAGGACCACACGTTCTTCTTCGCGGACTATGAGGGAGTACGGCAGATCTTCAATAATGCGAACACAACCTCAACGCTGCCGACTGCGGCTCAACGTGCGGGTAATTTCGGTATCGCTCTGCGGAATCCGGTGACGGGAGTCGATTATCCGACCGGCCAGATTCCCACGAGCGCCATTACGCCGTTCGCGCAGGCCGTACTGACCGCCTTGCCGCTGCCCAACCTGAGCGGCATTTCAAACAACTATGCGATTACGCCGCGAGGCCAGATCAAGGATGACAAGGGTGATGGGCGCGTGGATCACACCTTCAATGAACATTGGAGCATCTTTGGCCGGTATAGTGAGCATCGCGGCTACCTCTTCGACCCTCCGGGAATCCCGGGCCGTGCAGGCGGCAACTCAAATGGCAATGTGAACATTCAGAATCGCAATATCGCTGGTGGTGCGACGTGGATGATCTCTGGTAACAAGCTGCTTGATTTTCGCTTCGGATGGTCTCAGAACAAAGGCGGGAAGTTCCCCATCGGAGTAGGCGAGAGCTCGATGCTGGTGGAGAACGGAATTACAGACGGACTGCCGACAGATCCGACCGTGGTGCGTTCGCTCAATGCGCAATCGGTAACGGGCTTCGCGCAGTTTGGAGCCCAGTCGTCAAACCCGCAGTTCCAGAACCCGACGATCTATAACCCGAAGGTGAATTTCACGTGGATCAAGGGTAAGCACAGCATGAAGGTGGGCTATGAGTACCAGGCTGTGAACACCGAACTCAACGACTTCAACCCAAGCTACGGTCAGGACAACTATCAGGGACAGTTCTCGCGGCCAACGGGTGCCGCAGTCAACAATACTGACGCGGCGACACAGCAGGCGCGCAACCTGGCTGACTTCATGATGGGCAACCGGTCGTCGTACGCGTTGACGACCTATGCAGTCGTGAACCTGAGGCAGCGCTACAACTTCATGTACTTCCAGGATGACTTCAAAGTGTCGCCGAAGCTGACGGTCAATGCGGGACTCCGCTACGAGATCGTCACGCCACAATATGAGAAGGACAACAAGCTGGCCAACTTTGATCCAGGGACGAATTCACTTATTCAGGCGAGGAACGGCGGAGTCTACAGCCGTTCGCTGGTGAACACTCCGCTCAATAACTTCGGACCACGTCTCGGTTTCGCCTACTCTGCGACTGATAAGACGGTTATTCGTGCAGGATACGGCATCGGCTATTCACAGTGGAATCGCGCCGGTGGCGAGAATAACTTGACCTACAACGGTCCTAACGTCGTGAACGCCAATATTATTCAGGGAACGTCTGCGGCAACATCACCCTCCGCGTCAACGCTGTGCACCAATGATACCCAACTACAATCGACCTGTTTCCGTCAGACGCAACAGGGGTACGCGCAAAATCTTACAACGCCTGCGTACTTCAATCCTTTGAACACCCTGTCGCGCTATATTCCGCGCAACTTCAAGACCGGCTACGTGCAGAGCTACCAAGTAGGCTTTCAACAGCAGTTGCCATATGGCATTGTGGCTGACATCGCCTATGTCGGCAACAAGGCTACGCATCTGCAGGTTCTCGCCGATTACAATCAGGCCACACCATGCGTTGCAACCGCTGGAACAACCTGCGGCAGCTTGCAGGCGCGTCGCCCTGTGGCGGCCTTTGGCGGGATCGAGATCGCCTACGGCGCGGGGTCGGCAAACTACAACTCGCTGCAGTTCAAGCTGGAAAAGCGCGCCTCGACGGGCCTCTATCTTCTGAACTCGTTCACTTACGGCCGCATCTTCGATATCTCCTCCGGTCATCTTGAGACCGCGAATGGAGACAATTCGCGTGTGAACTATGCGAATCCAAGCCGTGACTATGGTCCGGGTGGCTATGATCAGCCGTTGGCCGACACGCTCTCGATCGTGTATGACCTGCCATACGGTCACGGCCGCAAGTGGGGCGCCAGCACAGGTCGGCTGACGAATACGTTGTTGGGCGGCTGGCAGCTTACTCTGATCAACACGATGACGAGCGGTCTTCCGGTGAACATTAACTACTCGCTTTCATCATCGTCACCTCTTTATGTCTCCGATCTTGTGACCTACCGCCCCAACCGTGTGAATAATGGGCCGATCAAGGCTCCTTCTTCAAGTCGTGTGAAGACGGCGACCTCACTGAACAACTACTTCACCTCTGCGAATCTCGCGACTCCTACGACGTATCCGTGGGGCAACGTGACCCGGAACTCTGAGCGGTCGCCTGCGTTCTATCAGGCCGATCTCGGTTTGCACAAGGCATTTCCGCTTTGGAACGACAGCGCAAACTTCGACTTCCGGGCTGAGGCATTCAATGTGCTGAATAAAGTCAACTACCTCCCATTCACCAATGGCAACTTTGGCACCTTCGGAAACTCCGCTTTCGGACAGATCACGGGTGCTTTTCCGGCACGTCAGCTGCAACTTGCCGCCAAGATCATCTTTTAGCAGGCACAGGTAACAGGCTGATAGTGCAGCAAGCCAGTACACGACGGCGCCGTGTCTCCGGGAATGGCGCCGTATTCAACCGCAGTTGATCCTTGCAGCCAACGGGAGCTTTCGATTGAAGATGGACCGCCGTACATTCGGCCAACTGGGCGCAAGCGCCCTGGCGGCTCTGGCAACACAGCAGGCATGGGGTGAGGTGGCGCAAGCTGCCTCACCCTCACTTTTTCACTTCGCGATCGTCAGCGATACGCATATCATCGACGACTTCTACAAGAAGGGCTCCGAGAACGGAGTCGAAGACAACGAGAGCATCCTTCTCACGACGGAGCGCCTGATCTCGGCGAGAACCTTGATCAACTCCCTGAAGCCGAAGATCGAGCAGGTCTTCATTCCGGGAGACTGCTTCCATAACTACCCTTCCGCGGACTACGATTTCTACTTCAAGAACCGTACGCGGATCGATATCGCGAAGGAGTTGTTCGATGGCTTCGAGATGCCGGTCCATCTCGGGTTCGGCAACCATGATTACGACGTGCCACGAGTATCCCGTGATATGTCTCACCGGCTGTTTGCGGAGAAGTTGAAGACCAAGCCCTATTCTTCGATCGACTACAAGGGCTTTCGGTTTCTCCATTTGAATAATTTTATGGGCAGCACGTGGGCCGAAACCGCTTCCCCCAGGGAACATCAGTATGGCACGCTGGGCGAGGAGCAACTGAACTGGGCCGAGGCGCAGTTGCATGATCGCAAACCAACGGTCGTGTTCATTCACTATCCGCTCTGGATCGTAGCGCCAACCGAGGTGAAGGACTATGGACTTCATCCGCTGCTCTATAAGTATCGGGACAATATCCAGGTCGTGATCGCGGGTCACTGGCACAAGTGGGTGGACTTCGCCCATACGTTTGGGCCACAGCATTATGTAACTGCTGCCACGCGATATGATCCGAATGCCTATATGCTCTTTGAAGCCGACAGCAAGAAACAGACAATACGCTGGATGAATGCAGACCTGGTGCAGTGGTCAACGCACTACAGCAAACCCTACAAGAGCTAAGAACCACAACATCACCTTAAGCGGCAACAAAACGGCAGTGATGGCCAATGTCGTCACTGCCGAATTCTATTTGGACTGGATGATTATGAACTTAGGTATAACAACTCGTGCATTTGGTGCCGTGGCTGTATTGGCTGTGGCTGGCGTGTCGTGGTCTCAAACGGCGGCAGATCAGGACAAACTCGTGCATCTGAACCAGATCCAGGTGATTGGCTCGCACAACAGCTATCACGCGGGGTTTGCGCCGAGCGAACGGAAGTACTTGGAGATGAAGAACCCGAAGGCGCTGCGCGGGCTCGACTATCACCATGCTCCGCTCGCGGATCAACTCTCTAGCGGGGTGCGGCAGATTGAAATCGATGTCTTCGCGGATACCAAAGGAGGGCGATTTGCGCATCCCGCGATTGTGCGAAGCGTGGCAACGGCTGGATTGACGGCTGACCCGGACTTTGATCCTCAGCATGAGATGGACAAGCCAGGGTTCAAGGTGATGCACGTTCAGGATCTGGATGAGCGAAGCACCTGCCACACCTTTGTCGCTTGCCTCACCCAGGTCCGGACATGGTCCAAGCAACATCCGCAGCATATGCCGATCTTCATTCTGGTCGAGACCAAAGAAGGCGAGCTGCGACAGATGCCGGATGCAGTGAAGACGGAGCCATTCACGCCGGCGATCTTTGATGCGCTGGATGCGGAGATTCGGTCTGTCTTCAAGACAGACGAGATGATTACGCCGGACGAGGTTCGTGGCAGTGCTTCAACCCTGGTCGAGGCAGTCCATGCGGGCAAGTGGCCGACGCTGGCCAAGGCGCGAGGACGCGTGGTCTTTCTGATGGATCAGCAGCACGCCGAGCCTATTTATGTACAGGGACACGCTTCGCTGCGTGGCCGCATTCTCTTTACGAACGCCTTGCCGGGTGCGCCGGATGCTGCCTTCGTCGAACAGAATGGTGGAACGGTCGCGGAGATCGACGCCCTTGTGAAACAGGGGTACCTTGTACGAACACGCACGGATGAGGGTACCGAACAGGCGCGGACGAATGACACCGCACGCCGTGACCTTGCACTTTCGAGCGGGGCACAGATGATCAGCACAGATTACCCTTCATCGGAGCCGTCGCCGTGGACAAAATTTTCGGTGGAGCTTCCGGGCGGGCTTGTGGCGCGATGCAATCCGGTGAATAAGCCGGCAGGATGTGTCGACGAACTTCTGGAATCAGCCAAGGGGGCTCAATAGCCGATATAGTTCTCTTTAGTGTATTTGCTGGACGAGGTGAAGAATGGTATCGAGAAGAAACTTTCTAGGCGGCTTATCGGCTTCATCCATGGCTTGTTTTGTGAGGGACGCATTGGCTCTGCCGGCGTCCCTCCAGCCATTTTCAGAGAAGCCTGCAGATGATGTCGCCGAGGCTGACAATACAAAGTTCGTGAAGATTGCAATTGGCACAGGCGGACACGGACACACCTATCCGGGGGCAACAATGCCATTTGGCGGCGTACAGTTGAGCCCGGATACAGGCATCAAGGATTGGGACCACTGTTCCGGATATCACTATTCCGATAGCTCGATTCTGGGCTTCAGCCATACGCACCTGAGCGGCACTGGCTGCATCGACCTGCTGGATGTTCTGTTAATGCCGGCGACTGATGATTTCAAATTCGACCCAAACGCCAAGCCCGATTCCCCCACAAGCTACCGGTCTCGTTTCTCTCATGATGATGAGGAAGCTGTGCCCGGCTACTATCGCGTCTACCTCCAGGACTCGAAGGTCAAGGTTGAGTTGACGGCGACGGAGCGCGTTGGCATCCATCGGTACACGTTTCCACAATCCGACAACGCGCGCTTTCTCCTGGACCTCGCACATGCCGGAGACGCTGGAGCTGACGCGGCCAATCCTGATGCTCCCCCGACACCTTCGATTCGGTGGTCCTCCTTAAAGGTTATCGGGAACGACACGATTGTAGGTGGACGTTGCACAGACATCTGGGCCAAGGGTAGGCAGATTTACTTCTCTATGAAGTTCTCCAAGCCATTCGAGAGTGCAGAGATCTACTCCGAGGGCAAGCGGGTCGACAGTGCGACGGACGAGGTCAAAGGAAAGTCCCTGCGTTGCGTTTTGAAGTTCAAAACGCACGAGAATGAAGTCGTCCAGGTGAAGACTGGAATTTCGGGCGTGAGTATTGAGGGCGCGGCCGGCAATGTGAAGCGCGAAGCGCCCAGCTGGGACTTCGATGGCGCGCGAACCGCTGCCCATGCTGCCTGGCGAAGAGAGTTGGGGCGTGTCCATGTGAGCTCCGACGATCGTAAATATCTTGAGATCTTCTACACCGGTCTGTACCACATGATGGTAGCGCCCACTCTGTTCGATGATGTGGACGGGCAATATCGCGGTATGGATGGAAAGGTGTATACACTCGCGAAGGGAGCTCACAATTACAGCACCTTCTCCCTGTGGGACACCTATCGCGCGGCGCATCCGATGTATACGCTGATTCTTGGCGAACGTGTTCCGGATTTTGTGAATTGCCTGATCCGCATGGCCGAGCAAAGCCCGCAGGGTGTACCTGTGTGGCCACTACAAGGGGGCGAGACAGGATGCATGGTGGGGTATCACTCCGCTCCTGTTGTCGCTGAGGCGCTGGCAAAGGGTTTTCGTGGAATCGACGCTAAGGCTGCGTATGCTCCCTTCAAGAAACGTGCCCTGGCGGATGATTATCGCGGTTTGGCTGCGTATCGAAGGCTAGGGTATGTTCCCTGCGATGAACAGGACGAGTCTGCGAGCAAGACGCTCGACTATTCGTACGATGACTGGGCCGTGTCTACGCTGGCAAAAGCGGCCGGCGAGGACGCAGATCACGCACTGTTGATGAAACAGTCGCGCTCGTTTGTGAATCTGTACGACAAGGAATCGGGATTTATCCGTCCGAAGTATTCAGACGGTCGATGGGCCTCGCCATTCAATCCAAAGTCCATCAAGATTACGAAGTGGCGTGACTACACTGAAGCCAATGCCTGGCAAACAACCTTTTGCGTACAGCATGATCCGGCTCTGTTGATCGAGACCTTGGGCGGCAAGAAGCTCTTCGTCGACAAACTCGACGCGCTGTTCAATCAGAGCTCCGAGATGCCGCCTGACATGCCACCCGATGTCACTGGGATGGTTGGTCAATATGCCCATGGCAACGAGCCGAGCCATCATATTGCCTATCTCTATAACTACGCAGGGGCTCCGCATAAGACGCAGGCGCGGGTGCGCAGCCTGTTGGAGACGATGTATGACAACAAGCCGGATGGGATGGCAGGCAATGAAGACTGCGGCCAGATGTCGGCATGGTTTGTGATCAGCAGTCTGGGGTTGTATGCGGTCGATCCGGTGAGTGCGAAGTATGACTTCGGTACGCCGTTGTTCGATCGGGTGGAACTAACGGTAGCCGGCAACCGCAAGGTGACGATCGAGGCCAAGCGAGACTCTGCCAAGTCAATCTATGTGCAGTCGGTGGAGTGGAATGGCGTTCCGCAGAAAGTTATGTCTGTGGATCATGCGCAACTCGTTAAGGGTGGCCACTTGGTCTTCCACCTCAGCGACGCACCGACGATCCATAACGAATCGCAGGGATAGATAAACGCCTGGCAACAAAGTGGCGCGGCTTTCAAACAAGGCGCGCCATCAACGCTCTAGCCAGTACTTGATGCGTGAGCGATAGCTTCGGCTCATCGGGATCCTTTGACCATTGTGGAGGAGGACTCCATACTCGCCGTCTATCTCTGGGCGAACCTCTTTGACGTATTGGAGATTGACAATGGACGAGCGATGAACTCGGAAGAAGGTGCCCGGGTCGAGCTTTTCCTCAAGATGAGCCATGGTCTCACGCAGGAGATGTGTCTCTGATTGAGTACAGATGCGGACATAGTTTTCCTCCGCACCAATCCAATAGATCTCCGACACAGGAAGGAAGATGATTCGTCCCTTCGACTTGAAGATAATGCGCGTTGTGTATGTCGTGCCGTTCTGACTTTTGGGAGCGGTTGGTTCGGGGTTCTGCTTCTTATTCTTGATCTGTTGCAGGGCGCGCTCCGTTGCCGCGCGAAATCGTTCCAGGGTAAATGGCTTCAGCAGATAGTCCACGGCATTGATCTCAAAGGCGCGCAACGCGTAGCGATCGTATGCGGTCGTGAAGATGATGCATGGCAGAGAGTAGGTCTCCGCAGACGACAGTTCCCCGACGATGTCGAAGCCATCCATATCTGGCATACGAACGTCGAGGAAGAGCAGATCGGGTTTCGTGGCACGAACCAGATCAATGGTCTCTGCTGCCGTAGCTCCTTCCCCAACGATCTCGATCTCTGGTATCTCTCGGAGGAGTTGACGCAGCTTCTGTCGTGCCAAGACTTCATCATCTGCCAAAACGGCCTGAATCATCACGCACCATACCTTGCTGGCTTTTCTGTTGGACGCACGGAGAACTGGAGGGGGAGCGTCACTACTACCTGAACAATATTATTTTCAATTTCGGAGATGGAGAACGTGTGGTCCCCTCCATAGTGCATCCGTAGACGATCCTTGACATTGGCCAGTCCCACGCCCTTACCGGATCCGTTGCGGGGTGAGACAGGGTGTAAACCCAAGCCTGTATTTGTGACGCGGAGGCACAGTCTCGAGTCTTCCGAAGACGCCTCAACCGTCAGTAAGCCGTTGCTGGTTATTCGAGAAAGGCCGTGGGCATAGGCGTTCTCGACGATAGGCTGGAGAATCATCGTTGGAACAAAGGCATCGTGAAGATGTGGGTCTACCTTCATCTCTTGCCGTACTCGTCCTGCAAATCTGCGGTCCTGCATGGCCAGATACATCTCGACAAACTCCATCTCATCGCTCAAAGGGATAAACTGCGCGTCGCCTCGGTGGAGGGTGATACGCAGGAGACGGCTGAGTTGTTCCAACATCAGATCCGCAGCCTGAACATCACTCCGCATGAGGCTGGAGATACTGTTCATCGTGTTGAAAAGAAAGTGCGGATTCAACTGCATTCGCAACGCCCGCATCTGTGCCTGGACGAGCTGTGACTGCAGCTGCGTAGCCGCCATCTCCTTCTCGCGATAACTCTGGTAGTAGCCGATCCCTTTGAAGAGGAAGAAAGCAGACCAGAAGAGGACCATGTTGTTGACCAGTTCCCCGTCTAGATTGAATATCAACCGGTGCCAGTACGGCATGGGCGGCCGCCCCATAGGGAGCTTGGGAAAGAACACGATCCAAATCATCTCTTCGATAACACTGACGGCGATGCTCAGAGGAAAGAAGAGCGTCAGCATGGTACGCGGAGTTGCATTGTTGATCTGGGGCCTTAGCTTCCACCATATAAGCCAGCACAGTGCGCCCCACAGAAAGTACTGAACCCCCCAGGCTCCCAGAAGAAGGCCCAAGTGAATGTGATAGTTCCAGGAGCGCGAACTAAACCACTCCTGCAGGGCGAAGAGAGCGCCCAGCAGCACTGCACCCCCGAGAAAGATGACCGGATGCATGAAGAGAGGCAGGTTGTGATTATTTTTCCATTTGGAAAATTTCAGCTTCGTGTCCTCACTTTCTATTTTCGATCGCCACTATTCAAGATTGAGTGGCAGCATTGCAGTTCCACCTGCGGGAGACATCAGGGTTGCGTCCGTCTGTTTTCGAGATCGGCCCCAGCTTGTCTAGATCGTGTGTTACCAGACGCTTGGCTTCCTCTTCTCCCTGAAGCACTGCGGCCTGAATTGATAACCGCTACACTCTTGCCGACAGGGTATCCCGGGCAAGTAACCCTTCCTTTGCGACGACTCACCAGAAGGGGATGTACCTCATGGGGTAGTTTGCTCCACTTCGCAATGTTTGATCAATCTTCCGTACGTGTCGTGATGGACTCGAACGGAGCGGGGGGCGAAGAACTCGGTCTTGCCATCGAGCGATATACGCGGCTCGCGATCGTCGCTGTGACCATCGGTAAGTTGCTTGAGCCCGGTACCATCAGGACGAATAGTCCAGATGGTCCCACCTACCCCCCTCCCCCCCGGGTACTTTTCGCGTAAATCGTTTATCTACAACGATATAAGCGCATCTATCCCTCTAAAGTCGTGCGAACAAAAGAGTTATGGGCAAAGCCGTCTTTCTAAACGGGTTATGTCTCTCATTGAAGAATTAAAAGGAAAACCCGCCTGCGGTGGCGGGGCTTTCCTTGGTCCATTCGAATCTTATGTACTAAGTATAGCTGGCAGTGCAGAACTAATCGGCAACGTCGATGTTGTTTATTTTCATTGAGTTAGGTGATTTAAAGGCTTGACAAGGTTTTTTGAGTTTCTTTTAGGTGAGAGGGCACTCGGGTCGCTGCGCTCCCCTTGTAAAAGCAAATGCGGGGGTTCTTCGCTGCGCTCAGAATGACGGCTTTTAGGAGGAGGCTAAGGGAAGGAATAGGCAGGGCAATAACAGCAGTCCGAGCTGCAGGCTGTTGCTATTGGTTTATCGCTGGTGCTGGCGTTCCGCGACCGGTCAGGGTTCGGATCAGGTCGACCTCGTGCTGACGGTAGGGAGTCCAGTCCTGGCGGAAGACCTCGTGGAACCAGACGGTGGGTTGGGAGAGGACGTAGGGCTTCTGCCAGGAGTCCCAGGGGAGGTAGGTCTGGGTCTTGCCGGCTACGAAGCCCCAGTTGATGGCTCCCACGTTGTACTGCTTCGCGAGGGGGAGGATGGTGTCGAAGGTGCTGCCGTTGCCGCGCGCCATGTACTCAGTGCAGATGATAGGGCGGTGCAGGGGCTGGAGAGACTTCACCCTTGCTTCGAACTCTTCGGGCCAGCCGTAGTTGTGGAAGGTGATGATGTCGGACTCGGCTAATTGGATTTTGGCGACCGGGCTCTCTTTGGCAGGGTCTGTCCAGTTCCCTTCCCATAGGCCGCTGGTGAGGGGCTGGGTGGGATGGGCGGAGCGAGCCCAGGCGAAGGCCTTGGGGAGAAGATTGGCGACCAGCTCCGGCTTGTTCTTCGGCTCGGTGAACCTTTTGTCGTTGGTGTTGTTGGGCTCGTTCCAGATATCCCAGCCGAGGATACGGTCGTCCTTGGCGAAGGCTCCGACGACTCCCTGGACGTAGGACTTGAGTTTGGGTTCATAGGCGGGATCGGTGAGTTCGGCGGCTCCGGGGCTCTGGACCCACCCGGAGTTGTGGATGCCGGGGATGGGTGGGTGCTGGGGGCCGAGGTGCGGGTTGGACTCCCAGCAGGAGTCGAAGAGGACCAGCAGGGGCCGGATGTGATGCTTTGCGGCGATGGCCAGGAAGGCGTCGAGGCGTTTGGTGAAGCCCTGGGGATCCTGCTCCCAGAGCTGATCCTGCAGGAAGACTCGCATGGTGTTCATGCCGATGGATTCGGCGAGGGCCAGCTCCTTCTCGTTGAGCTGGGGGTTGAAGGTCGCGGCCTGGAACATCTCCAACTGATTGATCGCGTCGGAGGGGACGAAGTTCGCGCCTACGAGCCAGGGTTGCTTTGCATACCAGGCGTTGGACGCTTCCTCCGTCCATCGATTTGGCTCCTGCGCGGAGGCGGAGAGGAGGGCGAGGGACAATACCAGGAAGAGCTTGTATAGCTGCATGAGGCGAAATGATATCCGAATCTGCGGGTTGTGGGGAACGAGGACAGCGAAGCAAGACAAACGACACCGCAGATCATTCGAATCGCTCCGTTCAGAATGACAACATATCGATAGGGTTGGATGAGATGAAATAGATGTTGTAGCAGAGAAGAGAAGGCAGTCGGGTCGCTGCGCTCCCCTCGGAAAAACAAATACGGTGGTTCTTCGCTGCGCTCAGAATGACGGCGTCACTCAGAATGACGGCGTAAAACAACGACAGTAACAAGTAAAACAACGACAGTAACAATAAAGACAACAGCAGCAAAGACAAAAGCAGCGACAATGTCACAAGGCAACAACAGTAACAACAGCTCTGAGCTCGAAGCTCGTTTTCAGAGAACGTTATACCCTTGTTGCGCGAGGATTTTTCCTGTGATGATAAAGGCTTTGCTTCTTTCTGAGTACAAGCACCTGGAAGTTACGAATGTGGATGCGCCTGTGCCTGGACCACAGGACATTCTGGTGCAGGTTGCGGCGTGCGGCATCTGCGGTAGCGATGTGCATGGATATGACGGCTCGTCGGGTCGGCGTATCCCTCCCGTGGTGATGGGACATGAGGCTGCGGGCGTTGTCGCAGCAGTGGGCTCGGAGGTGACAGAGTTCGCTGCCGGTGACCGCGTTACGTTCGATTCCACAGTGTATTGCGGGATCTGCGAGTTCTGCCAGAGGGGCGAGGTGAACCTCTGCAACGACCGGCAGGTGGTGGGGGTTTCGTGCGGGGAGTTCAAACGGGCGGGTGCGTTTGCGGAGTACGTTGCCGTGCCGGCACGGATTGCCTATCGGCTGCCGGATGCCCTGGGGTTTGCCGAGGCGGCGATGCTGGAGGCAGTCTCGGTGGCTCTGCATGCGGTACGGGTCGCAGAGCTGGAGGGTGGAGAGACGGCGCTGGTGATCGGCGCGGGCATGATCGGGTTGCTGGTGCTGCAGGCGGCGCGTGTGGGAGGCTGCTCGCGGGTGCTGGTCGCAGACATCGACGCTACGCGGCTGAGGCTGGCCCTGGAGATGGGCGCGGATGAGGCGCTCGAGTTCTCCGACGCGGAGCTGGTGCGCGAGGTGATGCGGCTGACGAAGGGCAGAGGCGTGGATGTTGTGTTCGAGGCGGTGGGACGCGGTGAGACGGTAGCCGGCGCGATCGACTGCGTGCGCAAGGGTGGCACGGTGACGCTGGTGGGTAACATTGCGAGAGAGGTGACGCTGCCGCTGCAGAAGGTGGTGACGCGGCAGATACGACTGCAGGGGTCGTGCGCGTCCGCCGGAGAGTATCCCGAGGCGATGGAGCTGATTGCCAGTGGGGAGATTAAGGTGGGACCGCTGATCACTGCAGTTGCGCCGCTGCACGATGGTCCGCTGTGGTTTGAACGACTGTATGCGCGTGAACCTAATTTGATGAAGATCGTTCTCGATCCCAGAGAGAGTGCGGACCAGCAAAGATGACCAATGAACTGTTTGATCTGACGGGGCAGGTGGCTCTGGTGACCGGAGCCAGCCGTGGCCTGGGGCAGCACTTTGCGAGAGCGCTGGCTAAAGCAGGCGCAGACCTTATCCTTACGAGCCGCAAGCGCGAGGATGTGGAGCCTTTCGCAGCCGAGATGGAGGCGCAAGGGCGAAGAGTTGTGGCTCTGGAGTTGGATGTGCGCGAACAGGGGAGCATCGAGCGCATGGCAGCGGCGGCGGAAGCAGCTTGCGGACAGGTGCATATCCTGGTGAACAACGCAGGATGCAATGTGCGTAAGCCTGCGCTTGAGGTGACGTGGGACGACTGGAATCTGGTGCTGGACACGAATCTTCGAGGGAGTTTTTTTGTGGCGCAGCAGATCGCTCGCCGGATGGTGCCGCATGGCTATGGGCGGATCATCAACATCGGTTCGGTGACGAGTGTGTTCGGGTATGCGGGGTTGGCACCGTATGGGGCGAGCCGCGGTGGAATACGGCAGCTGACGATGAGCCTCGCCGATGACTGGGGCAGACATGGGATTACAGTGAACTGCCTGGATGGTTTGAGACCTATCAGAATAGAGTGCTCTACGAGAACAAGGAGTGGGTGGACTACCTGATCGATCGGATTCCGATGAAGCGTCCCGGCGAGGCTCACGATCTGGATGGAGCTGTTGTGTTTCTCGCCTCGGAGTCCAGCCGCTATATCACCGGCCAGACGCTGCTGGTCGATGGCGGCATATCCACCGGGGCGATGCGGGCTACGGTACAGACACCTACTTCCACTACAGGGAAAACACTATGACGACGATGTTAAAGGGATTCTTGCGCACGCTTGCGATGTTTGCGGTGATGGGACTTTTTGCCTCGGCTGGAACTTCGGCACAGACTGGGAAGCTGAAGGCTTACTTCATCGATGTTGAAGGCGGACAGGCTACGCTGTTCGTTACACCTGCCGGGGAGTCGCTACTGATCGACACGGGCTGGCCGGGGAAGAACTTTCGCGATGCCGATCGCATTGCGTCCGCGGTGAAGCTGGCTGGGTTGAGCCGGATTGACTACGTTCTGATTACGCACTTCCATGACGATCACGTGGGCGGCGTGCCACAGCTGGTCGCACGGATTCCGGTGGGGACGTTCATCGATCATGGGCCTAACCGGGAGCTGGACAAGGGCGTTACAGAGCATGGGTATGCGGAGTATCAGAAGGTTCTGGCGACGGGCAAGTATAAGCACATCGTCGCACGGCCCGGAGATGTGCTGCCAATCCAGGGGATGAAGGCCACGGTCATCAGCGCGGATGGAGATCTTATTGGGAAGGCTCTACCGGGAGCTGGGCAGGCGAACTCTTTCTGCAAGGGCGCGGAGACTCGACCTGCGGATGAGACGGAGAATGCGCGGTCGCTCGGCGTGCAGATTACATTTGGCCGATTCAAGACGGTTGACCTCGGCGACCTTACGGGGGACAAGGAGATGCAGCTTATGTGTCCGGTGAATAAGCTGGGCCGGATGGATGTGTATATCGTCTCGCATCATGGATGGCTTCAAAGCTCGAGCCCCGCGTTTGTCGATGCTCTCCATGCAAGGGTAGCCATCATGGACAATGGCGAGAAGAAGGGAGGGTCTACTCCCGTGTTGCAGACGGTTGCCAAGGCTCCCGGGCTGGAGACGCTGTGGCAGCTGCACTTCTCCGAAGAGGGCGGCAAGGCGAATAACACTGCTGCGGAGTACATCGCGAATCCTCAAGGGACGGATAACGGCAACTTTATCGAGTTGACGGCGGCCGGCGATGGTAGCTTCGATGTTCTGAACTCGAGGACAAAAGTGTCGAAGCACTATGCTGCGATGCGCTAGGTCGCAGGTTGCAGCTCGGAGGGGATGGGTTCGATCTTGCCGAGCAGGAAGATGTATGCGGCGATGCCGATGAGCAGGTAGACGAATGCTACGCCGAAGGCCCAGGCATAGGACTGGCGCGCGGCGACGAGATAGCCAGTGATGATGGGCGCGGCGATGCCGGAGAGCTGATTGGAGAGGTTGAGGATTCCACCGACCGAGCCTACGCTGTTGCGAGGTGCGATGAGCGAGGGGATCGACCAGACGACCGGAGCGGCGGCGGAGAGGCCGCCGATGGAGATGCTGATCCAGAGCAGGGCGCGCATGGGGGTGTGGGCCTGCGCCGCTCCAAGGATGCCGAGGCCGAAGGCTGTGCCGCAGACGAGGATGATCTTGCGGATGCGGCTGGGGCTGCCTCCGCGCTGGATGAGTGCGTCGACGAGCCAGCCGCCGACGAGCATGTCGGTGAAGGTGGCAAAGAGCCAGGGCACGCCGGTGTAGAGGAACGAGTGCATGAGGTCGATGTGAAGCGCGGAGGAGAGATAGCTCGGCAGCCAGGTGAGCAGGAGATAGAAGACGTAGTTGTAGGAGCCGGAGCCCAGGGCAAGGCCTAATATTTTGCGTTGGCGGAGAAGATAGGTGAGTGAGTCTGGTTTGAGCGGGGCGGCGGCGAGAGCTTGAGGGGATTCGGCTATGTATTCGCGCTCGACCGCGCTGAGATCCGGGTCGTCCTGGGGGTCGCGATAGACCTTCCAGAAGAGCAGGAAGTAGGCGAGGCTGATGAGACCGGTGGCGGCGAAGCTCCAGCGCCAGCCGATCTTGAGCAACAGAAAGCCGAGGAGGGGGACGCCGATGGCAGAGGCGAACTTCGCGGCGGAGTCGAAGATGGAGGTGGCGAAGCTGCGCTCGCCCTGGGGAAACCAGTAGCCGACGGCCTTGGCGTTGGCGGGGAAGGTGGGGGCTTCGCCTACTCCCAGC
>Ga0193743_1000686_pt1 | contig 26574 bp, 26 predicted proteins | sample L2c2metaG_FD_143038 | JGI IMG/M metagenome (GOLD analysis project Ga0193743, IMG submission 143038) | Soil microbial communities from a riparian zone of the East river system, Colorado, United States - L2c2 | ecosystem: Environmental > Terrestrial > Soil > Riparian zone | place: USA: East River...
ACTGCGCGAGGTCCGCCTTGTCCTGGCCTTGGCCGGCGCGGATGCCCAGCACACAGGCCGCCACCATGAACGCGGCCAGAATGGTTATGGAGACCACGGCGCCGCCGGTCATCCGCCGCCCCGCGTGTCGGCCTGGGCCCGCCCAGTCCGCTCCGCCCGCTCGGCCTCCCGGGCGGCCATCCACACCGGGTCGCCCTTGGCGGCCAGCCAGACGAACAGCGGCGTCAGCAACACCGCGACGAACAGCCAGAACATCAGGAACGGCAGCCCGAGCACGATGGGTTCGACGCGATTGGCGATCGGCAGTACGCCCAGGAACGCCACCGGCGGGCCCAGTAGCCACCAGAGCGATGTTCTCTTCTTGGACACGCGGACTCCTCGTTGCCGGATGCTCCACGGGCGGGCCGTGCCGCTCAACGCGCCCCCGTGCGGCGACAGTATGTAAGCCAAATGACCACTGTGTTACCCCGCTGAGGGCAGCTACACCCTGGTGTTCCCGTCGCCTTACGTGCTGCACGCGCCCACCGAGCTGACCGTGACCACCGCCGCCGGGGAGTACCCGGAGGCCCGGCGCTCGCTGTCCCACGTGGAGGCGTTCGAAGCGCAGCTGGAGAGCTTCCACGCGGTGGTCAGCGGCGGCCGGGCGGCGGGTTACCCTCCAGACGTGCGGACAGAGTGGGACCTGGTCGACCAGGAAGACCCCACGTTTGCCGCGCTGCTCACCGACAGCCACCTGCGAGTGGTAGGAACCTCGCTGGGCAGCGACGTGCCGACGCGGGATGTGGGGCGCTGGCTCTACCGGGACGCGGCGTTCGGCCTGCTGGCGCACCGGACCGAGGCCGACCCGACCTTCTTCTACGCCAACCAGGCCGCGCAGCGGTACTTCGGCTACAGCTGGTCGGAGTTCGTCGGGTTGCCGTCCCGGCTGTCGGCGGCCTCCCCGGACCGCGCGGAACGGGCCCGGCTGTTGGACGAGGTGACCCGCAACGGGTTCAGCAACGACTACCGGGGTCTGCGGATCGCCAAGTCCGGCGCGCAGTTCTGGATCGAGGACGCCACGGTGTGGAACCTGCTCGACGCCGACGGTCGCCGGCACGGCCAAGCCGCCGTATTCCGCTCGGTAACCCCCGCCTGACCGCCGCGTCCATGGCTCGCGTCCCGAGCGACTTCGCATAGCCAGGGTGCAGTTCGCATAGTGCACGCACTGTGCGAAGTGGGCGCTGGGTATGCGAAGTGGGGTGGGCGACGGCTGCTCCGCTCGCCTCGGTGGGCAGCTCGCGGCTCGGCTTCGGCGGGGCTAGATGCCTTCGCCGGCTCGCCAGGCGTCCAACACCCGGCGCTCCCGCTTGGTGGGGCGGCCGGCGCCGCGGTCGCGTCGGGCCACCGGCAGCACTGGCTGGGGCGGCGGCGGCGGGGTGTGGTCGATAAAGCAGGCGGCGGCCTCGGCGGCACCCACCCGCTTCTGGATCACCCGGACCACTTCCAGGATCCGGGTGGTGTGGTTGACCCGCGCGCGGACCTGATCACCAGGGGAGACCATGGTGGCCGGCTTGGCCGGCTGGTCGTTGACCTTGACGTGGCCGCCCCGGCAGGCGGCCGCCGCGTCCGGGCGGGTCTTGGTGATCCGGACCGCCCACAGCCAGCGATCCACTCGGGTGGACTCCACCCGACCAGTATGGCGAGCCTCTCGGGGCGCTGGTCGCCGGTGCGCGGCGCCGATACGCTCCGGCCATGGCGCTGCGGGACTACCTGGTCGGCGAGGTCGCCGAGGATTTCGTCGACGGCTTGCTGACCCGCCGGGAGGCGTTGCGTCGGCTGGGGCTGCTCGGTCTGGGGGCGAGCTCGGCCGGCCTGCTGCTGGCCGCCTGCGCCGGCACCGCACCCAGCGGCACCGCGCCCAGCGCCGCCCCGCCCACCCCGAACGCCGCCGCCCCGAGCGCCGCCCCGCCCGGCGGCGAACCGCCAGGGCGAGGGCCGGGGGTGAGCCGGGGCAGCGAGATCCGGTTCGCCGGTCCGGCCGGTGAGCTGCGTGGTGCCTGGGCGGCGCCGGCGGCCGGCCAGGCCAAGGGCGCGCTGCTCGTGGTGCACGAGAACCGGGGCCTCACCGCGCACTTCTACGACCTGGTCGGGCGGTTCGCTGGCGCCGGATACGGGGCGCTGTGTGTGGACCTGCTCTCCGCCCAAGGAGGTACCGCCGCGCTGACTGACCCGGCGCAGGTACCCACCGCGCTGGCCAACGCCCCGGCCGCCGACCTGCTGGCTGACCTGCGCGCCGGCATGGACGAGCTGGGCAAGCGGGTACCCGGCACCAAGCTGGGCGGCGTCGGGTTCTGTTTCGGCGGCGGCATGATCTGGCAGCTGCTGAACGCCGGGGATACCCGGCTGGCAGCCGCCGTGCCGTTCTACGGACCGGCCCCGGAGAACCCGAACTTCACCCGCGCGAAGGCCGCCGTGCTGGCCGTCTACGGCGCGTTGGACGCCCGGGTGGATGCCACCATCCCGAGGGCGGAGGCCGCCCTGCGCGCCGCCGGGCTGCCCTACCAGGTGCGCGTCTTCGACGGCGCCGACCACGCTTTCTTCAACGACACCGGGCAGCGGTACCAGCCGGACGCCGCACGAACGGCCTGGTCGGAGACGCTGGACTGGTTCGGCAAATACCTGGCGGCGGGCTGATCCGGCGGCGGGCTGGCCTGACGGCCTGACCCAGGGAGCCGGGTCAGGCGCCCCAGTGGGACAGGTCGTGGATCGGGCCCGACGGGGAAGCCCTCCCCTCGATCGCCGGTCGGTCTCGATTCGACTCGGTGGACTCGGGCAGCGCCTGCTGCCCCGGACGCCTGCCGTGCCGCGGGCTGGACTCCCAGCTGAGTGGGACCACCGACGCAACATCACCTGCGTCGTGACCTGATTCGGTCCGCCGGATCCAGCTCATGAATCCGACTGGATAGGCGCTGCCCTCGCGCGGGCTGGCGGAGGGTCCGGACGGTCGGGCGTTGAGCCAGTACTCCAGCCCGCCAGCGGACTCGGTGGCGTGGACCGGGTCACGCGGAACGAAGGCCGCCGAGGTCCGCCCCTCCCCGGCCAGGTGCCGGATCGCCCGGATCTTGCCGAGTGCGGCCGATCCGTCGAGGTGGCGAACGACCAGATCGTCCAGGACGTGGCGGCAGATCCCGCGGTGGATCGCGTCGTAGCCGGTCGGGTCGCGCCAGAGCAGGTCGGCGTCGAGCAGGTCGCGCACGATCTCGTGCGGGCGCAGGCCCGCCGGGCCGGACTCGATGTAGGACTGGCCCCGCAGCCAGGCAAACAGCTCAGCGGGATCGCCGGCGGGCATCACCCCTCGAAGCAACTCCTCGGTGGTGCTGTGCGCGTGGGCGCACACGTGCAACGCGAGCTGATGGATGGGAGAGGGGACCGGGCCGATCAGCTCGCCGAGCAGCGTCTCGATCAGGTCGTGCGTCGGCTGCCAGGAGCGCGCCGCCGGGTCGCCGTGCCGCGCGCTGTCCGCGGCCAGGGACAGCGCCAACGGGTGTCCGCCGGCATAGGCCACCACCGAGTCGTGGATGTGCGGCGGGACGCCACGGGCGGTCAGCAGCGCGGCTGCCTCGCTGGTCGAGAGTCCGTGCAGGGCACGCACGGCCAGTGCCCCGGACCAGGACGGATCGGCGCGCCAGGCCGAGCTGGGCGCTTCCCGACCGGCCACCACCACAATTGCGCCGTCGCACAGCCGGGGGAGGAAGTCCTCGCGCAGCCACGGTTCCAACTCGGCGCAGTGCTCGAACGCATCGACCAGCAGTACGGCGCGAGGGCTGGCCAGCGCGGCGCTGGCGGCGCGGGCGAACGCGGAGGGCGAGGACGACACGGCGGACCCGTCTACCCGCACCACGGGCCGGCCGGAGGACTCGGCGTCATCCGCGAGCCGGCGCAGCAGGGTGGATTTGCCTATCCCGCCCGGGCCGTGCAGGTACAGCGTGGCGAATGTTGGTGTGGCCCCGTGCAGCGCCGAGGCGAACAGTGCGCGCTCCGCCTCGCGGCCGACGAATCCACGCTGGCGCGCCGCGTGCAGCCGGCGGGCCAGCAGGCCTTGCCCGACCGTCTGATCCGCCGGCAACGGCAGGTTGAACACCGGGGCGATCGGAGGCGCGGCGTCCGCACCCTCGATCCGCTGGTCGTGGCGGTCCAGGTCCGGATCGGCTCGCAGAATGCGCTGGTGCAGCGCACGGAGCTCGGGGCCAGGTTCAATGCCCAGCTCACGGTGCAGCAGACCACGCACGTCCCGATATACCTGCAGCGCGTCCGCCTGCCGCGCGCAGCGGTAGAGGGCGAGCATGTGCAGCTCCCTGAGCCGCTCCTCGAGCGGGTGGGCGGCGGCCAGGCTACTGATCTCCGGGAGCACCTCGGCATGTCGACCGAGATCCACGTCCAGGCTGATCCGCTCCTCGGTGGCACCCAGTCGCAGTTGCTCGAGGCGGGCCCGCTCGCTGTCCACGAACTCCCCGCGCGCCCCGGCCAGTGCGCAGCCTTGCCAGAGCGCCAGCGCCTGGCGCAGGTGCCGCACGGCCAACCCCGGGTCACCGGATGTCTTCGCGTCGCGGCTGTCGACGACCAGCTGGTCGAACGCGGTCAGGTCCAGCGCGTCGGGGGCGACGGGCAGCAGGTATCCGGCTCGCCCCGACTGGATCACCGAGCGGGCGCCCTCAGCGGGAAGCAGCCGCCGTAGCCGGGACACGTAGGTGCGGGCGGTGGGTCGGGCAGCCGATGGCGCGGCAGCACCCCAGAGCTTTTCGACAAGTTGGTCGATGGTGACCGGCCGGCCGCCAGCCAACAGCAGCAGGGCGAGTACGGCACATTGCTGAGGAGACCCCGGATCAAGCTCGCGGCCGTCGTGCCACACTCGAACTGGGCCCAGCAGGCTGTAGCGGTACGCCACGGTGATCACGACCGTTCCTCACTAGGTTCCTCTCCTAAGAACTGTGCAGGACGCATACTGTATGCACCACTGGGCGTGTCCTAATTTCGCGTCGGCAGAGCCGGGCGCTCTCAGCTTCCGCTCCGACTCCATGGACAGTGGCGTCGACCGGGGAAGCAGAGTCGACTGGTAGAGATGGACTTCGGCGGTGTCCGCGCAGTCCTGGGCGACAGATCGACCGTCTTCGGATGCTGAGAATCACTGACGGTGAGTTACGTCTAACGGTCGAGGTAGTCGTATACATGCCACTCTTTTATGTGGCCCCGGTCTCCCGGGACCGCTCGGGCGTCACTCGGAATTAACCTCATGTTTCAATTAGTTCGGGAACTCTTAATCCCTGCTGGTACGTCGAGATGCGCATATGTTTACGTATTTTCCCGTTTTAGTCGGCCCGCTTGAATGCATTGAGCGGCTCACCCCGCCCACCACGGCACTGTGGACGACGCTGCTACCGTTTTCGGTCTGCTCGCGTACGCGACCTCTGATGTGTCACAACGTCGGTGAGGTAATCGCGGCCGAGGTCGCCCATCAGCTTGCCGTTGCGCGCAGCGGTCTGCGCCAGCGCTCCATTCCCGCCGCTCCGCCCTGCCTCGATCACTGAGCCACGCCCGCGACCGGGCTCCGCCCCCGGCGGCATGTCAACTGTCCGTCAACGCGATGCCTATCGCGGGCTGACATACCTAGGAACATGCAGAACGTCGACGAGCTGCTTGAGTATGCAGTGGGTTCTGGGTACGTCTCCGGAGCGGTCGCGATGGCATCCGCGCCAGGGCGGGGCACCTATTCCAGCGCATCTGGCACCGCGTCGCGGGATGGCGGCCGGATTTCCGATGACACCATTTTTGAGATTTCCTCGATGGTCCGGCCGATTCTGACCGCTGCCGCTCTGCAACTCGTCGACGCCGGCAAGCTGGCGTTGGACGAGCCGCTCGGCGCGATCCTTCCAGGCATGCAGGCTGCACATCGGTTGGCCGGTTTCGACCGGGCCGGGAGCCCCATGCTGTGTGCCGCGCGGGGCGCGCTGACCCTGCGCACGTTACTGAGCCACACCTCCGGCCTGCACAGCGGCACCTGGGGCGATGCAATGCCGAGGGCCGAGGCGTCGCTGGACATTTCGCGACGCGTGGCCTCGACGCCGCTGCTCTTCGACCCAGGCTCCCGCTGGCATTACGGCGGCGATCTCGGAATTGTCGGGGTGATCATCGAACGAGTCGTCGGAATGCCCGTGGCCGACTACCTGCGTGACGGGGTTTTCGAGCCCCTCGGCATGCGCGACACCGGGTTCTACGTCGAATACAGCGCTCGGAGGCGGGTGGCCGGCGGGTGGCGAGGCCTGGCCAGCACGCCGGGGGAGACAGCGTTCTACTCGACGCCGAGGGACTACTTCGATTTTATGCGGGCGGTATTGAGCCGCGACGGGTGCTTGCTCTCGTCGAACTCCTTCGAGCTGATGCAGCGCAACCAGATCGGCGAGTTGACCGTGCCGAAGGTGCTCCGGCTCGAATCCGTGGATGTGCCGGGCGAGGTCAACTTCTATCCGGAGATCAGGCTGTACCCGGGCACCGAGTGCAAATGGAGCCTGGGCTTCATGGTGAGCGCCGAGGCGGTGTCGGGCGGCCCCAGTGCCGGCAGCCTGACCTGCGCGGCGCCGAGCAGCGCGTACTGCTGGATCGACCCAGACTCCGGGGTGGCGGGCCTGTTGTTCGCCCGGCGCTTGCCCGGATGCCCGGACCTGGTGGACGCGCTCTTCGCCGATCTGCAGCAGACCGTGTATGAGGGGCACTCGGTCCCGCCGCCGGCCGAGCCCCGCAGACGCCACGTGCTGGAGCGGTTGTTCGAAGGTTGGTCGAAGGAATCCTGGGCGACCTGGTGGCCAATGTGAGCGCCACCGGGCTCGTGGTGCTTGTGGTACCAGAGTGTCGTATGTGGGTGTTTTGTTGCCGGATTTAGTGCCGATAGTTTCAGTTCGGTAACTTACTGAAACGCTCTTAGTTTCTCCGACGTAATCCCCCACAGATCCACTGGCAACCCGCCAGCGGGTCTTTCGAGGGGGAGACTCGATGCGAATCCGCACTTTGCTGGCCGGGGCCCTGTTGGCGCTCCTGGTCGCGGCCTGGACCGCCCCGGTGGCGCTGGCCGTTGAGACCAACGAGGGAAGTGACCTGAAGCCGCGGAGCTCGAGCTTCCAGCAACTTTCGGTCAGCACCGACGACCAAACCGACGGAAGCGGCACCGCCGGAAGCGGCGGCACGAAGCAGCAGTCCCCGCAGCCGTCGGTGGAACCGCCGAAGCCGGCCAACCCGCCCAAGCCGGTCGAACAGCCCAAGCCGGTCGACCCGCCGAAGCCGGTCGAACAGCCCAAGCCGGTCGAACAGCCCAAACCGGCCGACCCGGTCAAGCCGCCGGTGCAGCAGCCCGTCCCGCCGGTGCAGCAGCCCGGTCCGCCGGTACAGCCGCCAGTCGGCCCGAAGCCGCCGGTCGAGGTACAGAAGCCCATCCCGGCCGATCCCATCGCGCACCTGTCGCTCACGCCCAACACGGTCAAGGCGGGCGAGACCATGCACGCCGACGCCACCTGTGCCAACGGCACCCGGGACTCGCTGTCCGGGGACGGGGTGAGCTTCAGCGGTCTCGAGGGCACGGTCAGCCTGGGCACCAGCGAGGGCAACCACACGGTGACGCTGGTCTGCGTGAACGCCTCGAAGCGGAACACCGCGACCGCCACCTTCCAGGTGGTGAAGCGCAACGACCCGGGCGGGCCCGGCCTGCACCCCTCGCTGATGGTCTCCCCGAAGGAGGTCGAGCCGGGCGACGAGATCCAGTTCAACGGCGGTTGCCCGAACGGCCGCCAGCAGACGCTGACCGCGGACGGGGTGGACGTCCACGGCAACTCCGGCACGGTGCGCCAGGACGCCCGCGAGGGTGGGCACACTGCCACCCGGGTGTGTGTGGAGGGCAACCGGACCGAGTCGGCCACCGACACCTTCCGGGTCGTGACCAGGGGCGAGCCGGGTGGTGACACGCTTTCGGTGTCTCCCAAGGTGGTCCGCCAAGGCGACACCGTCTACTTCAACGGCGGCTGCCGCAACGGCCGCGAGCAGTCGCTGGACGCCGACGGAGTGGACGTCCGAGGGCGCATCGGCAGGGTGCACGACGACGCCCGGCTGGGCGAGCACACCGCGCGGCGTACCTGCTTCCACGGCAACGTGGTCGAATCGGTGTCCGACACCTTCCGGGTCATCCCCGGCGACGGCGGCGGCACCGGGGACGGGCCGAGGGACTTCTGGCTGAGCGACCGCTCCGGTTACCGAGGTGACTCGGTGGACGTGTCGGTGCGGTGCCGGGACAACTGGGCGCGCTTGGAGTCCGACGCGCTGGAGGACACCACGTTGCGCCGGGACGGCAACCGGTTGACCGGCAGCACGCGCGTCGTCGGTGACGTGCGCAACGGCTGGCACCGGGTGACGGTGAGTTGTGATGGGCGCAGTGACAGCCAGGGGTTCTGGGTGTTGACCGAGCGCGGTGATCATGACCGGTACCTGAGTGTGGATCCGTCGTACGGGCATCGCGGCGACGAGGTGGACATCCGGGTGGGCTGTGACTGGTCGGTGGGTCGGGTGGAGTCCGACGCGTTGGACGACATCGACCTCGATCAGGATGGCCGGCCGTGGCGCCACAGCGGGACCACGCATGTCAGTGATGACGCCGAGCCCGGCGAGCACACGGTTCGGGTGCGGTGCGGGGACGACACCATGGAGGAGTCGTTCTTCGTCCAGGGCGACGGCGATCGTGAAGGCGATGACGACTCGGCCGGTGGAGGAGAGCAGGTGTCGGTGTATCCGGTGGGTGCCCCGGAGACCGGTGGTGGCCCAGCTACCGAAGCCGCCGGGGGCGACGCCGCCCTGTGGACCGTGGCGGCGATCGGGCTGACCGGTATCACCGGCGCGGCGGTGCTCGGGACCGGTCCTGTGCTGGGTCGGCGCGACGCGGGGGAGGCTCGGCGATGAGTGCGCCCGGGGGACGGCAGCCGGCGGAGCTTGCGGAGCCGGCGGGGTGGGTGAGCACCGGCATGAGTCGGCTGGTGGCGGTGGTGGTCGCGGTGACGGCCGCCGGGTTGGTGGCGGGCTGCGGCGGATCGGCCGTGGGGCCGGGTGACGGGCCTAACCTGACCTCGGCCTTGGTGACCGGTGGGCCGGTGGCGCCAGCCGCGCCGCTGCCGGACTCGGCGCCGACCGAGGTGCGCATCGATGCGATCGACGCCACCTCCAGCCTGGTCCCGTTGGGGTTGAACCCGGACCGGACGATCACCGTGCCGCCGGTGAACACCCCGCTGCAGGCCAGCTGGTACCGGCTGGGGCCGACGCCGGGCGCGGCCGGGCCGGCGATCATCCTGGGACACGTCAACGGGAACGGGCAGGACGGCATTTTCGCCCGGCTCAACCAGGTCAAGCCCGGTGACCAGGTCAAGGTGACCCGCCAGGACGGCAAGACCGCCGTCTTCACGGTGACCAAGTTGCAGCAGATCGCCAAGAACGCCTTCCCCACCGTGGATGTCTACGGCGACACCCCGGACGCCCAGCTGCGCCTGATCACCTGCGGCGGGGGATTCGACAAGGGCAAGGGCAGCTACGTGGACAGCATCATCGCCTTTGCCACGCTCACCTCGGTCGCCTGAGGCGACCGAACTCACGAACTCGGCCCAGGTCCCCTCGCGGACCTGGGCCGAGTTCGTCGGGTGAGTGCGCTGCCCAGACATTAGGGTCGGCGAGGTACTTGGCGGCCGACCTCGGGGGAGCGCAGTGGATCTAGGGATCAGCGGACGCACGGCGGTGGTGTGTGCCTCCACCAGCGGGCTGGGCGCGGCGACCGCCCGGGCGCTGGGCGCGGAGGGCGCGAACGTGGTGGTCTCCGGACGACGCGAGGATCTGGCCAAGGCGATCGCCGCTGAGCTGCCCAGCGCGGTGGGGGTGGCCGTCGACCTGACCGCCCCCGGCGGGCCCGAGGCGTTGCTCCGGGCCGCGAACGAGGCGTTCGGCGACGTCGACATCCTGGTGCTGAACGGCCCGGGGCCGCGCCCGGCCACCGCGTCCACCTTGGACACCGAGTCCACCGTGAAAGCCCTGCACGACCTGCTCCTGGTGCAGCAGACGCTGGTCAACGCGGTGCTGCCGGGCATGCGCGAGCGTGGCTGGGGGCGGATCGTGGCGATCGCCTCGAGCGGTGTGGTCCAGCCGCTGCCGAACCTGGCGCTGTCCAACATCGGGCGCACCGCGCTGGCCGCCTACCTGAAGAGCCTGGCCACCGACGTGGCGGCCGACGGCGTGACGGTGAACCTGGTGCTGCCCGGCCGGATCGCCACCGACCGCACCGAGTCGCTGGACCAGGCCCAGGCGGAGCGCAGCGGGCGCTCGGTGGACGAGGCCAGGGCAGACAGTGAACGGAGCATCCCGGCGCGGCGATACGGGCGGCCGGAAGAGTTCGGCGCGGTCACCGCGTTCCTGTGCGGCGCGCCGGCCTCCTACACCACCGGCACCGCGGTGCGCTGCGACGGCGGACTGGTCGGCGTGCTGTAGCGGGCGGCCCGCGCGGCCGGCCGCGGAGTCAGTCGGTGGCCGGGGGCAGCGGGAACCGCAGCGACACGGTGCCCCGCAGGTCCAGCCACGCCGAGTCCGGCCCGCGCACCAACCGGAGCACCACGTGGTCGCACTCGGGGCAGCGGGCCACCATCCCGGGCGCGTGCACGTACACCCGCAGGGTGGCCACCGGGCCGCTGGTGCCGCACTCGGTGCACCGGCCGGTGGCCGAGGTGATGTCCACCGCGAAGATCTCCGCCAGCGGACCGGCCAGCGCGTTTCCGTCCTCGTACCGCTCGGCGAGCTCGTAGGTCATGTCAGCCTCCGGTTGGGCCGAAACGTTCGGTACGGATCCGGCTCGGATCGTGGCCGAGCGAGACGAGCAGGTCGGCGGCCGACTCCACGAAGCCGGTCGGGCCGCAGACATAGCAGGCGGGTTCGAACTCGGCCGGCCAGCCGGCCGAGTGGAGATCGGCCGCGCTGATTCGACCGGGCGGTCGGGCCCCGTCCGGTGCTGCCTTGCGGGTATAGAGGTAGGTGACGTCCACGCCGGGGTCATCATGGCGCAATTCCGGCTGGTAGTAACGGTCCTCCGGGGTGCGGATCGAGTAGACGAGCCGGAAGGGCGCCCGGGAGCCGGCCGCCCGGCGGACCCGGAGCATGGCCATCAGCGGCACGATGCCCGAGCCGCCGGCCACCAGCAGCACCGGCGCGGTGTCCTCCGCCCGCCAGACGAACCAGCCACCGACCGGGCCACGCAGCTCTATCTGGTCGCCGACCTCGAGCACGTCGGCCAGGTACGGCGACACCTCGCCGTCCGCCACCCGCTGCACGGTCAGCTCGACCTGGCTGCCCGCCGGCGCGGAGGCCACCGAATAGCTGCGCTGCGCGGTGTATCCGTCCTCGGCGGTCAGCCGGACGTCCACGTGTTGACCGGCCAGGTGCCCCGGCCAGCCCGGCACGTCGAAGACCAGGGTGCGGGCGGCCTCGGTCTCGTCGCCGAAGCTGACCAGGCGGGCCACCCGCCAGCGCAGCCGCTCGGCTAGTCGCCCTGATACCGCTGCTCGCGCCATGGGTCTCCGTAGTCGTGGTAGCCGGCGGTCTCCCAGAAGCCCGGCTCGTCCTCCAGCAGCAGTTGGATGCCGCGCACCCACTTCGCCGACTTCCACAGGTACAGGTGGGGCACCAGCAACCGGGCCGGCCCGCCGTGCTCGGGCGCCAGGTCGTCGCCGTCGTAGCGGTAGGCGATCCACGCCTGGCCGTCGAGCAGGTCCTCCAGCGGCAGGTTCGTGGTGTACCCGCCGTAGGCGTGCACCAGCGCGTAGTCGGCCGCGGTCTCCACATCGGCCAGCAGCGTGCTCACCGACACGCCCTGCCAGCTCGTGTTGAGCTTGGACCACTTGGTGACGCAGTGCAGGTCCACCGTCGGTCGCTCGGAGGGCAGCGCCAGCAGCTCCGGCCAGGTCCACCGGTGCCGGGTGCCGGTCTCGGTGGCGACCACGAACTCCCAGCGGTCCGGGTTGACCCTCGGCGTGGGGCCGGCGGACAGCACCGGGAAGTCATCGGTCAGGTACTGGCCCGGTGGCAACTTCGGGTCGGACCGGCGCGAGCGGCCTTGAAATCCCCGGGACACGATGCCCATGCCTGCCGACCCTTCGCCCGCCAAGCCGCCGACGCACGCCGGCGCCGGATCAGCGTAGCTCCGCGGCCGCCTGGGCCGCGCGGGTTCAGCCGCCGACCACCATCCAGCCGAGCACAGAGGTCGACTGCAGGTACACCAGCACGCACATGGCCAGCAGGAACAGCACGCTCCAGCCGAACACCCGGCGGAACAGGATGCCTTCCGCGCCGACCTGACCGACCGCCGCCGTGCCGATCGCCAGGTTCTGCGGCGAGATCATCTTGGCCATCACCCCACCCGAGGTGTTTGCCGCGCCGAACAGGATCGGGCTGGCGTGCAGCTGCTCGGCCGCGGTGACCTGGAGCTTGGCGAACAGCGCGTTGGAGCCCGCGTCGGTGCCGGTGACCGCCACCCCGAACCAGCCGACCAGCGGGGACAGGAAGGCAAAAAACGCACCGGCCTGGGCCAGCCAGAGGCCGAGCGTGGAGACCTGGCCGGACAGGTTCATCACGTAGGAAAGCGCGAAGACCAGCAGGATGGTGACGATCGCCCAGCCGAACTGGCGCAGCGTCTCCGCGTAGGTCTTGGCGGCGAGCCGCGGCTTGATCCCCAGCACCAGCGCGGTCACCAGGCCGGAGATGAACAGCAGCGTCCCGGTGGCGGCCAGCCAGTTCAGCTTGTACGCCACCGAGACAGTCGTCCCCGCCTGCGAGAGGACGTGTAGTCCTGGCCAGTTGAAGGTGATGGTCGGCGCGTTCAGCGCGCCGCTGATCCCGGGTAGCTGGGCCACGGAGAACAGCAGCACCACCACCGCGTACGGGGCGAAGGCCAGCAGCACGTCCCGGCGCGAGTCGCCACTGGGGGCACCTATCCGGCGGGTGAAGGCGGGATCCTCGGTCGAGCCTCCGGCGATCACCGGGGGAGCGGTGACCCGCTCCTGGCGGGGCTGCCACACCTTGTTCAGCAGGATCACCGCGACCGCGGACACCAGCGCGGCGACGATGTCGCACAGCTTGTAGTTGACGAAGTTGGAGAACGCGAACTGGGCGAGGCCGAAGGACAGCCCGCAGGTGAGCGCGGCCGGCCAGACCTCACGCACGCCCTTCCACCCGTCCACGATGCCGACCAGGACGAACGGCACGAACAGAGCCAGGATGGAGACCTGCCGACCGGCCATCGCGCCGAACTGCTCGGCGGGCAGCTCGGTGACCTGGCCCATGATGGTGATCGGGTTGCCCAGCCCGCCGAAGGCCACCGGCGCGGTGTTCGCGACCAGCGCGACGGTGGCCGCCTTCAGCGGGTTGAACCCGATGGCGATCAGCATCACCGCGCAGATCGCGATCGGTGACCCGCCGCCGGCCAGCGATTCCAGCAGCGCGCCGAAGGAGAAGGCGATCACGATCGACTGGATCCGCCGGTCGTCGCTGATCGTGGCGAACGATCGGCGCAGCACCGCGAAGTGCCCGCTCTTGACCGTCAGGTTGTAGATCCAGATGGCGTTGAAGGTGATCCACAGGACCGCCAGGACGCTCACCGCCGCCCCGTACACGCCGGCATTGAGCGTCTCGAACAGCGGCATGTGGAACACGGCGATGGCGATCGCGATGGAGATCAGCAGCGCGGCCACGCCGGCCCAGTGAGCGCGCCATTTGAAGACCCCCAGGGCGACCAGCAACGCCAGCAACGGCAGCGACGCGAGCAGTGCTGACATGGTCAGCGAACCGGTCGGATTCAGGTTCTGGGTATACACCGGGCCCCCCGGACGACGTTGTGCCGTGTTCACATAGGTGAACATGTGCCATGTATGCGAACTCATGGTGGCACTAAGCAGCGTCACGCGAAAGGGGTATGCAGAAGCGACCCGCGAGTGCTGACCGGGCGGCGGCTAGCGAAGGTCGACCAGGCGGTTGAGCTTGCCGACGGAGCGCTCCAGGGTGCTCGGATCGACCGCCGAGCAGGTCACCGTGACCCCGACGGTCTCCTTCACCGCCCGGACGAGCTCAGCCGCGGCCAGCTCACCCCGAGCCGCCGAGGTGTCCGGCCGGACCTCGACCCGGACCTCGAGCGCGTCCAGCCGGCCCTGGGTGCTCAGCACCAGCTGGAAGTGTGGTGACAGTCCGGCGGTGCGCAGCACGATCTCTTCGATCTGGGTGGGGAACAGGTTCACCCCGCGCAGGATGATCATGTCGTCGCTCCGGCCGGTGATCTTGTCCATCCGCCGCATGGCCGGGCGGGCGGTGCCGGGTCGCAGCGTGGTGAGGTCGCGGCTGCGGTAGCGGATGATCGGCAGGGCTTCCTTGGTCAGTGAGGTGAACAGCAACTCGCCCTGTTCCCCGTCGGGTAACGCGGTGCCCTCGATGGGGTCGATCACCTCGGGGTAGAAGTGGTCTTCCCAGATGTGCGGGCCGTCCTTGGTCTCCACGCACTCCTGGGCGACCCCGGGGCCCATCACCTCGGAGAGCCCGTAGATGTCCACCGCGTGGATGGCCATCCGGTCTTCGATCTCCGCGCGCATCGGCTCGGTCCACGGTTCGGCGCCGAAGATCCCCACCCGCAGCGACGTGGAGCGGGCGTCGATGCCCTGCCGGTCGAACTCGTCGAGCACGGTGAGCAGGTAGGACGGGGTGACCATGATGACGTCGGGCTGGAAGTCCTGAATCAGCTGGACCTGGCGCGGGGTCATGCCACCGGAGACCGGGATCGCGGTCGCGCCCAGCCGTTCGATGCCGTAGTGCGCGCCGAGCCCCCCGGTGAACAGTCCGTATCCGTAGGCGTTGTGCACCCGGTCGCCGGGACGACCACCGGCGGCGCGGATCGAGCGCGCCATGACCTCTGCCCAGATATCCAGGTCGCCTTCGGTGTAGCCGACCACTGTCGGCTGTCCAGTGGTGCCGGAGGAGGCGTGGATGCGGCGGATGCGTTGGCGGGGGACCGCGAACAGGCCGAATGGGTAGTTGTCCCGCAGGTCGGCCTTGCTCGTGGTGGGAAACGCGGCCAGGTCGGCCAGCTCGCGGCAGTCCTGGGGGTGCACCCCCGCCGCGTCGAAGCTCTTTTTATAGAAGGGCACGTTGTCGTAGGCGTGCCTTAGCGTCCACTGCAGCCGGCGCAGCTGTGTCGCGCGCAGCTCGTCGAGGCTGTACCGCTCGGCCGGGTCCAGCAGATCGTCCGGCGGCGGGTCACCGAGTCGGCGGGTGATCGTGGCGGGCTCGGTCGGTCGGGAGGCTGTGGTGCCAGCGTGCTGCATCGGTGCGTCACATCCGTTGAGTTGAACCGCTCGCCCGACCGATCGTTCGGTTGAACGAGCGCACGTTAGCACGGCGACCAGGCGTCCGGACAGGGCCGGTTCCGTGAACCCCGATGTCCGATTCGTGGTGACGGAGCCGATGAGTTCTCGGGTCGGCGCAGGTCTACCCGCACGAACCCCGGCTCTCGACGGAGGATGACCGCCATGCCCAGCTCTGCCCCGGAAAACACCACAGCCCGCGGCCTGGACGTGCCCGGCGCGCACCTGTACTACGAGGTCCGGGGCTCCGGCCCGCTCCTGCTGATCATCGGCGCCCCGATGGGCAGCATGTTTTTCACTGAGCTGGCCGATCAGTTCGTCGCCGACCACACCGTGCTCACCTACGACCCCCGAGGGATCTCCCGCAGCACATTGACCGGTCCGGCGGGGGATGACACCCCGGATACCCGGGCCGAGGACGTGCGCGGGCTGATCGAGGCCATGGGCGGCGGCCCGGTCGACGTGTTCGGTAGCAGCGGAGGAGCGATGACCGGGCTCGCGTTGGTGCAGCGCCACCCCGACCTGGTGCGCACCCTGGTCGCCCACGAGCCGCCGCTGATCGACGTGCTGTCGGACGCCGAGGAACAGTTGGCCTGGGGCCAGGAGCTGCACCGAACCTGGCGGGAGGAAGGGCAGGACGCGGCGTTCGGCAAGTTCCTGGCCGGCGCCGGCTTCGACAGCCCCCCGGAGCCGGCCGGTGCTGCCGGGGATGCGCCGGACGGCCCGGGCGAGGACCTGCCGTTCCCGCTGTCCACCGAGGAGATGCGGGCCAACAACGACTACTTCTTCGGCCACATGATGGTGAGCACCGTTCGGTACCTGCCGGACGGCGCCGCGCTGCGCGCGGCGTCCACCCGGGTGGTGATCGGCGCCGGCAGCACCCGCCCCGACCAGCTCACCTACCGCACCTCGGTGGCCACCGCCGAGCTGCTGGGCACCTCGGTGGTGCACTTCCCCGGCGACCACGGCGGCTTCCTGAGCCACACCGTGGAGTTCGCCGAGGTGCTCCGCCGCACCCTGGACGGGTGAGACCAGCTCCATATGGCCCGGCGCCCCGCTCGCGGACATGATGTCCGTGAGCCGAGCCGCTGAAGTAGACTGTACGTACGTACAGCGAGCACTTCACTCGGCCGGGGAGCGGACATGGTGGATCCAGCGGCCGCCGGTGCCGTGCCGGCGGTCAGCAGCGGGGCGGTACCCAACACCGCCCCAGCCTCGGACGGCCCGCCCCCGGGGATCTCCCGGACGTTGGTGCTGCTGTTCGCGGTGGCCAGCGGCGCGGCGGTGGGCAACCTGTACTACGCCCAGCCGCTGCTCGACCTGATCGCCGGTGACCTGCGCATCGGCCAGGGCACGGCCGGGCTGATGGTCACCGCGACCCAGGTCGGCTACGCCCTCGGGATCATGTTCATCGTGCCGCTCGGCGACGTGCGCAACCGCCGCCGGATGGTGCCGCTGATGATGGCCCTGTCCGCGCTGGCTCTGGCCTGCTGCGCCGCGGCCCCGGGGATCGTGCTGCTGCTCTGCGCGTTGCTCGCGGTCGGGCTGACCACGGTGGCGGGGCAGATCCTGATCCCGCTCACCGGTGACCTGGCCGATGAGCGGAGCCGGGGGCGGGTGCTGGGGATCGTGGTCAGCGGCGCCCTGACCGGCATCCTGGTGGCCCGGATCATCAGCGGCTTCATCGCGCACGCGGCCGGCTGGCGGGTGGTCTTCCTGTGCGCGGCGGCGCTGATGCTGGGGCTGTCCGTGCTGCTCTGGCGGGCCATGCCGATCACCCCGCCCAAGTCGTCCCGGTCCTACCGCTCGCTGCTGCGCTCGGTGCCGCGGCTGGTGCGCCAGGAGCCGGTACTGCGGCTCGCGATGGTCTACGGAGTGATCTGTATGGCCACCTTCACCATCTTCTGGACCGGGCTGACCTTCCTGCTCAGCGGGCCGCCGTATCGGTATTCCACCGCGGTGATCGGGCTGTTCAGCCTGGCTGGGTTGGTCGGCTCGATGGCGGCGCAGGGTGCCGGGCGGCTGTACGACCGGGGCTGGTCGACGCGGGCCACCGGGTTGTTCTGGCTGCTCGCCGTGGGCGCCTGGGCGATCTGCGGGCTCGGCCGGTTCTCCCTGGTCTGGCTGCTGATCGGGATCGTGGCGCTGGACGTGGCCACCCAGGGGCAGCGGATCCTGAACCAGGCACAGATCTTCGCCATCTCCGCCGAGGCGCGCAGCCGGATCAACACCGCCTACGTCACCGGCAACTTCGTCGGCGGCGCGGCCGGCTCGATCACCGCGTCCGCGCTGTGGGCCTTCGGCGGGTGGATCGGCGTGAGCGTCGCCGGCGCGGTGCTCTCGCTGATCGGCTTCGGGGTATGGGTGGTCAGCCAGCTGCGCCGGTCCCGGACGGCCTGAGCCGCGGTTTGGTCTTGCCAGTCCCCGAGCGGCCCGGGAGGGTGGCGCGGTGAGCGATTCCTGGGCACGCCGCCTTTCCGGCCGGGGCGACCGAGCGCGGCGAGTCCGGCGATGAGCGATGAGACGCGCGACGGGGTGCCGCTGACCAACCTGGACCAGCCGCTGTTCGACGGGGCGGACGCGACCAAGCGCGACCTGGTCGACTACCTCGACGCGGTCGCCGACCGGATCATCCCGGCGCTGCGCGACCGGCCCCTCTCGGTGGTCCGGGTGCTGCGCGGCCAGGCGCCGTTCATGCAGAAGAACCTGCCCCGGTACACCCCTGAGTGGGTCCAGCGGGTGGCGCTGTGGGCGGAGAGTTCGCACCGCGAGGTGACCTATGCGCTGTGCAACGATCGCCGCACCCTGCTCTGGTTCGCCAACCAGCGGGCGGTGGAGTACCACCCGACCCTGGTCCGCGCCGACCGTCGGGATCGGGCCACCCACCTGGTGCTGGATCTGGACCCGCCGGCCGAGTCTCCGGAGGCCTTCCCGCTCGCGGTGCGCTCCGCGCTGCTGGTGCGCGAGGTGCTGACCGACCTGGGCCTGTCCGCCGTGGTGAAGACCAGCGGCGCGAAGGGCGTGCACGTGTTCGTCCCGGTGGATACCGCGTTCTCCCTGGAGGAGCTCGCCGGCGCCACCCGGGCGATCGCCGCCAGGGCCGAGCGGCTGGACCCCGCGCTGGCCACCACGGCGTTCATCCGGGAGGACCGGGGCGGCAAGGTTTTCCTCGACTCGACCAGGGCTGGCGGGGCGACCGTGGTGGCGGTGTACAGCCCCCGGGTGCGTCCGGGCGCGCCGGTGTCCTTCCCGGTGGCGTGGGACGAGTTGGAGCGGGTGTCACCGGCCGACTTCACCGTGCGTACCGCCGCCGCGCAGCTCGCCGACGGTGACCCCTGGGCGGACTGGATGCCCGAGCCCCAGGCGCTGCCCACCGAGCTGATCGAGGAGGGCCGGACCATCCCGGTGGCCCGGGTGCAGGCGATGCACGAGGGCAAACGCCGCGCCAGAGCCCGCCGCACCTGACAACCGCCGGGGCGGTCAGGCTACGGCGGTGGCCTCGAGCTCGACCAACAGGTCGGGATGGAAGAGTTGTTGCACCCCGAGCAGGGTCGAGGCCGGCGCTCGCCCGGCCTTGCCCAGCCGCTCGCCCACGACACCGACGGCGCCGATGAGCGCGTCTACGTCGGTGGTGTAGTAGATCAACCGGACCACGTTCTCCAGGCCGAGGCCAGCCTCGGTCAACACCGCTTCCAGGTTGTCCATCGCCTGGGCGACCTGACTCGCCATGTCGCCTGCGTGTACCGGGTGACCCTCCGCGTCGACCGACGTCTGGCCCGCGCAGTACAGCACCCGTTGGCCCCCGGTGACCTCGATGGCCTGGGCGAAGCCGAACTCGTCCTGCCACCGCCATGGATTCACCGCTGTGATGTCCGCCATCGTTCCTCCTCAGCCAGCCAGCAGGGTAGGGCGGACCGGCCGCCCTGTACACGGCGATTCGCCGGCTTACCGGATGGTGGCCAGTTGGGGTGGCCAGTCCTGGGCCATGGTGACCAGGTCCGCCTCGATGCGGGTGGAGGTTTGGGCGAGGTCGCTGACCCACTCGGGCAGCCGGGCGCGCCGGTACCGCGCGGTGGGCATGGCCACCGAGAGCCCGGCGATGGGCACCCCGCCCGGGCCGAACACCGCCCGCCCGACGGCGGTGACACCGGCCTCGGTGGCCTGGTTGTTGACCGCGAAGCCCTGTCGACGGATCTGCCGCAGGCCCCGACGCAGCGCATCCAGCTCGACCTCGGGATGGTTGCCGTACCGGGCGTCGAGCTCGGCGTCGTCGCGGTGGGCCAGCAACGCCCGGCCTCCGGAGGCCAGGTGCGCGGGCAACAGGCGGCCTTCCCGGTCGCCCACCCGTAGCACGGCGTCGCACTCCACGGTGGCGATGAACCGCACCTGGTCGCCCAGCAGGATCACCAGGTTCGCCGTCTCACCGGTGCGCCCGACCAGCTCCTCCAGGTGCGGGAACGCGACCGCGCGGAGCTGGGCGACCGGCTCCATGCCCATCCCGGCGCGCATCACCGGCCCGGCCAGGTACCGCCGCTCGGCGTCCTGCTCGGCGAAGTCCCGGTAGACCAGCATGGCGAGCAACCGGTGGGCGGTGGATCGGGCGACCCCGAGCCGCTCGGCCACCTCCGCGACCCGCAGCGGGCCCTCCTGGCACAGCAGCACCGCCAGCCGTAGCGCGTGGTCCACCGAGTCGATGCTGTACGCCGGCTTGTTCTTCACTACAGAATAGTAAGTCCCTCTATTCGGAATGTCCGTAGCGTCGCGGGTATGACCACGTCACCCGTCATCCTGCGTGCCGTCGACGCGCCGGGTCACCCGACGCCCTCACCGGAGCTGGAACAGCTCTACCGGGGCTTCGAGCGGGAGCTGCTGGTTCCGCTGTGGACCGAAATCGGTGACCTGATGCCGACCAGCCCCCGCCCGGCGGCCGACGCGCACGTGTGGCGCTGGCAGCGGCTGCTGGAGCTGGCCCGCGAATCCGGGAAGCTGGTACCGGTCGGGCGGGGCGGGGAGCGGCGGGCGATCGCGCTGGCCAACCCCGGCCTGGGCGGCGCGCCGTACGCGACTCCGACGCTGTGGGCGGCGATCCAGTACCTGAACCCGCGCGAGGACGCCCCGGTTCACCGGCACACCCAGCACGCCTTCCGCTTCGTGGTGGAGGGCGAGGGAGTGTGGACCGTGGTGGACGGTGACCCGGTGGCCATGCGCCGGGGTGACTTCCTGCTCACCCCCGGCTGGCGCTTCCACGGCCACCACAACCAGAGCGACACCCCGATGGCCTGGCTGGACGGGCTGGACATCCCGTTCGTGCACACCACCGGCTCGGCGTTCTTCGAGCTCGGGCCGGATGTGGTGTCCGACCACTCCACGCCGGCGCGGTCCCGGGCCGAGCGGCTGTGGGCGCACCCGGGACTGCGCCCGGTGTCCCAGCCGGGGCCGACGGTCAGTTCGCCGATCGCCGCGTACCGCTGGGAGCACACCGCCGCCGCGCTGGCCGACCAGCTGGAGTTGGAGGTGGACGGGTTCCCCGGCGTGCTGGAACCGGGACACGCGGCGGTGCGCTTCAGCAACCCCACGACCGGCGGGGACGTGCTGCCGACCATGCGCGCGGAGATGCACCGGCTGCGCGCCGGCACCGGCACGGCGACGCGCCGCGAGGTGGGCTCGGCGGTGTGGCAGGTGTTCGACGGCGCTGGCGTGGTTCGGCTGGGGGAGCGGGAGTGGCAGGTCGACCGCGGTGACCTGGTGGCTGTGCCGTCCTGGGTGCCCCTGACACTCACCGCGCGGACCGAGCTGGACCTGTTCCGGTTCAGCGACACCCCGATCTTCGAGCGGCTGCACGCCGACCGGGTGCAGATCGAGGGGGAGCCGGGATGAGGCCACCGCGGATCCCTGGCGGCACCCGGGCCGCCCGTGTGGTCGCGGTGGTGGCGGCATGACCGCCGCTTCGGCGGGCATGGCGGACGTCGTGGTGGTGGGCGGCGGGATCGGCGGTCTCGGGTCGGCGTTGGCGTTGGCCAGGGCGGGCCGCTGGGTCCGGGTGCTGGAGCAGGCGTCGGCCTTCGGCGAGGTGGGCGCCGGCCTGCAGATGGCACCGAACGCCACCCGGATCCTGCGCGCCTGGGGCCTGCTCGACGAGGTGGTGGATCGGGGCGTGCTGCCCCGCCGGCTGGTTATGCGGGACGCGGTGGACGGCCGCGAGCTCAGCCACCTCGACCTGACCGAGGCGGCCGATCGGTACGGCGCGCCGTACGTGGTGATCCACCGCAGTGATCTGCACGCCATTCTGGTGGAGGCCTGCCGGGCGGCCGGGGTGGACCTGGTCACCGGCGCCGAGGTCGTCGAGGTGGTCAACGGGGCGGACCGCGCGGTGGCGGTGAGCGCGCGCCGACGGGACCATGCCCGCCTGGTGCTTGCCGCGGACGGGTTGAACTCCCTGCTGCGCACCCGACTCGTCGTCGACGAGCCGGTCAGCTCCGCGTACGTCGCCTACCGGGGCGCGGTGCCCATCGAGCAGATCGCCGATACCGCTGACCTGGCGCTGGATGACGTGGTGTTCTACGTCGGGCCGCACTGCCACCTGGTGCAGTACCCGCTGCGCCGCGGCGAGATCTTCAACCAGGTCGCGGTGTTCCGTTCGCCGCGCGCGCTGGCCGGGGAGCCGGACTGGGGCACCACCCCCGACGAGCTGGACGTCGCGTTCGGCAGCACCTGCGAGAAGGTGCGCTCCGCCCTGCCCAACCTGTGGCGGGACCGGTGGTGGCGGATGTACGACCGGGAACCGATCAGCACCTGGGTGGACCGTCGGCTGGCGCTCACCGGCGATGCCGCGCACCCGATGCTGCAGTACCTCGCGCAGGGCGCCTGCCAGGCCCTGGAGGACGCCGACTGCCTGGCCGGTCTGGTCACCAAGTACGGCGGCCAGCACTCCGTGGGCCCGGGCCGGGTGGGCCACGACGTCGACTGGGACGCCGCGCTGCGCGACTACGTCGAGCTGCGCACTCGGCGCACCGCCCGGGTGCAGCGCTCCGCCAGGGACTGGGGAGACCTGTGGCACTGCGACGGCCTGTTCCGCGCGGTCCGCAACGCCCTGCTGCGCGACCGCAACCCCTCCGACTACCGCCACATCGACTGGCTCTACGGCGCCTGATCCCCGGTATCAAGCTAGGTCTCGTCGGTACGGGCTCGTAGGGTCAGGGGCATGTGCCGGAACATCACCACGCTGCGCGGGCTGGAGCCGTCCGCCACGGCGGAAGAGATCGAGGCGGCGGCCCGCCAGTACGTCCGGAAAGTGAGCGGCGTGCAGGGCCCCACGGCCGCGACCAAGGAGCCGTTCGAGGCAGCCGTCGCGGAGATCGCCGCGATCACCACCCGGCTGCTGGACGAGCTGCCCGCCCGCCGCCAGCCGCCGCCCACCGTGCCGCCGCTGCGCCGCCCCGAGGTCCGCGCCCGGCTGGCCGCCAAGCAGGCCGCGGCGTCCTAGTCCCCACCGGCTCAGGGGCGGCGCCGGCTAGCCCCAGCCCAGTTCGTGCAGGGCCTCGTCGTCGATGCCGAAGTGGTGCGCGACCTCATGCACCACGGTGACCATCACCTCGTGCACCAGCTCGTCCTCGTCGGCGCAGAAGGACATCAGCGGCTCCCGGTACAGGGTGATCCGGTCCGGGAGGTTGCCGGCGTAGTCGTGGGTGCGCTCGGTCAGCGGGACGCCCTCGTAGAGGCCCAGCAGGTCGGGCTCCTCCGGGTGGACGTCCTCGGTGAGCACCACGACGTTGTTCATCGCGCGGGCCAGCGGGGCCGGGATGCCGTCCAGCGCGTCGGCCACCAGCTCGTCAAACCGGGCCGAGGACACCCACAGCTGATCCTGGTGCCCGCTCTGGCCGTTAGTCACGGCTCCATTCTTCCGCGCGGCCGGATCTGGAGCGGCGCCGGTCGGCGGCGCCGGTCAGCCGGCCGGGCGCGGGGCGCCGTAGAACGTACGGACCACGTCCTCGATGGACGGCTCCAGCACGGTGATGTCGCGGATCTCGGCCCGCCGGGCCACCTCGGCGACCAGGCTGGCCGCGCTGGTCTCCGGGCCGAAGGCGAACCGGCGGCGCAGCCCCCCGGCCTCGGCGGCCGTGCCGGTCACCCCCGGCAGCCCGTCCAGCCCGTCCAGCTCGGGAGCCGGGGTGACCAGGTCGACGACCAGCTCCCTCGGACCGGCGAACCGGGTGCGCAGGGCGTCCAGGTCGCTGTCCGCGACCACCCGGCCCCGGTCGATCACCACCACCCGCCGGCACAGCCGCTCCACGTCCGGCAGGTCGTGCGTGGTGAGCAGCACGGTCACCCCGTCCTGGGCGTTCACCTCCCGCAGGAAGGCGCGCAGCCGCTCCTTGCTGACCAGGTCCAGCCCGACGGTCGGCTCGTCCAGCACGAGCAGCGGCGGCGCGTGCAGCAGAGCCGCGGTGATCTCGCCGCGCATCCGTTGACCCAATGACAGCTGCCGCACCGGGGTGGCCAGGAACTCCGACAGCCCGAGCACGTCCACGCACCGGTCCAGCCGCGCCCGGTACGCCGCCTCGGGCACCCTGTGGATGGCCCGCACCAGGGCGAAGCTGTCGGCCAGCGGCAGATCCCACCACAGGCCGCTGCGCTGGCCGAACACCACACCGATCCGCCGCGCCAGCTCCCGGCGCTGGGTCACCGGGTCCAGCCCGCACACCCGCAGCTGGCCCGCGGTCGGCACCAGGATCCCGGTCAGCATCTTGATCGTGGTCGACTTGCCGGCCCCGTTCGGGCCGAGGAAACCCACCGCCTCCCCGGCGTCGATGCGCAGGTCGATGCCGTCCACCGCGGCCACCCGGCGCCGCCCGCCCGGTGGCGTCCGGCGGAGCATCCGGCGCCGCCCGAGCACGAACTCCCGGCGCAGTCCTTCCGCGTGCACGATCACGATCCGGCCCCCTGGTAGTGACGGACGGCGGCGCGCCAGATCAGCGCGGCCACCGCGACAGCGGCGACGGCGACCAGCGGGGCGGCGTAGCGCACCCCGGCGGGCAGCCCGAGCGGGTCGGGCCGGCCCAGGATGGCCAGCACCGGGTAGTAGGCCACGAACGCGGCGGGCACCACGAAGGTCAGCAGCCGGCGCAGCCACGGCGCGAACACGGTCAGCGGGTACGCGGTGGACAGCGAGGACCCGTAGGTGAACGCGTTGGCCAGCTCGCGGCCCTCGATCACCCAGAACGACACCGCGCAGGTGGCCACCCAGATCGCGCCGATGATGACCGCGCCGACCAGCGGGGTGACCACCAGCAGCACCACGGTCAGCGGCGACCAGGCGATCGGCGCCCTGGTCAGCACCACGGCGAGCACCGCCACCCCGACGAGCACCCGGCCCAGGCGGCGCAGCTGCAGGTCGGCGGTGACCAGTTGGGCGAGCACCGGGAGCGGACGCACCATCAGCACGTCCAGCTCGCCGGTACGGATCCACCGGGGCAACTCGTCCAGCTGGCCGACCACCAGATCGGCCAGCCCGAACGAGATCCCGGCCAGCGCGTAGATCAGCAACACCTCGTCGGCGGAGAACCCGCCCAGCGAGGTGACCCGGCCGAACAGCACCAGGATGACCACCAGCTCGATGGCCTGCCCGATTCCCTGGGCCAGCACGTCCAGCCCGAACGACAGGGGATAGGCCAGCTGCCCGCGTACCCGGGAGGCCAGCAGCGGGCGGTACACCGGGTCAGCCACCCTGCACCACCAGCCGGTGGGTGGCCCTGGACAGCACCAGGCGCCCGGCGAGCAGCAGCACCAGCACCCAGATCAGCTGGTGGGCCAGCAGCGCGGCCAGGTCACCGCGCTCGGAGAACACGTCGATCGGGGTCTGCATGATGCCGGGGAACGGCAGCACGCCGAGCGTGGCCCTGGCCCAGTCCGGGAAGTAACCCAGCGGCACCACCAACCCGCACAGCACGCCGCTGGTGCTGGCCCACAGCGAGCGGACGCCTCGGTTGTCCAGCAGCCAGAACGCGGTGAGCCCGAGCAGGAACCGGATCTGGCCGCACAGCACGACCGCCAGCAGCAGCGAGCCGGTGAACGCCAGCCAGGTGGCCGGGGCGTGCGGCCAGCGGAACGGGAACAGCAGCGCGCCGAACAGCACCGGCGGGATGAGCCGGACCAGCACCGCGTGTCCGGCCCTGCCCAGGTCGGTGGCCAGCAGCGCGGCCTGCAGATCCCACGGCCGGGCCAGGTCCAGCGCGATGTCCCCGGTGCGCACCCGCTGCGCCAGCTCGCCGTCGTCCCAGAGCAGCACCACCGCGAGCAGACCCTGCCCCAGCCAGACATAGGTGGCGGTGGCGGCGGCGTCGTAGCCGGCCATCGTGCCGGTCGGACCGAGCACGGCGAGCAGCACGGCGACCCGCAGCAAGCCGAACACGGTGTTGGTGAACAGCCCCGCGAGCGACGCCAATCGGTAGCTGGCGTGCCGGTCGAAACCCGCTCGCACCAGTCGGAAATAGGCCGCGAGCACGTCCAACAACGCTACGGCCCCGCGCAACCGCTTTATCTGCTCGGGGGTCGTGAGTGGCGATGGTCGCTATAGCGACCATCGCCACTCACGACCCTAGAAACCCGGCCAGGCCGTCGATGAGGCGGTCGACTTCGGCGGGCTCGTTGTAGGGGGCCATGCCGATCCGCAGGCCGTATTCGTCGTCGAGTCGAAGTGCCTGGAAGGGCTCGATGGCGTAGAAGGAGCCGGCCGGCGCTAACACGTTCAGCGTGGCCAGGTACTGGTAGGCGTCCCAGCTGCGCCGCCCCGGCATGGTCAGGAAGAGCGTGGGGGTGCGCACCGCGGCCCGGGAGTGCAGGGTGATCGCGGAGCCGAGGGAGGCCAGGCCGTCCTGGGTGAGCTCGCGCAGCGAGTCCTCGTGCGCCTCGGTGGCGGCCAGCGAGTTGAGCAGGCGTTCCCGGCGGGTCCGTCCCTCTCCGGGGGCCAGCGCGGCCAGGAAGTCGACCGCGGCGGTGGCGCCGGCCATCGTCTCGTAGGGCAGCGTGCCGAACTCGAACCGCTCGGGCACCTCGTCGGTGGAGGGCAGCAGCTTGTCCGGCACGATCGTCTCGAGCAGCGCCGGGTCGGCGGCGAGCACCGCGCAGTGCGGCCCCA
>Ga0193743_1000687_pt1 | contig 26534 bp, 16 predicted proteins | sample L2c2metaG_FD_143038 | JGI IMG/M metagenome (GOLD analysis project Ga0193743, IMG submission 143038) | Soil microbial communities from a riparian zone of the East river system, Colorado, United States - L2c2 | ecosystem: Environmental > Terrestrial > Soil > Riparian zone | place: USA: East River...
CCTCAGTACGGGCAGCTGGCATCTTTCGGCACAGACGCTCCACTATACGAAGCGTCCGGATGTGAGGAACGGGGAGAAGGTCTACAAGGGTGGTTGCATCGCGTGTCACGGCAGCGAGGGGAAGGGTGCTCCCGCAACGAGCACAATGTTTCTGAGGACGGATACGTTTCCGGATTTCACGGATTGCTCCGGTACGACGCCTGAGCCGAACGGCAACTGGAAGGCGGCGATCGTGCATGGCGGGCCATCGCGGGGGCTGTCGCAGATCATGCCGGCGTTCGGCGATCTGCTGACGGACGACCAGATCAACGACGTGATGGCGTACCTGCGGGGTTTTTGCAAGAATGTCCATCACTTTCCGCTGGGCGAGTTGAACCTGCCGCGGGCGTTGGTAACGGAGAAGGCGTTTCCTGAAAATGAGCTTGTGATTTCGACGGCTGTGAGTGCGTCGGGGGTGCCAGCGTGGACTACGGATGTCATTGATGAGCGTCCGGTCATCGATGCCCGGACGCAGCTTGAAACCGATGTTCCGGTGAACTATGCGGACCAGGCGCACAACTGGACGGAAGGGGTGGGGGACATTACGCTCGCGCTGAAGCGGGAGATGTTTTCCAGTTTGCGAACGGGGTCAATCCTGAGTCTGCAGGGAGGCATTCTGCTGCCGACCGGGGACAACAAGCGAGGGTTCGGTACGGGGACGACGCAGTTTGAACCGTTTGCGGCGTTCGATCAGTTGTTCAAGGAGAATACGTTTTTGCAAACCCAGTTAGGGGCGGACCTGCCGGTGGATACGGGGGTGGCTCCACGCAGCATGTTCTGGCGGGCGGCGGTGGGGCAGGCGGTAGCTCCGGACCACATGCTGGGGCGGCTGTTTTCGCCTATGGTGGAGTTTCTGGCGGTGCGTGCCTTCAGGCCGGGGGCGAGCACCAACTGGGATGTTCTGCCGGAGATGCAGATTACCGTAAGCAGGCGACAACACATCCGGACGGGCTTTGGCGTGAGGGAGCCGTTCACGAATACGGGCGGGCGAACGCCGCAGGTTGTGTTTTATATGCTTTGGGACCGGGCGGATGGGAAGTTATGGGACGGTTGGCGATGAGATTCCGTTGGGGTGGTGCGATTGTTCTAGGGCTTGCGGTGGCGGGAGTTCCGGCGGTGTTGCGGGGCAAGTCGCACACGGAGAATGCGAAGGGGGACAGGACGCCTCCGGGGACGGTGTTTCGGACGTCGGACCGATGTGTGGCTTGTCATAACGGCCTGACGACGAGTTCGGGCGAGGACATCTCGATCGGGTTCCAATGGCGCGCGAGCATCATGGCGAACTCGTCGCGCGATCCCTACTGGCAGGGAAGTGTGCGGCGGGAGTCGATCGATCATCCGGAGTCGAAGCAGGCGATCGAGGACGAGTGCTCGGTCTGCCATATGCCGGCGGTGCGGATGGCGGACCGGGATGCGGGCCGGCACACGGATGTGTTTTCGCGGTTTCCGCTGGCGACGTTTCCCAAGGGAGACCGGGCTGCGGCGGATGGGGTTACGTGCTCGGTGTGCCACCAGATTGAGAAGGAGGGGCTGGGGACCGACGCGACGTTTGTTGGGAATGTCGTGATCGCGAAGCCGGATGGAAACGGCGAGCGAGCGGAGTATGGGCCGTTCGATATCGATAAAGGGCACCAGACGGTGATGCACTCCTCGACGGCAACGTACCGGCCGACGAAGGGCGACCAGGTGCGGAATTCGGGGCTTTGCGGGAGCTGCCATACGCTGATTACCTCAGCGCTGGGGCCGCATGGCGAGAAGATCGCCAGGTTCCCGGAGCAGATGCCTTTCCAGGAGTGGCAGCACAGCGACTACGCGACCAGGCAGACCTGCCAGGACTGCCATATGCCGGTGGTGAACGAGGCGGTAGCCGTGACCGCGCTGTACGGCCAGCCACGCGAGGGTATGCACCGGCACGTGTTTGTCGGATCGAATTTCGTTATGGAAGGAATGCTGCAGGATCATCGCGATGAGCTGGCCACGGCGGCATTGCCGGAGGAGATGGATGCGGCGATGAAGCGCACGGCGGAGTTTTTGAAGACGCAGGCCGCGAAGGTGACGATTGGCAGCATCGATCGGACCGGGGACGGGATTGCGGTGGAGGTGCATGTGGAGAATCTAGGAGGACATAAGCTGCCCACAGCGTATCCGTCGCGGAGGGCGTGGCTACATGTTGTGGTGCGCAATGGGAATGGAGGTGTGGTGTTTGAGTCGGGCGCGCTCAATCCGGACGGGTCGATTGTGGGCAACGACAATGATGAAGACCCGCTGAAGTACGAGCCGCACTACCGCGAGATCACTCATGCACAGCAGGTGGAGATCTATGAGCCGATCCTGAAGGATTCGGACGGTAAGGTGACGACGGGGCTGCTGCATGCGGTGGGGTACCTGAAGGACAATCGTCTCCTGCCGCATGGGTTTGACAAGGCGACGGCGATGAAGGACATTGCGGTGACGGGCGGGGCGGCGGACGATCCAGGGTTTACCGACAAGGGGAGCACGGTGCGGTATATGGTCTCGACCGGAGGTGCGGCGGGGCCGTTCAAGGTGGAGGCAGAGCTTTGGTATCAGCCGATCGGGTTTCGGTGGGCGCATAATCTGGCGCCGTATAAGGCGAGCGAGCCGCAGCGCATGGTGCGGTACTACGAGTCGGCGGCGCGTAAGTCGGCTATGGTGCTGGCCCAGGCGGAGGCGACCCGGTAACTCTACTGGGTCGGTCCGACTAGCGTTGGCGCAGAATGCTTCGTTTTGCAAAGCATCGTCTTGCAAGTGCTATCAATGCGATTAGAGCAGCCGTACCATGATTTCGAGGTTTTCTCCCACGTTCTGTAGACCGGGATTCTCGACGAGTTCTCCGACTACGTAGATTGGGTAAATGTCGAGAGTGTTCGAGCCTGCTTCGCCACGCCTGGCGACATGCCAACGTGGCGTTTGAAAGCACGGTTGAAGGCCGCCTCCGATTCATAGCCTAGGGAGTTGGCAACCTCGGCTACCGTTAGGTTGCGCTCTGCCAGACGCACCAGCGCCCTACTCATTCGCCATCGGGTAACGTAGCGCATCGCCGATTCGCCCACAAGTTCAGTGAAGCGCGCCGCGAACGCGGAACGTGACATAGAGGCCTCGGAGGCAAGCGACTCAAGAGTCCATGCCCGGCCAGGATTGCGATGAATCTTAGAGATGACTCGGCCAATCTTCGGGTCTTGCAATGCGCCAAGCCAGCCGGTCTGGGCGGAAGGATTGTGTGTGATCCAAAAGCGGATCGCATGGATTACCAATATGTCTGCTAGCCGCATTATGACCGTCTCTCCACCGGGGGGCATCTCTTTGGCTTCGGCAGCTATCATGCGTAAGGTGCTTTGTATCCAGTCGGACTGGGGAGAAGCGCACGCGTCAACAGTGATGATCTTCGGTAAGAGCGTGATCAGTTGCTGCGCAGCGGGATCGTCGAACTTAAACAAGCCACAAATCACCGTTGCCCGTTCACCGTCTCCCCCAAGTCTCAGCCTTTCATAGCGCTCGCTCACCTGTTCACGAGGGATTTCGAAGAGCTTCGCGGCTGGCAGGCCAGGAGCGCTTGTCAGCACGTGGCCTTCACCGTGAGGAACTAGTACCAAGTCACCCGATTGAAGGAGACGGCTTGGTGTCCCTTGCAATTCAAGAAAGCACCGCCCGGCTGTCACGACATGGAGCATGAGGCAGCTTTGCATCGGCGGAAGGGCAAGGGCCCACGGCGCTCCGAACTCAGAGCGGCAGTAAAACGTGCCACTCATGCGAAGAAAATGAAGCGCTTCGCCGACAGGGTCGACTACCGGAGGCAGTTCAATGTTCACCTCTAAGAGTATGAATCAATGGAGAACGATCATCCAGATTAATTGGATAAATGAGCAACTAATTGCGACGAACGGCCATTGATAATCCTTTGTTATGCGGCCTATTTTGGACGTGTAAGCAACTCTCTGATTATTTCGAAAGGAAAGTATGAATCAGAATGACATGACGCTCGTTGTGGGTGGAACTGGAAAGACTGGCCGAAGGGTAGTCGAGCGACTGCAGCATCTTGGGCTACCGTTCCGCATCGGTTCTCGGGCAGCCCGGCCAGCGTTCGATTGGGAGGACCGCACCACCTGGTTACCTTCGTTGGATGGCGTAGCGAAAGCCTATGTCACGTATTACCCAGACCTGGCCGTTCCTGGAGCCCTGGAAACGGTCCAATCATTCTTCGGCCACACGGTAGATGCCGGAGTCAGGAAGCTGGTTCTCCTATCCGGCCGAGGCGAAGTCGAGGCCGAGCAGGCTGAGCAAGCGCTGAAGGCGTGCGGTGCGGATTGGACGATCCTGCGCTGCAGCTTCTTTAATCAGAACTTCAGCGAGAACTTCTTCCTTGATCCGATCGTGGCTGGCGAGGTCGCCCTGCCCGTGGGCCCGGTAGCGGAACCCTTTGTCGATGTTGAGGACGTTGCCGACGTTGCGGTCGCAGCGCTGACCCAGCCTGGCCACTCAGGGAAGCTCTATGAGCTTACGGGCCCGCGCGCACTGACGTTCGCCGACGCAATCGGAGAAATCGCGCGCGTGACCGGCCGAGACATCCGATACCTTTCAATTACACCGGAAGACTATCGCGCCGCACTGTTGCAAGCACAGGTCCCGGGTAACGTGATCGAGCTGGTGCTCTACCTGTTTGGTACTGTGCTCGACGGCCGCAATACCCCGGTGACCGACGACGTGCGGCGTGCGCTCGGTCGTACACCGCGCGACTTCACAGAGTACGTGCAGCGCACCGCCGCGAGCGGCGTGTGGGGAGATGGACGTGGATAAAACGCCCCTCGCTATCGGCCTCGTTTTCGTCGCGGCGATTGGCAGCGGAATCGTCGCCGGTATCTTCTTCGCATTTTCGTCGTTCGTGATGGCAGGGCTCGGACGCATTCCGCCGGCGCAAGGTGTTGCGGCAATGAACTCCATTAACGTGACCGTGATCAATCCCAGCTTCATGAGCGCGTTCGCAGGTACAGGACTTCTGTGCCTAGTTGTGGGCGTCCGCGCGCTCTTCCTGTGGAACCAGGGAGGGGCTAAACTCGTCCTGGTTGCGAGTCTTGTGTATTTGGTGGGCAGCTTTGGGGTTACCTTGGTTTTCAACGTACCCCTAAACAACAAACTTGCGTCGATCGCCGATCCGGCACAGGCGGTTGCCTTCTGGCCGAACTATCTCGCTGCATGGAACACATGGAATCATGTCCGCACTGCTGCAGCAGCCTTGTCGGCAGTGCTTTTTTCCGCGGTACTGTGTCGGCGTTGAATCGGAATCGTCTATGGACGATGCCCCATGGAAAGGTCATTAACAGGAAAAGTTGCCCTGGTTGAACTTTAAGCAGGACCTCGCGAAGGCGTTCCTCGGCGGCTTTGAGCACAGGACCCAGACGACAGAACTAACCTGCAACAAGATATCTGCTCGCACTTTATTCGCAACTATAAGCGGAGCAATTTCTACGAGCAGATCCAGAACTCTCCTTTCCAGAAACTCGTAGGTCCATAGCTGTTCATCGCGGACAGAAGGGAGTAGCGAGCCAGTAGCGGCTCCCTTCTCATAACTCAAACAATAGGCCAGAGAGCCCGCAGCTTCTCCCGGATGGCATCCTCGGCGCCACCGAGCTGCTCCACCCAGAAATCCTCGAATGCCTTCCAGATGATCCAAGACGATCAGCAGATATCACTTGTACGGAATGATGGACCATCGCTAACTTAGACGAGATCCGATCAATAGCGAAGCGACATGTCCCTCGGTCTACTGTTGACTGGGCCGCCCGATGGGTTCACCGCTCGGCCGGGGCGTGGACGCCCGCAGGCCGCGCAATCCTGAGGCGATCTGGGAGCTCAACAACTGATGACGCCGTAGCCTGATTCATTGACACGTCCACATTTTCCGTCCCGTGCCACCTCCTCGATTCCGCGAGAAGGTTCAAGGCCTTCTTCGTCCAATCGTTCGCTTCCGAAAAAATCTTGGTGCCCAGAGCCCGCAACTCAAGCGGGATTCCTTTCACCCGTTCTGTCTCAGGACCTACGTCTTCCGGATTGAGTAGCTTCATTCCTTTGAAATAATAATCCTGCGTCTTCGATTTTCCTTTAATCGCATCCTTCAGGTACTGTTGTGCCAATTCATTCTCGCCATGAGTTGCTCTACCAAGACCTGGAAGGCTCCACGCAGAAGTAACGCGCCGGGTTTGGGATCCCGTGTGGTTGCGGCTTTCGACTTACGCGGAGCAAGGGGATGCCTGCGGCTTGGCGCCCTTGGTTACCAGCCACGGCATGGGCGCTCTCTCCACGAATAAGACAGGGGGCAACGTGGTCTCACTCATGGACGCGTCTCCCTGGTCGAGATGACTGCGGTCCTCCGCCATGCGGTGCAGGATCCTGGCCTTGAAGATTTGATAGAACCCCACCATGGGCTTGACGTAATAGGCGGTGACGCCGTCATAGATATTCGCGCATGCAATTGTTGAAACTGGCGCATGGCGTTCTCGCGGATCGATTTTAATACATCGATGCGGCATAGAACTCTCTCTGAATGCGCGCCAATACGTTATGATGGCTTCGCTATCTCGATGTTTCGGATTGCGTGTCTACTGTACCGGTCAAGATCACCAGAGGAACATGATGGAAGACCAATCGAACGAAGCGGTAGACGCGGGGATCTATGAAGCCCTACGAATCGTCAAGCCATCCCTTGCGGATGAAGTGCTTACCCCAAAGACGCGGTTCAACACGCTGAGCCTCCAATCGATCGACATGATGACGGTTGTCTTCGAGATGGAAGAACGGTTCGGAGTCTCGATCGTAGACCAGCAACTGGACACCTTCCGCACGGTGGAGGAGGCCAGGGAGACGGTTCAGAAGCTGCTCCATGCGAAGACATCGCAGCCTTCCGTATGACACGGCGCGTCGTCGTCACCGGCATTGGTTGCGTATCGAGCCTGGGTGTCGGTACGAGTGCCCTGTGGGAGGGGCTGGTGCGTGCGCGCACTGCGATTACGCCAACGCGACTGGTGCAGGCCGGCCTGGAAGTGACTCTGCCGGCGGCGCCGGTTACGGGATTCGTTCCGCTGGATCATTTCACCGCCGATGAACTTCCGATGCGCGATGCTTTTGCGCAGTACGCAGTGGTTGCCGCGAGGGAGGCGATGCGCGATGCCGGCCTGGGTCGGGGGGAGACAATACCAGGAGACACAGCCGTTGTGCTGGGGAGTGGAGGCGGGGGCGAACACACGCGTGAGGAGGCCGCAGTTCGGCTCTTTGGCGAACGGAAGCTTCGATGCAGCCCGATGCTGGTTCCAAAGACCAATAACCAGGCCGCAGTCGGCTTCGTCTCCATGGAGTTTCAGGTCACGGGACCATCCTTTGTCATCTCGACGGGGTGCGCGGCGGCGACCCATGCGATTGCGCAGGCATTTCACATGATTCGCCATGGTGTGGTGCGTCGCGCGATCACCGGCGGCAGCGAGGCTCCGGTTGCACTTTCGGTCTTCCAGGCGTTCGATGCCGCTCGTGTGCTCTCGCACACAACCTGCAGACCCTTTTCGCGCGAACGAGATGGCATGGTGATTGGCGAAGGCGGTGGCATCCTGGTGTTGGAAGAGCTAGAAAGTGCTCGGAAGCGGGGCGCATTCATCTACGCGGAGGTGTTAGGCGCGGGGATGAGCGCCGACGCTTCCAGTTCCGTGTACCCGCGCGAGCAAGGCCCAGCGCAGGCAATCGCGATGGCTTTGCGTGAGGCTCGCCTGAATGCCGATCAGATCGACTACATCAATGCCCATGGCACGGGAACGCAGGTCAACGACCGAGTGGAGACGATGGCCATCAAGCTAGCGTTTGGCGAGCATGCTCGAGAGCTGACGGTGTCCTCGACGAAATCTCTCCATGGACATACGTTTGGCGGCGCCGGCGGCATCGAAACCGTGGCCACGCTGCTTGCGCTCAAGCATGGGGTAGCGCCTCCGACCGTCAATTATCTCGGCCCGGATGCGGACTGCGACCTGGACTATGCCCCGAATGATCCCAAACCGCGGCGTATCGATGTCGCGTTAAAGCAGTCGTTCGCGTTTGGCGGGCTCAATGCCGTGCTGGTCTTGCGACGGGATGTTGTGCAATGAAGCGGCGTGTTGCGGTGGTCGGGCTGGGAGTGGTGTCGGCACTGGGACATGGCCGGCCAGCGTTCGAGTCTGGGTTGCGGCTTTGCCGTGCCGGCTTAAGCGGCGGAGTGTTCACGGTGTATCCACGACTGACGAACTCAGGAGAGACAAAGCTAGGAGTTGTGCCGGGACCCCGGGAGCGGAGCGGAAGTCCGGGGTTGGACAGCTTTGCCCGGTTCGCCCTGGAGGCTGCCCGGGAGGCTATTGCGGAAGCGGGCGTTGCTTCGTTACCTCACTTCCAGGAGCGTGCTGCGGTGATCCTAGGCACGGCGTCCGGCGGAGAAGATGCGCGCGAAGAGGCGTGGGAGCGCGTGTCGGCGCGGCAGAGCAAGCCTCATCCTTTGACGGTTGTACGGGTAATGGCAAACGCTGCTGTTGGAGCAGTCTGCATGGCGTTCGGTCTGCGAGGTCCAGCCTATACGATATCGACCGCATGCGCCTCCAGCAGCCATGCGATCGGGCAAGCCTACCAGATGGTGCGCTCGGGCGCGGTGGACTATGCCGTTACTGGCGGATCCGAGGGCCTGCCCGGGCATACGCAATTTTGCGCGTGGCAACAGATGCGTGTCCTGGCAGACGGCCCATGCAGACCGTTCGCCGAAGAACGGAGCGGCATCACTCTGGCCGAAGGAGCAGCAGTGCTTGTACTGGAATCGCTGCTGGAGGCGCAGGCACGCGGGACGCACATCTATGCGGAGCTGACGGGATTTAGCATGGGGAGCGATGGAGGCGCCGATTGGCTGAACGCCGATCCTGACGGCATGCTGCGCTGCATGAAGGACGCCTTGGAGGATGCGGCCACGGGCGCCGACGAACTGAGCTATATCAATGCCCATGCGACGGGCACGCTTCGCGGCGATGCTGCGGAAGCTGAAGCGATTCGACGCCTGCTCGATGGCGCCCGCGTGATGGTCTCGTCGACCAAGGCTCTGCACGGACATACCCTGGGGGCCACGGGCGCTCTTGAGGCAGCGGCTACGATCCTTGGACTGGAAGGTGGATGGGTACCGGGCATGCCGACGGCGGCACCGGACCGAAGTCTCGGGCTGGACCTGGTATGGCAGCAGCCGGGCACAGCTCCCGCATCGCTGCGCGGCCCTGTTGCGCTGAGTAACTCATTCGGCTTCGGCGGTCTCAACGCCGCATTGGTGTTTCGTCGTATCTAGCTTGTAACAGGAGGACGTCCATGAGTCTGCGGCAAACCATTCTGGCCTGGCAGCGCAATGCCGGCCTCTACAATTTTTCCCGGCTTGGCAATCCGATCCATAGTCTCTTCACCGGTGGAGACAAACGACCAGAGTTCTTTGATATCGACACGACGTACCCCAGTTTGCGCAAGGTGGACGCGGCCTATCCGGAGATTCGTGCGGAGTTTGAAGCCCTGCTTCCACAGCAGGACAAGATGCCGCGCTACCACGATATCGACACCGATCTGATCCACTCCTCGGGCCGCTTCAACCGCGACAAGCGCTGGAACGTATACATGCTTTATTGCTATGGGGCTCTTCCAGAAGAGAACCGCCAGCTGTGTCCGCGTACCTGCGAGATCCTGGACGGGCTGCTACCGCACCTGAACCAGGCGTTCTTCTCCATCCTCGATCCGGGGAAGTCGATCCCGCAACATACGGGGCCCACGCAAGCTTACCTGCGCTATCACCTTGGCCTGCGTGTGCCGGAGAACAATCCGCCGTCTATCCGGGTACGCGATAAGAGCTATACCTGGAAAGAGGGCGAGAGCATTCTGTTCGATGACAGCCTGGAGCACGAGATCTATAACACGTCCGACGGGGTGCGCGCGGTGCTGATCCTCGATGTGATGCGGCCGTTTCCGGAGCCGATCTATACGATCAACCGCTGGATGCGGAAGCTGGGCGAGAAGTTCTATGGGCCACGACTGGTGGAGAGGGCCAATGCGTTCAAGCTGGGAATCCCGCCGCGGCCTTAGCTTGCTCCAAAGCAAGAGTGCCGCCGGCCGGGAAACTCGACGGCCGGCACTCTCGTCATCCCACGCATTAGAACTCCTGGATGTAGTCGTCTTTATTCATCTTGGTAAGAACCTCCGTCAGCCTGATCAAGAGAGGTTCGGGTATTGTCCTTTCTGTCAATGCTTCAATGACGCTTACGAGTTCGGGAACGTAGTCGAGCTTCGGGACTGGCTTCCGGATCGACTCGCTTCCCGGGTTGTCTGGCTGGAGAGGGTCTCCCTGGCGAAGAGCGTGGATATCTGAAGACGGGCCGGTGCCGGTGCCGAACGGACACCAGTAGAAGGCAGTTGGCGCGGCGGTCTGGTTCTTGTCGGACTGCTGGATGGAGATATTGAAGCCGGTGCCTTTTTGCACGGGCAGCACAAAGGTGCCTTTGTTGGAGGTCTGGTACTTGTTCCAACTACTGTCGGTCGTGCAGGTATTTCCTCCAATGGCCTGGACCGAAACGGCGCCGGATGCGCCGTATATCCAACCGACAGAGTGCTGTGTGACATCGCTGGGACTGCCGCACATCCCGATCACCAAGCCATCGGTACCTACTGATCCGTAGTTGCCAGCGGCGATCCCGACGGCGGTCTGGAACAGGACTACCTGGCCACCCAGGCCTTGTAAGCTGCCATTGACAAGGAGGCCGTTGTTGATGGTAGCGCCTTGGTTGATCGTCGTCGCGGCGAGCGTGGTGGGGCCGGATACGGCCAGCGTTCCGCCCAGGGTGGTCGCGCCGGTGAGGGCAGAGGCTCCACTTACGTTCAGACTCGCAGCCTGCGCGGCGGCAAGGGTGGTTGCACCGGTCACCGCCAGCGTTCCCGTCAGGGTCGAGTTGCCTGAGACAGCCAGAGTTCCGGCAGTGACACTCTTCGGGGTGAGATCGGGATTGGAGACGGTGATGGTCAGTGCGTCGTAGAGGTAGATGGGAGTGTAGCCGCCAGAGCCTGAATCTCCGCTGGGATTGCCGGTGACCGAGGCGACAAGCACAAAAGTCGTGTCGCGCGCGATGCCCGCCGCCAAGGTGAAGTTGGTGCTGGTACCGGCGTAGATGGGTGCGGAGGTACCCTTGGCAAAGAGTTGAAAGAAAGTGCCGTTGCTTCCCCACTCAAAGAAGATCTGAGTTCCGTTCGGGAAGTCGGTGACAGGCACGGTCGGCGTGTTGGGATTGGTGGCGATGAAGTTGGTGAGATAGAACTCGGGCATCCCCTTGGTCAAGGTGAAACCACCTACCTTGTCGGTAAAGGTAGAGGGATCAGAGGTGGTCCCGGACGTTTCTTTGACCATGATGTTGAAGTCGCCGGTCAAGCCGTTTACCTGACCTAGCGCGCCGAAGACCAGGTTGTAGTTGATCTGGAACTTGGTGGCGTCGGAGCAGGTGAAGATGAACGTGGTGTAGGTCTGGTCGACGTCGCCCATCCCGAGTTCGGCGCCGGTCTTGATGCTGGTCGCAAGAGCCCAGGTAGAGGTGTTGAGGGAGCCGGTGGGAGGCTGTGCGAAGACAGCTCCGTCATCGGACTCGCCGGTGGGATAGGCCATGATGATTTGATTGCAGTACACCGTGGTTCCGGATGAAGTACTCACGCTGGTATCGATTCGTGCGGTCGCGGTGGTTTGCGAGGTGCTGATCTGGATGGGCGATGGAGTTGAAGAAGACAGATAAGTGAGCAGGCAGGCGGTAGCATCGTTCACGGAAGGCGCTCCTAGTGAATGAAATGGTTACGATGGCTTGGTGAGGTTCGCGACGAATTGGAGATAGCCTTCGCGCACGGTTTGAGGGCTGTCAGTGAACTGAGCGTCGGCGGCGGCGCGCACAAGATCGTACCCTGTCCATGAGGAGGAGGGCGGCGCACCAGGCTCCCACCATGACCACGTGCCGTTTTGTTCGGCGGGGAGCGGGTAGACGATCGATTGGGGGAAGGCCGGGGGGGTGGAGCCCTCACTGGGAGAAGGCCTGATCTGCGTGAGCAGAGGGCCCATGCGGAAGCTGATCTCCAGCCTGGACAGGGCAGCGTCGACGAACTGCTGCGGGATATCGAGCTGCTTGACCGGCAAGATGCCTGTCGTTGCATGGACGGAGGCTCGCGGATCGGCCAACAGGGTGACGTACGTCGAGTTGCCGGGCGCGAAGGTTAGCTGCAGGTAGTTTCCGCCGCCAACGACTCCGAGCGGTCCGATCGGTTTGACGTACCCTTGCGACTGCCCTGTGGCCGGTGCGGCAACACTGTTGAACTGGTCGTAGTTGGTGCCGGTAAAGTATCCGATGACCCCATCTTCGCGCGTCGCCTGGTCGCCGAGCCGAATGGAGAAGGGACAGTTGACGAAGTCTGCGACGGGCGGCTGAAACGTAGCAGCGAAGCCCGTGTCGTGGATCGCATCGCCATCCAGTTGGAGTTGAAGGCGCGCGCGCAACAAAGCCAGCGGCCGGCCGATGAGGACGGAGAGATTCTGATCGACCCGGCTGCCCAATGGGTCCGTCGTCCAGAGAGTGGAGTCGATGCTATCGAGAAACGCATCGAAGGCCGCCTCGCTGGCGATCATGGGGGACCCGATAAGGTCTGCCACGTGGGGAGCCGCGGCACGCACGTCAGCGAGGGTGAGTGCGCTATGTGGCGGAGGTTGCCATTGTGCGGTGCGGGTTCCGTCGACCCCGGCGCGGAGAGAAAACTCACCCAGAGCGGCGCCATCCGGTGCGTACAACAGCACACTGTGATCGAGGTGGTTGGGCAATACCCAGCCCGCAATCGGTATGACGCCAGCACTGCTGCCGTAGAGGAGCGAATCGTTGGCGCTATCGGCCAGGCGGAAGTCCAGCCGGGCGTGCTGCAACAGGCGCGGAGGTAACTGAAAGACGGAGAGCACGTTGCTGGGTATCTTCGTATCCGGCAACAGGGCGTCGTCGATCAGCACGGGAAAGTTGTTATAGCTGAAGAGCCCGCTTTGACCGTTGGACTGAACGGCAAAGAGCGTGCGACCGAACTTGTCGTAGAGAAAGACATTCGTAAAGTAGAGCTGACCATGGCGCGCGCCCGTAAATGGCAGGGCCGGACCGTTGGGGATGACGGGCACGTCGTTTACCTGTCCCTGATAGGCCTGTGGAAGGTTAAGAGTAGCTGGCGCCGCGACGTCGCCGTAGCCGGTCAGCGCGGCGACCGGAAGCCCTCCCGTAACATCGGACGGTCCAGGGCGACGAAAGGCCCGGGTGTCGCGGAGAGCGAGCGACTGATTGAAGCCGGTCAACTCCTGCGCCAGAAACTTCCATTGATAGGTCTGCTCAACCCACTGGTCGATCAGCGCGAGGTCTGTGCCCTGCCCGAACTTGGTCACAAACTCCCGAAGCCGTGAGCCGAAGACGAAGCTGGCGTGCGGACTGAGCAAGGAGATGCCACCGACATTCCGGGGAGTGACTGCGGGCACGTTGGAGCCGGGAGTGTAGTGGTAGTCGGTGCCGTCAAAGCTCCAGCATGCGGGTTTATCGGCTGAAAATGGAACGTGGTTGTAGCTGGCGGTCCATTCGAGGAACATCGGACTCCAAGGCTGCTGCCACGGGGTGAGAGTCATTGCCGGAAGGGTGTCCTGATAGGTCGCAGGATCGTGGGCCTGCATCACGGAGACGACATCCGCGAGCTGCTTGCCGCTGACCGTAGCGATGGAAGCGGCATTGCCGGGGTCTAACAGAAAGAACTCCTGCAGCAAGGGCAGAGCTGCGGGAGGCACAGCGTTTAGATTGGGAATGTTGGGAAAGCTGGAGGCGATTATTGCAACACCGATCTGGCTTCCGTCCTTCAGGTGAAAGCTTGTAACGACCTGGCTCGCCTGCCGCACAGGAAGCGACTGTGTCGACACGGCGGACGTGGGGGGATTGACCCCGGACAGGAGGACGACAGGATTGTTCGCCTGCCAATAGCGGGGCGCTGCCTTGGCCTTGAGCGTCTTCTTCGGATCAAGCTGCTTGAGCTGAGCAAACGCCTGGATACCATTTTGAAAGGCCAACTGGCCGTTCTGGGTTCCCGTCCAGATGGGCTGAGGCAGCTTGCGCAGCAGACCCTGGATGGTCCCGATCTGCGCTACCAGTTGCGCTGCGGTGCTGGCAGCCTGGGAAGGATCGAGCTGGGTCTTGAGCTGTGCCTGAAAGGCCGCAAGGCCCGGGGGATCGACTCCGTCGGGCGGGTTGGGCCATGTGTTGTTGGAGTTGCCCAGGTACCTGCTCTTCAGCCAGAGGGAGTGCAGCTCCCATTGCAGGCTATAGAGCTTTGTGAGTGCGGCATCGAGGGAGGCCTGGTCCTGATTGAGTTGGAGCAGCCACGCGTTCTCTGCAGCAGTGAGGTTGACGGCTGTTGTACCGTCGGACTGGTTCTCCACGATGGCCCAGCTGTAACCACCGTCTTTCGATCCGAACCATGCCTGACGAATCTTCTCCTCAAGCAGAGCCTCGCCGTTGGGCTGGTTGAGTTGCTGCAGGAAGTCGTACTGAAAGGCTCGCAGCAACTCGGCTTTGCGGGGATCACCGATCTGTTTGGCGATGAGCGCTGTGAATGCGTCGATGGTGGTGTTGCCGACCGCGACGTTCAATTCGCCACTATCGCGAATAGCCTGCAAAGGATCATTTGCAGGCGCGGCGCCGGTGCGATCCCAGGGAATGGTGAAGACACCACCGTGATAGACGCTGCTGACAGGTTGCGCGGTGGAGGTTCCGCCGACACTCCACTTGAGGCTGGAGAGAAGATCGGCGAAGGGCGTCTTGGAGGCGGTGTCCAGGACCCACGAAGAGAGAATGTCCTCCGTACCATCGGAGAACCAACCGAACACGAAGTAACTCAGGGTGTCCTGATCGATGCCCTTGAGATCGTCATAGAGCGAAAACACTCCACTGTTATGAGGCGTATAAATACTGAACAAAGGATTCGATGGAGCGACCGAGGTAAGAAACATCGCCTGCGCCGCACTCTCTTTCCAGGAAGAGAGCGGGAAGCGGGCTCCGAGCTGCACCACCTGTAGATCGCCCGCACTGAGCGTTGGCTTATAGGTGTTGCGGTTTGGATCGCTCGAGTTCTTCCAAAGATTGAGAACGGTTGGGCTGGCAAGGTAGAAGCTTGCCTGGGCGGGTCCCACGGTCGTTGTTGCAACGGGTGGACAGTCGCTTTCCACAACCCAGGCCGTTGCCTGCCGCTGTTGCCCGGCGCCGTTCATCCTCACAATGAGCCAGCGATTCGGCACAAGGGGAAAGGTAGACGAGCCGGCTTGCGAGTCGTGCGTCCCGTGGCGTAGGGCGTCCGGCAGCGTCCAGTGCAGATAGACCCCTTGAGCCGGCGTGCCGGTATTGCGATCGGTCGCGAGGGGCTCGGGGCTGCGGAGGAACGAGAGAGCGCTGTAATTGAAGGGCCACCAGCGGAAGCTGTCGCGACCGAGGACACTGGCGTTTACGACCAGCGAATCGACTTCCATGGGGACGAGCAGCGGTTGATCGGGCATTGCATCTCCTGAGCGTTATACCGTCTGGGTGTTGAAGCGGATCGCTTCGGGTGACTTGACCATCTGGAGTGCCAGGTCTGAGGGACCAAGGGAGGCCAACGGCGCGCCGGCCGCCTTCAACGCTGCTTGCACGGTGTCCAGCAATCCGCCTGCAGAGATCAGGTTGAAGACTTTGGTGTCGGGACTGCGCAGGCAGCTTGGGACAATCGTGAGTGTCTTGCTCAACTGTGTGCCCAGGGGGATGGTCCCGGAGAGAGGCTGACGCAGAGGGACATTGCCGTCATCGTCCACGCCAAACCGAAAGCCTTCCTGCGGCTCGCTGAACTCTACAAAGTCGGGCACTCCGAGAAACATGCAGAGCAACAGGTTGGGAGCGACGTGGTCCATCCGCAGTATCTTGAGGTAGGTCCCGTCGTTCTTGCCGCCGCGAACTGCAAGGTTGGGCCAACCGGAGACTACCGCGGAGCGCAGTAGAAATCCGCTGATCAGGTCTTCCCCAGCGGGTGGTGCGGGCGGATTCACACCAATGAGCTGACCGCGATAGACCTGAACCGCCTCCGTTGCCGCATTGAAGATCAGATCCTGCGTCATGGCGTGGAAGAAGGTCTCGCGGCTCGACTCCATGGCAATGCTGACTGCGCCGTCGTGAAGACAGCGAAGCCAGTTTCCATCGACGTAGAAGAAGCGCAGAGTCTCCATCTCCAGCATCCTGTTGTCCGGCACCAGGAGATTGAACGGCACGTTGTAGAGGAGACGGAGCCGGGCGAGCCAGGTCGCAATCGGATCGAGATCGTCGCCTGCGGCAGTGAGGATCGCCGATTGGACGTCGGGCTCGGCAAGAAAGCGTTGCAGTGCGGTCTTGGGGTCGGCATCAGGGTCGTTCCCGGCCATCAGCTTCGGAGGTGTGGAAGTGGGTTGTGCCGGAGCGCCAATATCATTCAAGAGATCCTTGTTCAGAATCTGGAGAAATTCGTCCTGAATGCTGGTGTCGGAACTGAGCTGGCTGATCTGCGTTGCGGTAAATGCGTCGCTTTGGAGCCGCTCGAAGAGTGCATCGGTTAGCCTGTGGCCGCGCCGGCGAAAGTCGAACAGCAGCTGCCCGAAGCTTCGATCGGACAGTGCCAGGGCGCGACCGATCTCCCATGCCACGGCCAGCGAGGCATCGAAGACACCGAAGCTCTTCTGGTAGATGAGGGCGCTATCGGCGGTCAGAAGCGGGTCCTGGATCTGCAGTATCGCCGGGAGAACGGGGGTCAACGGGCCGCGGTACCAGCTCAAGGTCTGCTCGCCGGTGCGAAGCTGGTATTGCAGCGGCACGTAGCCAGCCGCAAGTCGCTGGCTGACCTCCGCGCCGGCGGTCGTCGAGGTGTCGATAGGTGGCTGCGGTGCAGGCAAACGGAGCCAGAGGACATCCGGAGAGTAGGTCGTTCCGTCATACTCCTGCGCCACGATGGCATTCATCAGACCGCGAAAGTCCTGAAGGTTTTCCGGCAGAGTCAGAAACGTCCAGCTGGCGAGGCTGACCATGGCGACGGAGGTGTAACTTCCGAAGTTCGGGGTGTCGGTCAGGTAGGACTCGAGGCCCTCGAGCGAGACCAGGTGCGCGATGCTCTTGCGAGGCTGCGATACGCCGACAGCCGGTACGCCGGGGAGACGGTTGCTCACGACAATCGAGAACAAGCCGTTGTCTTCAAGCCCCTGCTCGGCCTTGTCGGCGATGTTGGACTGGCGGCAATGGGCAAGGAAGCGTAGCTCCTCAAGACGCGGAGTTACTGCCGTGAAGGTCGACGTGCCAATCTGGACGAAGGTGCATGGATCGGTCGGGCTGACATCGTCCTCACGAATGGCAGACGGCTTGAGTATGGCGGGGTCGGATGAAAGAAAAGCAGAGACAGTCGTCGATTGCACGCGTGTCGCCACATCTGGTGCGCCGAGGATTTCCTCTTCTTCCAGAACCAGCAGGGCGAGCCAGGGTTGGACCTTGTTGGAGCCCTTCATCTGCCGTTCCCATGGCAACATGGCATCCTTGAGTACCACATGCGGGAGGACCTGGGCGAAGAGACCAGTGCTTCCGTCGGGAGGATAACGGCTCAACACGGCAGAGGGATCCAACGAGAACTGCGGTGCGCTGACAACAAACTCCTGCGTCGCACCCAGTGCGCCCGTGTCGATGCCACTGAGTGTGTGAGTGACTGCGATGTGCCAGTTTCCAGCCGCCAACGACGGCACATAGTTGTCATAAATCTGAAGGTCGCCAAGCGGAATAGCCTGCGCCAAGAGGTTCGCCATCGAGAGCTCCGTTCACTGCTGCATGGGGGAGTAGGTGTAGAGATGGGTGGCCTGGGTCGCCAGTTGGGAAAGATCGCCATTGACTCCCCGGAAGATCTGGGAGGTGGCGAGCGCGGTGAAGAGACCGGTGCGACTTGATTGCGTTGCAGTCGCCGCAATCGTCGCGATCTGGCCCACCGTATCGTTCGCGAATACAGGCAGGTAGGCGCCAGCGGGTGCTACCGCGGTGGAAAGCGGTGCTCGTCCGGGAGGCGAGAGGTACTCTTCGAGAAGCACCGCCAGTGCCAGCAGGCCCTGGGTGTTACCGGGTTGCGGCATCGGCGCGGTAACGGCATAGCCGGATGCCTGGTCGGGGATAACGTCCGCGGAAGGAAGGGCCGGAATCTGCGTGAACGGACTTGGTGGCGCACCCCAGAGCGACTCCGGAACCGTCTGGCTGGAGGGGTTCAACGCCCAGCCCGTGGTGTCGATGGGGCTTGTGCCGGTTCCCTGAAAGATCTTCAACGTGTGGGTGGACGTGACACCCGACTGATTCATGGGCTTGATCGAGATGCCGCCAGCCTGCGCGGTCAACAGAGCGCCGCTGTCCCCATATTGCAGGTGGCTGGCCGGAATGGCCGACTGCGTCTGGAAGCTGAACCGTTTGGCGCGTACGACCCATAACTTGCCGCTGCTGTTGGCCGGGGCATCCTGGGTCTTGTAGAGACCGTCGGTCACAGCGATGCGGCAGACCGCGCCGGAGTCCGGCAGCAACTCCTGGAAGTCGGTCCAGAGAAGCGGATCCTTCTGCTGGCCGGCGCCGTCCGATCCGAAGCGAACGCTGAAGCTGACCACGCACAGGTCGACGTGGACGACCCCACCAGTGGGTGGCCCCCAGAGGTTGACGCTGGCTCCAAGCGATACCGAGATCGTCTTATGACAGACCAACAGGTTGAGCCGGTACGACACCCCGATCGAGACGGAGATGTCGGCGAGATAGAAGAACGGATGCCACGAGACCAGAAAATCCGCATGCGCGATGAACCAGGCCCGCAGATCGCCGTCGTGAAAGAGTACCTCCAGGCCACCGCCGGCCATGATGCAGGAGGTCGTCAAGGCAAAGTAAGCATCTCCCTTGATGCTGACCACATCGCTGACGGCCCAGTTGAATCCTAAGCGTGGCACCTGAGGAAAGGAGGGCGGAGGCTTGAACGCCGGATGATATCCGCCGAGCGTGATGACAAACTGGCCAGCGTTGGGATTGGAGCCAAACCACAGATAGAACGCGAAGCCGCCGGTGAGGTGGCAATCCGGCGTGATCACATACGAGTTCTTGCTCAGGATCGCCGTCGCGGCAAAGTAGCCCAGCTCCGGCTGAATGACGACGCGAATCATCAGTTCGACGTAAGCGTACGTCATGGAACTGACCTTGGGTTTGGGCAACTGCATGACCGAGAGGCCAAGTAACGCGATCTGCAGCATGTCACCAAACTGAACGATCAGCAGCGCCTTGGTGTTGACCAGCTCGAATGAGGTGAACTGAAGGCCGGCCGCCAGCCAGTACTCGCCTGTCTTCGGCGTGATCCAGGCCATGGTGACGCCGTTGAGCGCCTTGGTTCCCTCCAGAATCTTCAGCACATCGGATGGATCGGAGCCGGTCTGGCCAGGCGCTGGCGGTGCCGAGAGAAGAAGCAGAGGAAAGGAAGCCACTTCATCCTGCGAAGGAATGATGAGCGATCGGTTGAAACCGAAGCCAGCCATGAGAGCCGTGACGAATAAGGCCGGCGGTCCTCCGAGAGCCTTCTCCAACTGGGCAAAGACAAATAGCGAAGACTCACCGGAGGTCATCTGGGCGTAGGAGCCAATCGCAGTGAGACTTAGTGTCTCGGCCTTCAGCACCAGCATGCCGTCAAACTGGTACTTCACACCGGTTGCGAGTTCGTCATCGGGAACACGCAGGATCGCGCCTTCAATCTGAAGCGGCGGCTTATTGTAGGCAAGCCCCAGACCGCTGATGCCGAACACCGGGGAGAACTCCGTGAGCGGGGAGCCAACGGCCAGCCCCTGCATGGAGAACGCAAGCGGGCCAAAGCTCAAGCCAGCGTCCAGCGCGAACATCAGGGTGTCGTTCTGATACTGGATACCGATGCGATCGATCGAGAGCGGGCCAAAGCTCTTGCCGACGTCGAACCACTTCCCTGGTGCCTTGCTCGCTGAGGCCGATGCGGTGTTGGGCGACAGGCTCTGCGATGGAGGGGCGGCACCAGCAACGGCCTGGAGCTGCGGATTGGATTGTTGCGACGTGGATGCACTGCTGAGAGGAACGACGAAGGGATATTGATCGGTGCCCAGCGTGAGCTGGGCGAAGAAGGACATGCCTGTGGCAAACGATGCCGCTCCCAGAGGCTGCGCCTGCATGGCCGTCAGACTGGCATTGATCGATGTGACGTCCCCTACGCCGAGGGCCGAGGAGGCATAGCTGATCTCCAACAGATCGATTCCGGCATCGATGGACGACGGAATCTGCTCGCCGGCGAGCGGCAGATCGGAGAGCTTGAGGTTCAACGGCACATCGAGCGCAAAGAGATAAACCCGCTGGCCAGCGCTTGGACTATCGGAGGGAGGAACCAGCGTTGCGAAGAGCAGCTGCCCGAAGTGCAAGGAGTGGGCACTCAGCAGGAGTGTGCCACCGTTGAAGTCGTAGGTGAACTCGACATCCGTCAGCGAGAGATCCAGATTTTCGGGGAGGGCTGGCATACCCGTCCAGCCGAAGGCACTGGCGATATCTCCGAATTGAAGAGGGTTTGTCGGATTTTTCCACTGCGCGGTGAAGGTCTTCTTGCCCGTTTCACTCGCGAGTGCGACATCGAACTCGGCCGAGCCAATGGTCAGCTGGCCGGCGACGGAGACGTTATAGGTCTTATCCTGGCGGGCGAGAGACGCGGTAACCGTGAGCTCGACGGGCTTGGTATCGATGACGAAGTTGACCGCGAATTGGCCGCTCGCGTCATAGGTGGAGGTATCGAAGGCGAAGACGAAGTTGTCGAGGGTGAACTGCTGGAGCGTATCGGGCAGCGTGACGCCGAACTTTGTTCCCAGGCCCGAGATGACGGAGCCGATCGGGATGGGCTTGTCGAACCCAACGGCACCCTGAAAGCTCCAGCCTCCAGTGGTTGGATGAAGTGCGGCCACTGCGATATCGACGGTGCCCAGGGTAAGCCGCGCGGCAACCATCCCGCCAATCTGCCGCGTGTTTCCAGGGTCCAGGACGGATAAGCCGAGCTGGTAACTGTTGAGCGAGAGAAAGCCCGGGATGATCTCCCAGCCCGTGGGCGAATGCGCGGAGTTGCCTACCCGCAAGCCGATCTGCATCACGGTGTTGGAATCCGGGTCGAAGTCGACGGTCAGTTCCATCAACGAAAAATTCAGCAACTGGTTCAGCGTGGAGGGGAGATTGATCCCACTTTGGTTGCTCCCAAAGGCCGACAGGACGTCATTGATGCTCGGAAGATCAATAGCGGCGGTATTCAATGAGAGTTGCAGGCCGCCCGCTGCCGCGCTTGCGATCTGAATTGGAATGGCGGTCTGGCTGGTACTGCCGCCAACGATCAACGTGGCTCCGAGTGTAGCTTCCGTCGAATCCGCCAACCCGGAGGAATAGGTCGAGTAGGGCAGGCTAAAGCCGCCAACCGTGAACCTGCTAAGCGAAAACCACGGTACCCCCGGAATCGTAAGCGTAGCCGCAGCAGCTATCTCAAACTCCGCCGTCACCAGGTAGCTGGTCGCGAGCGACGGGTCCGCACTCACGGTCAAAGTAATCGCGGTACCCTGCAACAACTCCCAATGCACTGTGGACTTTATCGTCAGCGTCTTGGTCGCGCCAGAACCTGTGATCGCGAATGTAGCTTGGTCCAGCGTCAGGGTGCCATCGACCGGCAACTCCGCCATCACCCAGCCGACAGGAGCGACCTGATTCGCCAAGGCGGCCAAGGTAAGCTTCCCCTGCGCAGCCAGCGGTTCGAGTTTATTTTGCAGATCCTGGAGCGCCATGCGTGTCTCTCCGACAGAGGAATTACTAGATGCAGCGAAAAAAAGCGCGGAGGCCTGCAGCCGTTTCAGTAGGGGGTGGAGGTTCGTAGCAGGTACGAAGAGCCGGAGCGGCCCACGTATTGCTTGGATCAAGCACAGGGGGCGGAATGGTGCCCCATTGAGCCCTGACCGCGTTCTCTGTAATTGCTCTCCCGGCAAAGGGACCAATTCCTGCGAAGAGCAACTCCGCGGCGGTGGTGGTGACGTGGTTGATCATTACCCCGGGAGCGGTTCCAAGGCAGTAGTGCATTGCGTGCATGAGTTCGTGCGCCAGACCGACGGCGGGAGGACGAAATTGGGGACTTGCCAACACGTTGTCCCCGTCATTGCGGGTGTTGAAGTTCACTCCCGCCCCGTTGCCCGCCCCCGGAGGAACGAAGTCATAAAGGATGATGGCAAGCGCTAATAAGAAGTACTCTCTGACGAAGATTCCGAGAGCATTTCTAGCTGGAGGAGTTCCATCAAAGCCCCGGAGATTCGTGTCGAAGGCAGGCAGTCCCGCCGGACTGAGCCAATCCTGTAGATTCTGGCCAGTAACCGGATTCCCGGCATAAGTGAAGTTCGCGTTGAGGTAGTTGAGCGGCAAGAAAGCGGCTTGATCGAGAAAGAGGGAATAAAGTGGAAGCGCATTCATATCCGCGGCGAGCTGAACGAACCTTGCGGCCGTGGTGGCGAGAAGCGGGTATCGCTGATCCACCATTGCAGTAACTTGCGCGCCTGGCATCGGCTGTCCGGTCAGGTACCTGCGGATCATCACGGAGAGGGTGTTTTCATAACCCACTCCTGAACTCGTCTGGTTGCCTCCTCCACCTGCGGGAGAGATCATAACCGCTCCAGGAGAGGCGTTGATCCGCTGGAACAAGAGCGCACCGGCGGCAGTGTGGCTGATAATCTCCAGGCATTGAGCCGTGTAGGTGAAGAATCCCGTCAAATCACTCAGCTTGGCTTGAGTGACATTATTGAAAAGAGCGTCTTGACCAACCGGAGGGTTCGCCTGCATCTGAGCGACCCAGGCAGTCATCGCGGCGGAAGGTGCGCCGGGTGCGACGAAGACGGGCCCGGGACCGCCCGGTGCACGTCCGAATGGATCGGCCATGTCGTCCAGCAAGTCGTGATTGAAAACCACGTAGATCCCGGCAGGGAGCGCGACCCCAGCAGGATAGGCTGTCACCAGATGCGGGACACCCAGTCCGGCTTGCCACAGAAACCCATATACTCTGTTGCCTGGAGGCGGTATCGGGGCCGGTGGAGGCGGGGCAGGCGGCGGGGCGCCACAACAGAGGCTGCGTATGAAGCTGCAAAATCCCATGTCAGTCTCTCGATCCCCTCTTGTGCGCGCGAGGTTCCCAAGAAAGACGCTGGACCTTGCCCACCCGCCGCATGGGCGTGGAGGTGAGATGACACGCTACGTCAGCAATGTTCCAGGCATCGCGAAGACCGCACGATGCACGATCAACCGCTTCGACTCGAGTGTCCCAGGGGCGCATTATCCTTCTCCGCGTTGTGCGCTCAGTGAGGTTGCTGCCATGGCAGCAAAGTAGAATTTTGATTCAGCTATGGGGGCCTGACGTCCCGGTACCTTATTGGTGTTCCAGTTGCTCCCTGGGAGGAGCCACTTTAAATCACCGCACCAACGAACAGCAGAGGTTTGCTGTTCGTTACCAGCCCTCAGGACGGGGTCGGGAAGACGTCCTCAATCTAAGCCGCTGTCGAGGTTCACAAACCTTAACATGGCCTGTAGTGCCTGTCAAACAACGGCAATATTACCCCTGCGCAAACCAGGCTCATTTCTTCCTACCAGCAACGCTGACGGCATCGCCAACGTAGATAGCCTGATGTCGAAGGGGGCGTAAGAAGGAGAGAGCCGCTCATAAATTGTGTTATGGAAGGGGTGCTACGAGGGCAGTCTCATTCCATAGGTGAAAAGCCTGCCCGAGCAGTAGCCGATGTCGAGTTGCCGAGAGGAGGTGCCGGCGCATGCGAAAGGGAGCGTTGATCGATTCGAAGACAGAGAGGAATCGCTGCGCCTGCTCCGGCTGATACCTCTTGCCTCGTGCCATATGCTCTCCTCGTTCCAGTGTGTCTCTTAGTCACTGGTACAAAGCAAGCCGGGCACTCCAAGTCGCCGAGTTGGCTATATTAGGGAAACCGAATGGCAGTAGAAAAGCAGCTGAACGTAAAAGAACAAAAGCTCGCATGGACAACTCCGGTAGCGGCACTTAGTAATTTGTGTTGCACACCCTAACCGAAGATTTACTTGAAAGTCACTACAACTTTTGTGTGAATGTGGGGAAGCTATAAACAAGACCCATTGCAAAAAAAAAGCAATAGAATCGCCATGATACATGTGCTCCCATCCCAGCATTGTGCCCTCTCTCCCAATTCTTCTTTGCGGCCTGTACGTTTGCCTCGGCATCGGCGGTTGCACTTCAGGAGGAGGCACACCCTCCCTCCCCCCTGACTTCGTCATCTCTCCATCTCCTGCCAGCGTCAGCCTCACTGCGGGAGGCTGACGCTGGAACTGCTGTGGTCGTCACTGTCGATGGCGGCTTCACTTCTGGAGTCAGCGTCACGGTCACGGGCCTACCCACCGGAGTCACCACGTCTCCATCGTCCCTCACTGTGCAGCCAGGAAGTCCACAGAGCCTCTTCTTCACCGCCTCATCCAACGCAGCTTCGGGCCCCTCGACCGTCACCCTCACAGGAACTTCCGGCTCCATCACCCACGCCACAACGATCTCGCTCAACGTAGCTCCCGCACCGGACTTCTCTCTCGCTCTCAACCCGGCAGCCCTCATCCCCACCGCCGGCGGACTAGGCCAGCAGACCTCCGTCACTGCCACCCTGCTCAACGGCTTCACCGGAACAGTCGCTATCTCGCTCTCTGGCCTTCCCATCGGAGTTACTTCGTCCCCATCCACGCTCAACCTTGCGCCCGGGGCTCCGCAGACGGTCATGTTCACCAGCGCGGCCAATGCCGTTCTCGGAGCCTCCACCATCACCATCACCGGCCAATCCGGCTTGCTCTCCCACTCCTCCACTCTGGCTCTCACCGTCACTGCTCCCACAGGCTTCGACGTCGTCACGTATCACTACGACAACGCCCGCACCGGTCTCAACCCCAACGAGACCATCCTGACTCCCGCCAACGTCAACTCCACAACCTTCGGCAAGATCAACCTTCTCCCCACTGACGGCAGGATGGAAGCCGAACCGCTCTACCTCTCCGACGTCACGATCAACGGTAAGGCTCACAACGTCGTCTACGCGGTCACCGAGCACGACAGTATCTACGCTTTCGACGCCGACAGCGGCGCTCAACTCTGGCACGTCTCCGCTCTGCTCTCCGGCGAAACCCCCAGCGATAATCTCGGATGCCTCCTTATCACGCCTGAAATCGGCATCACCTCCACACCGGTCATCGACCGCCGCAACGGCGCCAACGGCACCATCTTCATCGTCGCCATGTCTAGGGACAGCAGCGGAGCCTACCATCAGCGCCTGCATGCCCTCGACATCACCACTGGGGCCGAAACCTCCGGCAGTCCCACCGAGATCACCGCCACCTATCCGGGCACCGGAGACAACAGCTCCAGCGGACAGGTCGTCTTCGACCCCAAACAGTATGCCGAGCGCACCGGCATGTTGCTCATGAACCGTACCCTCTATCTCAGCTGGACCTCGCACTGTGACATCCGTCCTTACACCGGCTGGGTCATGGCCTACAGTGAGGACACCCTCCAGCAGACTCAGGTGCTCAACCTGACCCCCAACGGCAGCGAAGGAGCCATCTGGATGTCCGGAGACGGCCTCGCCGCCGACACTTCCGGCAACATTTATCTCCTCGATGCCAACGGAACCCTCGACCTCAACTTCAATGCTCAGGGCTTTCCCGCCAACGGCGACTACGGCAACGCCATCCTCAAGCTCTCCACCGCCAACAACACCCTCGCCGTCGCCGACTTCTTCGAACCCTACAACACACAAGCCGAATCAGACGCAGACCTCGACCTCGGCTCCGGAGGCGTTCTCTTACTCCCCGATCTCACCGACTCCACCGGCAAGGTCCGCCATCTCGTCGTCGGAGCAGGCAAAGACGCCAACGTCTACCTCGCCGACCGTGACAACCTTGGCAAGTTCAGTCCCACCGACAATAGCAATCTCTATCAGGAGATTCCGGGAGCGCTCGGAAAGGGAGCATATTCCACGCCTGCATACTTCAACAACACGCTCTACTACTGCGGATACAACGACCGCCTAAAGGCCTTCTCCATGACCAACGCCAGGCTCAACCCCACTCCATCCAGCCAGTCCGCCATGACATACATGTATCCCGGCGCTACCCCCGGCATCAGCGCGAACGGAACAACCAACGGCATCGTCTGGGCTCTCGAAAGCAACCCGAACTACCCCGGTGTCCTGCACGCCTACGAAGCCACCAACCTCGCCCATGAACTCTACAACAGCAATCAGGCCCCCAACGGCCGGGACAACTACGGCAACGACCTCATTACCCCGC
>Ga0193743_1000688_pt1 | contig 26433 bp, 25 predicted proteins | sample L2c2metaG_FD_143038 | JGI IMG/M metagenome (GOLD analysis project Ga0193743, IMG submission 143038) | Soil microbial communities from a riparian zone of the East river system, Colorado, United States - L2c2 | ecosystem: Environmental > Terrestrial > Soil > Riparian zone | place: USA: East River...
GTCCAACAACGACTCGCCGGCGTGGAGCGGCACGTCGGAGAGCTCCCTGCTGCGGTTTTCCCGTACCGAGGCGGCCAGCGCCACCGCGTTGCTCGGCGCCACCCTCGCCGCGCTGATCTGGGCGAACGTCGACGCGGACGGCTACGCGGGGCTCTGGCACACCCCGCTGTCGATCCAGCTGGGCGGCGCGGGCCTTTCCCTGAGCGTGTCGGAGTGGATCAACAGCGGGCTGATGAGCCTGTTCTTTTTCGTGGTCGGGCTGGAGGCGCGCCAGGAGTTCGACGTCGGCGAGCTGCGCGAGCGGCAGCGGGTCATCCTGCCGATGCTGGCTGGGCTGGGCGGCATGGCCGCCGCGGTCAGTCTCTATCTGATCGTCAACGCCGGCGGGGACGGCATGCATGGGTGGGGCGTGGCGATGTCCACCGACACCGCGTTCGCGCTCGGCGTGTTGGCCCTGGTCGGACCGCGGTTCTCGGATCGGCTGCGGGTGTTCCTGCTCACCGTCATGGTGGTGGACGACATCGTCGCCCTGGTGGTGATCGCCACCGCGTACACCGAACGGTTGTCGGTGGCACCGCTGCTTGTCGCGGTGGCGCTGTTCCTGGTCGTGCTGCTGCTGCCTCGGCTGGGGGTGCGGTCCGGCTGGCCGTACTTCGTACTGGCCGTGGCCGCCTGGGTCGCGCTGTCCAAGTCCGGGGTGGATCCGCTGGTGATCGGGCTGGCCATGGGTCTGGTCGCCTACGCCGGGCCGGCCGTCCGGGACGACCTGGAACGGGCCACCGACCTGTTCCGGGTGTTCCGCGAGCAGCCGACGCCTCAGCTGGCCCGCGCGGCAACCGTCGGGCTGCAGGCGGCGGTATCCCCGAACGAGCGGCTCCAGGAGCGCTTCCACGGGTGGACCAGCTTCGTGATCGTGCCGCTGTTCGCGCTGTCCAACGCGGGTATCCCGATCACCGGGGAGTTCCTCGCGTCGGCGTTCGCCTCGCCGATCACCCAGGGCATCGTGGTCGGCTATGTGGTGGGTAAGCCGGTGGGCGTGCTGGCGGTGTCCGCGCTGGTCACCCGGCTGAGCAGGGGCCGGCTGGGACCGCCGGTGGGTTGGCTGGCGGTCGCCGGCGCGGGAACCCTGGTCGGCATCGGGTTCACCGTCGCGCTGCTGGTGGCCACGTTGGCCTTCAGCGGCGCCCAGCTGGAGCAGGCCAAGGTCGGCATCCTCACCGCCGCGCTGGTGTCCGCGCTGCTCAGCTTTGGGGTGTTCCGGATAGCCCGGTTGCTGCCCGGGCGGATGCGCGCCCGGCTGCTGCTCGGCACCTCCGACACGATCTCCGACCTGGCCGTCCTGGTCGACCCGGAACGCGACCACGTGCGCGGGCCGGAAACCGCCCTGGTCACCCTGGTGGAGTACGGCGACTTCGAGTGCCCGTACTGCGGTCAGGCCGAAACGGTGGTCCGCGAGCTGCTGGACGAGGGCGACCTGCGGTACGTGTGGCGCCACCTGCCGCTGTCCGACGTGCACCCCAACGCCCAGCTGGCCGCCGAAGCGGCCGAGGCGGCCGGCCGGCAGGGCGAGTTCTGGGCCATGCACGACCTGCTGTTCGCCCACCAGGGTGAGCTGCGGCTGAAGCACCTGAACCGGTATGCCGAGCAGCTGGGGCTGGACGTGCCGAAGTTCGCCGCCGAGCTGCGCTCGCACGTCGACGCCGAGCACGTCGCCGAGGACCTGGACAGCGCCGACCTCAGCGGGGCGACCGGCACCCCGGTCTTCTTCATCAACGGCTCCCGCCACCGCGGCGCCTACGACCTGGCCACGCTGACCAAGCAGATTCAGCTGGCCAGGGTGCGCGCGCTGATCAACTCCTGAACGCCGGGCGGCCGCTGCCCGTTCGAGCCGCTGGGCGCCCACCCCGGTAATGCCGGATGCTGGAGACCAAGCGCGCGCTCAGGGGGACGAATGCCGATCCGACGGGTCAACCATGTTGTTCTGTCGGTCTCGGACATCGAGGCTTCCGCGCGGTTCTACACCGAGGTCCTCGGGCTTCGGGTGGCCGCCGCGCTGCCGGAAACCCCGACCTGGCCGGCCATGGTGTTCCTGCGCTCCCCGCACGACACCACCAACCACCACGACATCGGTTTGATCGAGAACGCCACCTCGGCGGCGGAGGACCTGAGCGCGATGCTCCGTCCCGGCCTGTTCCACGTCGCCCTCGAGGTGGGCACGCTGGACGAGCTCGAAGCCGTCCGCGACCAGTTGGAGGCGGTCGATGCCCACCAGGTGAGCCTGGACCAGGGCATGCACCTGTCGGTGTACGGCCGGGACCCGGACGGGATCTCGTTGGAGATCATTTGGCGGGTGCCGGAGTGGGCCGAGGAGGACGAGATGTACCGCGTCCCGCTGGACTTCGCCGTCGCCCGGAAGCGCTGGGGTGGCCAGCTGCCCACCGGCGCCGCCGCCGGCGACCCAGCCTGAGCCTTACCTCGCCGCTTGGCTGGGCGAGCAGCGTGCGGCCCGCGCGCATTTTCGCGCCTCGGCGCGGATGCCGGGACATGAGCGTGGGAGCGCGAATGTGCGCGCCGGGTCGGACAGCGGGGTTGTCCACAGGGGCTGTGGTTGTCCACAGGGTGGCGGGTTGGGGGTTCGATCTCTGCTCGGCTGGGGCAGCGTCGGTGGCATGGATTCACCTACGCCCCGGCTCTACTCCCGCCGAGTGCGCCGCGATGCCGGGTACGCCGACGACGAATTGCGACGCATGCGCCGACGCGGCGAGCTGAAACTGCTCCGACGAGGCGCTTACCTCGCCGGGCCCCAAATTACCGATCCTGATCAGCGGCACTGCGTTGAGGCCAAGGCCGCACTCGCCGCCCTGGCCGACGGGGCGGTGGCCAGCCACGTTTCGGCTGCCGCGTTGCACGGGCTGCCGACCTGGGGGATTCCGCCGTCTCGGGCGCACGTCACCCGCGACCGTCGATCGGGCGGACGCCGAGGGCGGGCAGTGCATGTGCACGTCTCGCCGCTTCGGCCGGACGAGATCGTCAGCGTCGGCGACCTGCCGGTGACTTCGGTTGCCCGTACCGTCGTCGATCTGGCTCGCACGGTGCCCTTCGAAGCCGCCGTCGTCGCCGCGGACGCCGCCCTTGCCCGACGGCTGGTCAGCTCGGCTGACCTTGCGCTGATGTTGGTCCGCTGCATCGGCTGGCGGGGCAGCCCGGCCGCGCGGCGAGCGATCGGGTTTGCCGACGACCGCGCAGAGAGCGTTGGTGAGACGCGCAGTCGAGTGGCCATCGCCCGAGCCGGGCTGCCGGCGCCGGTGCCGCAATGGGAGGTGACCGGTGAACCGGTGAGCTGATCGGCCGGGTGGACTTCGGCTGGCCGGCGGCCGGGGTGGTTGGCGAGTTCGACGGGCGGGTCAAGTACAGCCGCCTGGTTGGCCCGGGGTTGACGCCGGGGGAGGTGGTTTTCCGGGAGAAACGGCGGGAGGACGCCTTGCGCGCCGCTGGAATGGCGGTCGTCCGATGGACCTGGGAGGAGCTGACCAACTTCGACCCCATCGCCGCACGCCTCCGCCGCGCATTGGCGCCGCGTTGATCCGTTACTCGCTGACGCGCGTTTCCGGTGCTCACGCGCAAGTTGGGGCGTGTGCGTGAGGACACCAAGGTGTGCGTGGGCGGCCGCTCGGCTGGGGAGGCCGCTCGGCTGGGGAGGGAGCAGAATGCTGGGGTGAGCAATCTGGAGCTCAGGCCTGGGCTGGTGACCTGCGGCGGCCGCGGCGACACGCCGGGTGAGCCGGTGCTTGAGCTGCTGGCCGGCCGCGAGGTGATGCTAGGGGAGAGCACCAAGGTGCGCCGGCTGCTGCCCACTCTGGGCCGCCGGCTGGTCGGCGCCTGGTGCTTCATCGACCACTACGGCCCGGACGAGATCGCGGACCAGTCCGGCATGCAGGTCCCGCCGCACCCGCACATCGGCCTGCAGACGGTGAGCTGGCTGCTGGACGGCGCGGTCCGGCACCGGGACAGCCTGGGCAGCGACGTGACCATCCGGCCCGGTCAACTGGCGCTGATGACCGCCGGGCACGCCATCGCGCACTCCGAGCAGTCCCCGGCGGTGCACCCGGCGCTACTGCACGGCGCCCAGCTGTGGGTGGCGCTGCCCGGACGGTCCCGGAACATCCCACCGGCGTTCGAACACCACACCGACCTGCCGGTGCTCACCGACCGCGGCCTGCGGGCCACCGTGCTCCTCGGCGAGCTGGCCGGCGCCGCATCCGCCGGGACCGTGCACACCCCGTTGGTCGGGGTGGACCTCGCGCTGGACGCCGGCGCCGACGTCCGGTTGCCGCTGGAACCGGACTTCGAGTACGCCGTGCTCGCCCCGTCCGGGGCCGGCACCGTACTGGACGGCCCTCGGCCACCCGACCCGGGCGCTGACGCAGGTGCCGAGCCGAGCGGTGCCGAGCCGAGCGGTGCCGAGGTGGCTGGCGTGCGGGTGGAACCAGGTGGGCTGCTCTACCTGGGGACCGGGCGGTCGGAGCTGCGGGTGCGCGCCGAATCGGCCACCCGGTTGCTGCTGCTGGGTGGGGAGCCGTTCGAGGAGCGGCTGGTGATGTGGTGGAACTTCGTCGCGGGCTCCGGCGCGGAGATCGCCGAGGCCAGGACGGACTGGATGGCCGGCCGGCGGTTCGGCGCGGTGGCCGGCGGCCAACCGCTGCCCGCCCCGGCGATGCCCGCCACCCCGCTCATCCCCCGTGGACGGACCCGCTGAGCCAGCCGGGACAGGCTCTAGGCTGAGCCACCACCGAAGTGCGAGGAACGCCGCCCCGACGAACCGAAATCCGGCCTCACGCGAGAGGATTCGCCCGTGGTCGAGCCGCATGGCCCCGAGTCATCCAGCGAGATCCTGGTCAGGGACGCACCAGACCGGTCCCGCTTCGAAATTACCGTGGACGGCAAGGTGGCCGGGTTCTCCGAGTACCGATCCCGGCCCGGCCGCATCGTGTTCACCCACACCGAGGTGGATGAGGCGTACCAGGGCCGGGGTCTGGCCAGCCGGCTGATCCGGGCCGCGCTGGACCGGGCGCGCCGGCTGAACCTCGTGGTCACGCCGCTGTGCCCGTACGTGGCGGACTTCATCCGTCGCCACCCCGACTACCTGGACCTGGTCGACGAGGCGCACCGCGCCCAAGTCAGCGGCTAGGTCGAGGCGCACCGCGCGCGGACGGCGGCGGATTGTCGGCGCGAACTGGCTAGCCGGTTTGTCCACAACAGCGTTGTTCAGGTCGGCGCTTACGACAATGACGTGGAAATACTCGTCAGCGGCGCGGGCGACAATGGGTCACAGCGGGGAGAAACCCGTCGACGCGGCGTCGCGGCGGAAGTGGGCGGGCCGCCAAAGGGCACAGAGCGCTGCCATGCTGCCCGCGCCGCACTTCGCACACCAGGCCCACACGTCGCACAAGGTGTGACCTGTGCGAAGTGAGGGCTGGAGGTGCGAAGTCGACGCGGCTGTTGATGGGCTGGGGTGACGCGGCGTTGGCTAGCTGGCTTCGGCGGCGTTCTTCGGCTTGGCCGGTGGGGCGACGGGCCTCGCGGTGTCCGCCCTGGCGCAGGTGTCCAGGATGGTGCGGGCGACCAGCTCCGGGTCGTCGATCATGGGCACGTGGCCGCAGTCGGGCAGCTGGACGTGATTCGCCGAGGGCAGCAGCCGCGCCGCGCGCAGGGCCTGGCGCGGCGGCAGGATGCGGTCCTTCTCGCCCCAGGCGATGGTCACCGGCACGGTCGGCTCGGTGCCGTGCCAGGAGAAGCCTCGCCGACCGGTGCGCATGGTCGGGGTGAACGCCACGGCGTTGCGCAGCGCGGCCGTGTCGCCCATCGCGGTGATCCGGTCCACCCGGCCAGGGTGGGCATAGAGCAGCGCCAGCGTGGCGGCCCGCAGCCGAGCATTGTTGGCGATCGCTTCGGTGGCGAAGCGGGGGCCGCGCGCGCTGGTCCGGATCATGCGCAGCATGCCGAGCGCTCGCACCCGGTCGGAGTTGTCCCAGAAGCCGGCGGGGGACAGCGCGGTGGCCGAGGCGACCAGGCCCTGTGCGGCCGCTTCCACCGAGAGCAGGCCGCCGAGGGAGTTGCCGGCGATGTGCGGGCGGTACACGTTGAAGCCGTCGAACACCTCGGCCAGCATGGTCATGCTGGAGGCCAGGTCGTAGGTGCGTCCGGGCGGCAGCGCGGGGGACAGGCCGAAGCCGGGCAGGTCCATCGCGATCACGTCGTGCCGCTCGGCCAGCAGGTCCAGCACCGGCCGCCAGGCCTGCCACCGGTGCCCGATGCCGTGCACCAGCACCAGCGGCGTTCCCGATCCGCGCCGCTCGAAGTTCACCTTGATCACGCGTTCACCTCCTCCGGTCGGAACTGGCGATGGTCGCTGTAGGTGCCATCACCGCTTCCGACGTAGTCCGTCGCCCGGAAACGCAGGTTCACCGATAGTCGGGCCACCGACCACGGCCAGTTGGCGACGTTGTGTCCCGAACCGTCCAGGTAGTAACTCGCGCACCCGCCGGAGTTGTACACCGTCGGCGCCAGCGCGCGTTGCACCCGATCGTTGAACCGCCGGTGCACCTCGGGGCTGACCTGCAGCGAGGTCCATCCCTTGCGGGCCATGGTGCCCACCGCATCGGCAACGTAGCGAGCTTGTCCCTCGATCGTGCCCAGCACCGAAGCGTGCCCGGGCGCGATGTTCGGCCCGAGGAAGATGAACAGGTTGGGGAAGCCGGCCAGCGCGGTACCCAGATAGGCCTCCGGGGCGCGGCCGGACCAGTGCTCGGCCAGGCTGCGGCCCGCGCCGTCGAACACGTACCGGGCCACCGGCGGTGAGGTGATCTCGAACCCGGTGCCGAAGATGACCGTCTCCACTTCGGCCACGGATCCGTCCGCGCCCACCACGGCGCCGGGCGCCAACTCGGCGGCGGCCGGGTGCAGGTGCACGTTCGGCCTGGTCAGCGCCGGGTAGTAGGAGTTGGAGACCATGATCCGCTTGCAGCCCAGGGTGAACCTGGGGGTAAGCGCGGCGCGCAGCTCGGCGTCGCGCACCTGGGCGAACAGGTGCAGCCGAGCGGCGGCTTGGATGCGGCGCATCAAGGCCTCGTGCCGGAATGCCACCCCGATCGCCTCGTGCACGGCGTAGATCCCGTACCGCACCGCGCGCCCGGTGAGCGGTACCGCGCGGAACGCGAACTGCGCCGGGCGGGGGATCGGGAAGTCCAGCTTGGGCAGCACCCAGGACGGGGTCCGCTGAAACACGTGCAGCTCGGCCACCCGGTCGGCGATCTCCGGGATGAACTGGATTGCGGACGCCCCGGTGCCGATCACCGCGACCCGCCGCCCGGACAGGTCATGGCGGTGGTCCCAGCGGGCGGAGTGGAACGAGGTGCCAGTGAAGCGGTCCAGCCCGGGCAGCTCCGGGACGGCCGGCTCGTGCAGCGGTCCTGGCGCGGCGGCCAGCACGTTCGCCGTGTACTCCCCGTCGGTGGTGTCCACCAGCCAGCGCTGCCGCGCGGGGTCCCAGCGGGCCCCGGTGACTCGGATTCCGAACCGGATGTCGTCGTACACCCCGTGCCGCCGGGCGCTGGCCTGGAAGTATCGCTGGATCTCCGGCTGGCGGCCGTAGAACCGGCTCCAGTACGGGTTCGGGTCGAACGAGTACGAGTACCAGTGCGAGGGCACGTCGCAGCCGCAGCCGGGATAGGTGTTCTCCCGCCAGGTCCCGCCCACGTCGTCGCCCTGCTCGAGCACCAGGTAGTCGCTTATCCCGGCGGCGCGCAGGGCGATCGCGGTGGCCACCCCGGACGGCCCGGCCCCGATCACCAGCACCCGGAAGTCCCGGCGGGCCCCGGTCTGCCCGGTCGTGGGCTCGGTCGGGACGCTCTCCAGCCGGGCCATCAGACCCGCAGCCCCTGCGCCCGCCAGACCCGTCGGGATGCCGGCGTGATCAGCCCGAGCTCCCGGTAGGTCGGGACGAACCGGTCCACGCACTCCTGGATCACCGCGCGCCCGTGCGGATTGCGCCGGGCCACCCGCCGCGCCTCGGTGACGTCCAGCCCCGCGTCGGCGTACATCTGGGGCGTGCGCATCGCGCGGGATACCAGGCCCACGCCGAACGCCACGGCCAGTGCGAGCCCCTCCCTGCGCACCTGGGGCAGCCTCGGGATCAGCCGGAACAGCTCGTCGCGGGCGAAGCGCATGTGCCGCGCCTCCTCCACCACGTGGATGCGGAAGGTCTGCCGGCACAGCGGCTGGACAGTCTCGTCGCGCAGGCCGACCCGCTGCAGCGCGTCGAACATCTCCTCCACGAACAGCACCGCCACGTATGCCAGCGGCTCGGTGGAGAACGCCCGCAGCAGGTCGGTGGCGAAGCGGTCCAGCGGGTTGAACGGGTACGGGCCCCGGTCCAGCTTGTCCATCATCCGGGAGAACATGGTGGAGTGCCGGGTCTCGTCGCCGAGCTCGGTCAGCGCGTAGCGCAGGTGGTTCGACCGGGGGTGGTAGCCCAGCGAGTGCCGAGCCAACATCTGCATGAACAGGGTCTCCACCCATATGCCGAACGCCAGGTTGTTGGCCAACTCGCAGCGGGACAGCTCGATCCGGTGCGACCGGCTCATCCGCTGCCACAGATCGGTGCCGTAGAGCGTGGACAGCCGCTCGGGCAGGTAGAACGTGTCCGGCAGCCACGACTCGTCCCAGGCCACGTCCACCCGCGGGTCGAAGCTGTGCTTGATCGAGGCGTCCAGCAGCTTGACCGCGGTGGTCTCCCGGTCGGGCACTCCGCGCTTGCGGGGTGCGGCGCTGGTCTGCCGTTCGGGCCTGGGGTCGGCGCTGGTCATGGCGTCCTCGATTCCCTGGGGTCGGCGCGACGCTGCGAGCGGCTGGGCGCTTCGGCTGGTCCGCCGAGCAGCCGCCGGCCCAACTGCTCCAGCTGCGACACCCGCGCGTCGGTGCCGAGCTTCATGGCCAGCCGCAGCAGCGGGGTGGCGAAGTGGTACGCGCCGTAGGTAGCCCAGGCGCCCACGGTCACCGGTAGCACCGGGACGTCGTGTCGCACGGCGAACTGGATCCGGCGGGCGACCAGCTCCGGGCCGGGGGCGAACCGGCCGAACACGTCCTGCGCGAGGTTGCCGCGCCGGGCGCCCTCCGCCCTGGTCAGCCCGACGAAGTTGGTGGCCGCGTAGATGTTGGTGGCGATGAAGCCGGGGCAGATGGCGCTCACCCCGACGTTGTGCTCGGCCATCTCCGGGCGCAGCGCCTCGGAGAGCATCAGCACGGCGGCCTTGGTGGCCACGTACGCCGGCAGCAGCGGACTCGGGGTGAACGCCGCCGCGCTGGCCACATTCACCAGGTGGCCGCGCCGGCCCGGATCCTCCCGGTGCCGCTGGGCCAGTTGGCGCCCGAACACCCGGCAGCCGTGCACCACGCCGAGCAGGTTGACGTCCACCAGCCGGCGCCAGTCCTCGGCGGTGTGCGCCAGGAACGGCCCGCCCATCCCGATGCCGGCGTTGTTCACCACCACATCGGGCACCCCGTGGCCGTCCCGCACGGCGGCGCCGAACTGCTCCCAGGCATCCGGGTCGGCCACGTCCATGGTGTGCGCCTCGGCCCGCCCACCGCGCTGGCTGATCCGCAGCGCGGTCTCGGTGGCGGCGGCCGGATCGATATCCGCGCAGATCACCGTCGCGCCGCCACCTGGAGGGCAGCCGAAGGCCTCGGCGGTGGCCCGGCCGATGCCTGACCCTGCGCCGGTCACCACTACCAACTCCGGAACTGCGGCCATGCTGATCACCTCACCGTGAGCAGAGCCATGCCAAACGGAATGTACCATTGCGCAATGGCGTGTTGGTAGGGTTGCCGGGACAACGGGAACAGGGTCGAGAACAGCGCCGGACGCGGTGAGCGGCGCGGGAGAGTCGATGGCCGAGTACCGGATCGATGAGCTGGCCCGGTATGCCGGGACGACCAGCCGCAACGTCCGCGCGTATCAGGAGCGCGGCCTGTTGCCTCCGCCGCGAAAAATAGGCCGGGTCGGCATCTACACGGAGACGCACCTGGCCCGGCTGCGGCTGATCACCTCACTGCACGAGCGGGGCTACACCTCGGCGCAGATCACCGAACTGATCGCCGGCTGGGAGCAGGGTCGGAACCTGGCCGAGGTGCTCGGCCTGGAAGAGGCGCTGAACAGCCCGTGGACCGACGAGATCCCCACCTACCTGCCCACCGAGCAGGTGCGCGCGTTCCTGTCCAGCGGGCTGGCCGAGGACCCGGAACTCTTCGATCGCGTGGTGCGGCTCGGGTTGATCAAGCCGGAGGGCGACCAGTGCCTGGTGACCAGCCCGCAACTGATCACGACGGTTGCCGAGCTGGTCAGCAAGGGGTTCCGGCTGGCCGACGTGATCGCGCTGCACGAGACGATCGCGCCGGCCATCGACGACGTGGCCCGCCGGATGGTCGAGGCCGGCGCGGCCCGGCTGCTCGCGGAGCACGGCGAGGCCTGGCTGCCCAGCGGCGGCCAGGTGGGCGAGGTGACCGCGCTGCTGCAACGGCTGCGTCAGCTCGCCATGTCCTCGGTGCAGGGGCTGCTGGCGCACGCCATGGAGCGGCACGTCGCGGACGTGATGGGCGAGCACCTGGTGCGGGTGATCAAGCAGCAGTCGCCGGACGCCGCGCGGAGCGGTCCACCCGAAACCCTGTGAGTGGTATTGGTCGCTATAGCGACCAATACCACTCACGGGTCCGCGGAGCCTCGGCGGCCCTTCCGTCCACCGGAAAAGCGGCTGGTCGGAGGCGTGTGAGCGCGGTCAGGATGGCGGACATGGAACGTACCCAGGTCGGCATTGTGGGCGCCGGGCCGGCCGGTCTGTTGCTGGCCCACCTGCTGCACGCCGAAGGCATCGACGTGGTCCTGCTGGAGGCCCGCTCCCGTGACTACGTGGAGAACCGGGTGCGCGCCGGGGTGTGCGAGCACACCACCGTGGCACTGCTCCGCGACCTCGGGCTGGCCGATCGGTTGGACCGGGAGGGGCTGCCGCACGGGGGCTTCTCGCTGCGCTTCGACCGGGCCGACCACCGCATCGACCTGGCCGCGCTGACCGGTAGGACGATCACGGTGTACGGCCAGCAGGAGATCGTCAAGGACCTCATCGCGGCCCGGCTGGCCACCGGCCAGGGCATCGAGTTCGAGGCCGCCGACGTCGCGCTGCACGACCTGGACACCGAGGCGCCCGGCATCACCTGGACGGACCGCGGCGGCCGGGCCCGCGAGCTGCGCTGCGACGTGATCGCCGGCTGCGACGGGTTCCACGGGGTGAGCCGGCCGGCCATCCCAGCCGGTGCGCGCACCTTCTACGACCACACGTACCCGTTCGCCTGGCTCGGCGTGCTGGCCAAGACTCGGCCGTCGCACGAGGAGCTCATCTACGCCCGGCACGAGCGGGGCTTCGCGCTGCACAGCATGCGCTCGCCCGAGGTCACCCGGCTGTACCTGCAGGTCGACCCGGCCGAGCGGCTGGAGGATTGGTCCGACGCACGGATCTGGGACGAGCTGGCCGCGCGGCTCTCGGTGGACGGCGACTTCACCCTGCGCGAGGGGCCGCTGCTGGAGAAGAGCATCACCCCGATGCGCAGCTTCGTCACCGAGCCGATGCGCTACGGGCGGCTGTTCCTGGCCGGGGATGCCGCGCACATCGTGCCGCCGACCGGCGCGAAGGGGATGAACCTCGCGGTCGCCGACGTGCGCCGGCTGGCTCCGGCGCTGGTCGCGCTGCTGGACAAGAACGACAGCCGGCTGGCCGACGGGTACGCCGAGCAGTGCCTGCGGCGGGTGTGGCGGGCCGAGCACTTCTCCTACTACATGACCACGATGCTGCACCGCGCCCCCGGCGCCGACCCGTTCGCCGACCGGCTCCAGCTTTCCCAGCTGCGCTACACCGCCAGCTCGACCGCCGCCGCCACCAGCCTGGCCGAAAACTACGTAGGCCTCCCCTTCGACTGACCGGGCCGGGCTGCCCAGCCGGCTGGATCTGGCGGGCGTCAGGGGGTGGTGGCGTGGTGTTCCTCGGCCTGGTCGGTGGGGCCCAGCTCGTCCGGTAGGTCGCCGCCGGGCCAGGTCTGCCATGGGTGTCGGCGCAGCGCCCGCATGGCCCGGTACTTGACCGCGCCGTGGGTGTTCATCGCCGTCCAGGCCGCCCGGGTGGAAACGCTCAGTGGCGGGATCCAGTACATCGGGCCGAGCGGGTCGACCGGCTCCGGGGCGGCCAGCGCCACCGAGGCGGACACGTGCCCCTCGCCGTCTTCGGCGGTCAGCCGGGCCAGCACGGTGCCGTCCCGCTCGACGATCTGCGTCTCGCCGACCATCAGGGTGCGCCACGGGACGCCGGGGGCCAGCGGGGTGTCGAAGTCGATCGGCCCGACGTGCGAGGGCATGGCCACCGGGACGCCCAGCAGCCGGGCCATCTGTCGGGGCAGCTCACGGGCATGCTGGCGCTGCAGTGCGTGTTCCCGGGCCGCCCACACCCCGAACGGGCCGCGCCAGTTCACCGGGTACGACGGCCAGCACATGCCGCCCAGCAGCAGCTGGACCTGGCCGCGCAGCCGCGCCGCGGTGCCCATCCGGGCCCACTCCCAGCCGCAGGCCATGCCCACCGGTACGGGCCCGCCTGGGAAGGACAGCGTGGTCCGTCCCGGGTCGTCACCGCCGGTGTAGTAGTTGTTCTCCCACATCGTCGGGATGTCCTTGTCGTGCAGGTGGGTCCGCCCGTCCGGCTCGGCCAGCACGTAGGTGCCGTACACGTGGCCACCTCGGCGGGCCAGGAATCCGCCGCCCACCACCACATCCAGCTCGCGGGCCAGCCGCCGGTAGAGCTGCATCGGCGCGCCGTCCACCGGCCGGGCCACGCCGCGCAGCACCTTGGCGTAGACGTTCGGCGACGAGCCGGCTTCAGGCACCGTCACGATGTCCGGGGAGTGCTCCCGCACCGCGTCCCGGATCAGGTCCTCCAGCCGGGCCAGGTTCTCCTCCACCGCGCCCAGCCGCAGCGCCGGCTGCACCGCCGCTATGCGGACGTTCGCAAGCTCGCTCATGCTGAAACCGCCGTCCCGCTCGGGGTGACTTCCTGGACGTGTACCGACGCCAACCGCCGGGACGGCGGCGCGACGGGCGGGCACGGGTCCGGGTGATCCGAGCCGGGCACCACCTGGCTGGACCGGAACCGCCGGCCGAGCAGCTCCCGCCGCACCCCGAGGTGGATCTTGAGCTCGGCCACCGCGTCCCGGGCGGTATCCGCCCGCCTCCCGCCGGTGCCCCTGACCAGCGCGTCGGCCAGCCCGGTGACCAGGGCGGGCAGGCTGAGCACCTGGGTGATGGTGCGTCCGCGGCCGAACACGTCGCCCAGGTCCGGGGCTGGCGAGCGGCTGGTCCGCCGGACGATCTCGGTGAGCACCGGGGACACCGGCCGGACCGCCGTCTCCAGGTTGCCGAAGTGGTAGGCGTGCAGGCATTCCACGTCCCGCTCGCGCTCCCACCGGCGCAGCGCCAGGTCCAGCGCGGCCGGCTCGTCCAGCACCGGTTCGGCCACCTCGGCCAGCCGCCGCCCGGACCACAGCGCGTCCCGCTGGCCCTGCCCGATCACCGGGTCCTTGAAGTGACCGGCGTCCCCGGCCAGCGCCCAGCCCGGGCCACTGGACGCGCGGAAGTACGCGGAGGTGTCGCCGGTGCAGCGCAGCGGGGTCGGATTCGTGCAGCCCTGTAGCCGGGCGGCCATCCCGGGGTGCTGAGCGAGCTTTCGTGCCCAGTGGCCCTCCGGGTCCCGCTTCGCCTCGGCGGCCTCGTCGGCGGCGCCCATGAACAGCAGTAGCGCCTTCGGGCTCGGCGCGGACGGGAACATGAAGCCCAGCGAATCACCGTCGCGCCACTGGTGGATGGTCTCGCCCTCCCTGGTGCCGTAGGCCGGGTCGTCCACGTACCGGAACACCAGGCCCCGGCCGTTGCGGGAGGCTCGGTACGGGCGGAACGCGCCGACCGCCGAGGCCACCGTGGAGCGCCGCCCGTCCGCGCCGATCACCAGCCGGGCGTGCAGCTCGTGGACCTCTCCGTCGGCGTCCGCGTAGCGCACCCCGCACGCCCGGCCACCGCGCCAGAGCACGTCCAGCATCCGGTTCCGCTCGCGCACCTCCGCCCCGGCGGCCCGGGCGGCGCGCACCAGCTCCAGGTCCTGGATCGGCCTCGGTACGCAGATGCAGTAGTCGATCGGGCCGGCCGGTCGCCACCGCTCCAGCAGGCTGGCCCCGCCGCCGTGCCCCCGATTGGTGCTCAGCGACAGCCAGGGGGAGCGGGTGGGGTGCGCAGCCAGGATGCCGCGCAGCGCGCCCATCTGGCGCAGCTCGTCCACCCCGGCGGGGAACAGCAGGTGGGTGGACAGCTGGTCGGAGGGGAACTTGGACCGGTCCAGCACCACGACGTCCCGCCCGGACCTGGCGAAATGCACCGCCGCGCAGGCCCCGGCCAGTCGGCCGCCGACAATCACCACATCGCACCGTTGCGTCATGGAGCCACCTTTCGAGTGTTCCGCGTCACTATGGTGCCTCTAGTCCAAGCCAAATTGCAAGAGCATTCAGTTTTGAAGGGGACTACATTTGGAGTCGACCCAGATGACCGGCAGGCCAGGAAGGACACTGTGGTGGTGATGGCGGCGGGGTCTGAGCACAGCCCTCGGATCACCAGGCGCCGGGCGCGGACCAGGGAGCAGATCCTGGATGCCGCCGAGCGGGCCTTCGGCGCCGGCTACCGAGGGGCCAGGATGGAGGATCTGGCCGAGGCGGCGGACGTGTCGGTCGGCTCGATCTACGGCCATTTCGGCAGCAAGGACGGGCTTTACCTGGCGCTGGTGGAGCGGGCGCTGGAGCAGTTCGCGACGTATCTGGATCACGCGTTCCGGCCGGACTACACACCGCTGGAACAGGTCCTGGCCGCCGGCGATGTGTACCTGCGGTTCCACCTGGAGCACCCGAGCTCATTCCGGTTCCTCGCCTTCGACGGCGTCGAGGCGCAGACCCAGACCGGCGACGAACGCCTCCGCGAGCGGGTCGGCGAGCGGCTGGAGGAGATCCTGGGCAGCTTCCAGGCGCGCATCGAGGCGGCCATCGCGGCCGGCGAGGCGGACGCCGGCTACGACGCCAAGCTGGCCGCCCGGTTCCTCTGGGGGGCGTGGAACGGGGTGGTCTCGTTCAGCCTGCGGGCGGACCGGATGGCGCTGACCGACGAGGAGATCGCCGCCTGCCTGCGGCTGGGCCGGCGGATGGTCAACGAGGGGCTGACCGCACCGGGATTCCGGGACGCCGATGGCCGGTCGCGGGCACGGCTGGTGGACGCGGGCGCGCCCACCGAGCCGGGCCCGGGCGCGGAGTCAGGCGATCTGTAGGACCAGTTTGCCCAGGTTCTCGCCGTGGAACAGCTTGAGCAGGGTGGCCGGGAAGTCGGCCACCGAGCCGGTGACCACGTGCTCCTTGGAGCGCAGTTGCCCGGCGCGCAGCCAGCCGGCGATCTCGGCGCCGGCCTGGGCGTAGCGGCTGGCGTAGTCGAACACCACGAAGCCCTCCATCCGGGCCCGGTTGACCAGCAGGCTCAGGTAGTTCTTCGGTCCGGCCGCCTGGCCGCTGTTGTACTGGCTGATCGCCCCGCAGATGACCACCCGGGCGCCCCTGGTCAGCCGGCCCAGCCCGGCGTCCAGCACCTCGCCGCCGACGTTGTCGAAGAACACGTCCACCCCGTCCGGCGCCTTCTCCCGCAGCGCGCGGGACAGCGAGCCGGCCCGGTAGTCCACCGCGGCGTCGAAACCCAGCTCCTCGGTGAGCGTGGCGCACTTCTCCGGGCCGCCGGCGATACCGATCACCGTGCAACCCTTGATCTTGGCCAGCTGGCCGACCATGCTGCCCACCGCGCCGGCCGCGCCGGAGACCAGCACGGTCTCGCCCTCCTTCAGCGCGCCGACGTCGAACAGCCCGAAGTAGGCGGTCATCCCGGTCATGCCGAGCGCACTGAGGTACGTGGTCACGGGCACGGCGGACGGGTCGACGATCTGCACCCCGCGCCCGTCGGAGATGGCGTACTCCTGCACGCCGAACACCCCGGTGACGTGGTCGCCGGCGGCGAAGCTGGGGTGCTTGGACTCGACCACCTCCCCGGCGCCGAGCGCGCGCATCACCTCGTTCAGCCCGACCGGCGGGATGTAGGAGGGGCGGTCATCCAGCCAGGCGCGCATCGCCGGGTCCAGCGACAGGTGGGTGATCCGCACCAGCAGCTGGCCGTCCGCCGCGGTGGGCACCGGCTCCTCGGTGAATGCCCAGTCACTCGGCGCGGGCTCACCGGTGGGCCGCGCGGCCAGTCGTACCTGGTGGTTTGTCGCGTCCATGGTGCTCCCGTTCGTTGTGTCGCCGGTACCCCTGGGCACCGCTGGGTACCACCCTGGCACCCAGCGGCGCACCGTGCTGATCTGGCCACGGTAGTGAGCTCGGATAGATCATCAGTGGCGTCGTTAGGGTGATCGACCGTTCGACATGGCCCCGCGATGTGGATGTTGTGGCTAGCGTGCACCGGACCGGAGTTGCTACTCACGACAGCGGGAAGGGGCGAGGTGGCCGGTCTGCGTCGTTCCCAAATCCGTCAGCGGGGCTGGCTGGTCGCGGCGGTGGCCGGGGTCTTTCTGTTGAGCGCCGGGGTGGTCGGTTACCTGATGGCGACCGGGCCCGGTCATTCGCCGGCGGTCTCGCCGGGCTCGTCGTCGGGCTCGTCCTCGGGCCCGTCGTCCGGCGCGGCCGCACCGCCCGAGGGCGCTACCTCGGCGGTCGATCCGCGGCTGGCCGCGGTGGTCCGACGACTGCGCGGCACGGGCTACCAGGTGACGCAGGGGACCACCGAGGACGACACCGACTGCGCGGCGAACGCCTACGGCCAGACGGGGGCCTACCTGGCTGAGCACCGCTGCGTCGGGCTGCACCGCGCGCTGCTCGAGGTACGTAGTCCTCGGGGCGCTACCGCGCTGGTGGCCATCGCCTGGATCGGGATGCCGGACCAGGCCGGCGCCACCGCGCTGAAGGCGGAGCTGGACCGGCCCGGCTCCGGCAACATCGCCGCACTGTCCAAGAACGACGCCCACTACCGGAGCGTGGTGTTCCGCGGCCTGTACTACGCCTCGGCGCGGCAGGACAAGGCGGTGGTGACCGCCGAGGCGCAGTCGATGAACCCTGGACTGACCGGCGCACAGCTCAGGTCCATCGCCGCCGCCTCGGTCAGGTGAACGCCCGCTGCTACCGGGCCAGTGCGGGATCGGTCGGCAGGTGCGCCCGGGAGTGCCGGATGATCACCACGGTGCCGGTGAGGGCGACCGCCGCCATGCAGGCCAGCAGTACCGGGTAGCTGGCGATGCCGGCGAGCAGCGCGAGCAGCGTCGGCACCAGGAAACCGATGTAGGCCAGCGCGTAGAAGACCCCGATCAGCCCGGCGAGCTCGTCCGGCCGGGCCAGGCGCTGCAGCTCGAGCAGACCGGACACCACCGCGATGCCGAAGGCGATGCCCAGTGTCACGGCGGCCACCAGGGCGACCAGGGGCGAGAGGACCTTCGCGGCCACCGCGCTGAGCACCAACCCGGCGGACAACACGATCATCGAGATGATCACCGCGCGGGCGCTGCTGGCGCGGTCCAGCCGGCGGGCCAGTGGCTGCACCAGCGCCCCGGCGCCGAGCGTGCACACGGTGAGCAGGGTGGCGTACGGCAGGTCCCACGAGCCGAGCCGGCCATCGACGAGCTGCGGCATGATCGCGTACGCCACCGCGGACGCGCCGAAGATCCACGGCGCCATCGGCAGGATCACCCGGCGGAACCGGGGATGGCGCACCGCGCCGAATCGGGATCCGCCGCCGCCCGCCGCGACCCGGGTCTCCGGGCGCACCGCGGCCAGCGGTAGCACGGCGACCGCCAGCACGGCGTGCACCAGGTAGGGCAGCACCATCGGCCACGGGCCCCACTGGGCCAGCACACCAGCCACCCCGGGGCCGAGCCCGAGCCCGAGGGTGAGCCAGAGCGCACCGCGGCGGGTACCGGCGTCCGGTGTCGCGCCCGGTGCGGCGTCGGACAGTTCCTTCACCCAGACGGAACCGACCGACATGGCCACGCCCACCCCCACGCCGCCCAGCACCCGCCCGGCGGCGATCCACGGCTCACCGTGCACGCCCAGCGCCATCAGCAGGCTGGCCAGCAGGGATACCGCGGTCCCGGACAGCATCACCGGCTTGCGGCCGTACCGGTCGGACAGCCCACCGGCCAGCAGCAGGCCGGGGATCAGCCCGACCACGTAGGCGCCCAGCAGCGCGTCCACGGTGAGGGCCGAGTACCCGTCGGCCCGGTACATGATCAGCAGCGGGGTGAACTGGTTGCCGCCCCAGCCGCAGAAGAACATCGCGGCGGCCACCCAGCGCCAGTCCCCGGTGCGCACGCTCACCGGCGTCCGTGAGTCTCCCGCGTTCATCGGCGGTGCGTCCGATCCAGGTGGGCGCGCAGCGTGGGGGCGAACGCCGGCTCGTCACGGGAGGAGATGATCCTGATCAGCGCCTCGTGCTCGCGCAGGATCACCGGCAGGTGCTCGCGCCTCGGGCTCAGCGCGCGCATGATCATTCGGCGCTGCCGGTCGGCCAGCGTGGCGTAGAACCGCAGGGTCAGTGCGTTGCCGCCGAGCTCGACGATGGTCCGATGAAAGGCCTCGTCGGCCTCGGCGAAGCCGGCGAGGTCACCGGCGTCGAGGTGTCCCCGCTGCGCGTCCAGTGCCGCCCACAGCTCGGCGACCGCCCCCGGCACCCGGTTCGGGCGGCGCAGCAGCCGGCGGACCGCGGCGGCCTCGATCGCCTCCCGGGCGTCCAGCACGTCCTCGGCCTCGCTCAGCGGCACCGGGACCACCACCGCGCCGCGCTTCGGGATGAGCTGCAGCAGGTCCTCGGCCTGTAGCCGGAGGAACGCCTCGCGCACCGGGGTGCGGCTCACGCCAAGGCGCTTGGCGATGTCGCCTTCGCTGAACAGGTGCCCACCCGGCAGCTCGCCGGTCAGCACCAGCCGCTTGGCCAGGTGGTAGGCCCGGTCGGCGGCGGGCTGGTCCTCGGACTCGAGATCGTTCACTTACTCGATGTTAGGCGTTGCATCCAAGCTTGTATCTATGACGTATGCAACTCACCGCCGAAGCTGAGCGTGCGCCCACGGCGAACTCAGCGACTTCGCACATCCAGGGCGCAGTTCGCATACCGCACGCACTGTGCGAAGTGGACCTCCGGCATGCGAAGTCGGGGTGGAACGCGGCTAGGTGGCCAGGGCGGCCAGCGAGGCGATGGCGGTGAGCAGCGCCAGCACCACGAAACCGGCCGGGTACCCGCCCACCCACTGGGCGACCAGGGCGCCGCCGGCCGGGGCCAGCGCGATCGACGCGGTGATCGGCGCGGAGAACACCCCGTTCACCCGCCCGAACGCCCGGGTGCCCCACCGGTCGGCCACCGCCGAGGCCTGCAGCAGCGTGTGCGCACCCCGGGCGGCGCCGGCCAGCATGGCGAGCGCGATCAACGCGACGGCCGGCCCGGGGAGCAGCCCGAGCGCGGCCACACAGGCGGCGGCCGCGGCGGGGATCACCGCCGTGCGGACCCGGGCGGAGGTGCGGCGGGACAGCGCGGCGTAGCCGGTGCGACCCAGCACCTGCCCCACCCCGACCAGGCCGAGCGCCCAGGCGGCCAGCTCCGTGCTGTATCCCCGGCCGGTGAGCAGCGGTACCAGGTTGATGGTCGCCGCGTAGCTGCCGAAGCCGGTCAGCGTCATCACCACGACCAGCACCAGGAACGACCGGCTGCGCAGCACCGCCGAACTGTGCGCGAGGTCCTCCGCCCTGGCGCTGGCCCGCGCGGTCGGGTCCGCGTCGCGGCGTTGGCCGGGCCACCGGGGGGTGAGCAGGCCGGCGTGCAGCGGGATGGTCACCACAGCCAGCACCGCGGCCAGCACCAGGTAGGTGGAGCGCCAGCTCAGCGCCTGCAGCAGCGCGGCGGTGAGCGGGGCGAACACCGTGCTGGCCAGCCCGGCGACCAGGGTCAGCGTGGTGAGCGCCCTGATCCGCTCGGTGGACGGATACCAGCCGGTCAGCGCGGCGAACGCGGGCGGGTACAGGGTGGCCGCCTGAGCCACCCCGGCCAGCGCCCAGGCCAGGTAGAACCAGCCCAGTCCGGGCGCGGCGGCGATGGCCACCACGGCCAGCACACCGAGCACCGAGCCGGTGGTCATCACCACCCTCGGGCCCCTGCTGTCGATCAGCCGGCCGACCGGGACGCTGGCCACCGCGGCCACCAGCGCGCCGGTGGAGAACGCCCCGATCGCCTGCGCGGTGGTCCAGCCGGTGTCCCTGGTCAGATCGGCGAGCATGACCGGGAAGGCGTAGTAGAGGACGCCCCAGCTGGTCACCTCGGTGACGCAGAGCGCGGCGAGTGCCCTGGTCCGGGCGCGCCTGGCCGGGACCGGCTGATCCGGTGCCGGTTCGCTCACCCCGACCCGGACAGCCAGGCCGCCGTCCGCGCCAGGCCGTCCGCCAGCCCGCTGGGCGCGAATCCCAGTGCCCTGGCACCCGCGTCGTCCACCCGCACCGGCCCGAGCTTGCCGTACACCTCCGAGCGGCTGGCGAAGGTGGAGGCGTCCGGGCCGAGCGAGGAACCCGGGGGCAAAACCCGGACCCGGTGCGGGCTGCCCACCAGCTCGGCGTAGCGGTGCAGCACGTCACCGAAGCCGGCCACCTCACCGCACAGCACGTACCGGCGGCCCGGTTCGCCGCGCTGGTAGGCCAGCAGGTGTCCGAGCGCCACGTCGCTGGCCAGCACCCAGCCCACGTGGGCGTCCACCACCTCGGTCACCTCACCGCGCGCGGCGGCGGCGAGTAGCGCGTTGTAGCTGTGCGGCCCCGCCGGACTGGGCCCGTAGATCATGAGCGGGCTGACCACCACGACCTCCAGTCCAGCGCCGTCCCGACCGGCGGCCAGTGCCAGCCGCTCCGACTCAGCCTTGCTGGTGGAGTACGGGTCGGTGAGCGCTGTCTCGGCGTCAGCTCGCTCGCTGACCAGGCCCGTCGAGTCCACGATCGCGGCGGCAGAGCTGGTGTGTACGAACCGCCGCACTCCGGCCGCGCGCGCCGCGTCCAGTACCGCCTGGGTACCCAGCACGTTCAGCCGGCGGGTCTGCTCGACCGAGTTGCCGACCGAGGCGGCCAGGTGGAACACCGCCTCACACCCCTCGGCGGCCCGGCACAGCGCGGCCGGATCGGCCAGGTCGGCGACCACCCAGGGCACTCCCGGCGGCAGCCCGACGGCCCGCTGGGGGGAGCGCAGCACCGCGCGAGGGGCCAGCCCGCGTTCGTGCAGCAGGGCGATCAACGCCGAGCCGAGGTAGCCGGTGGCGCCGGTGACAAGGACCCGAGAGGGCATCGGTCCATCCTGATCGGGGCCGGATCGGCGCGCACGGCGACCGGCGGTCGGACCTATCGATCGCATCGAATGGAGTAGCCGCCGAGCCCGGGTCAGCAGCCGGTCATCTGCCAGTCACCAGGGTGTCACTCGTCCGCGATCAAGGCCATCTCCACTCGTCTCCGGGTCACGCCCAGTGAGCGCTACCCCCTCGCGGGTGCGCACCTATCGCCCGTGACATGTGTTGTGCTTCACATCGAGATACCGCGCACAACACCGGGCGCCCCCGGCAGCGCGCGGGCAAGGGAACGAATTTCTGGAGGCCGGCGGATGTCGTGGTGGAACAGTTCTCGAGCCGTCTACGGCGCGGAGCTGCGAGCCGGAGCGCTTTGTTTGGTTGACCACGGCTGGCCGGTGGTACCAGGCACTTGGTGGCAGAGTGGCGGCTGGCGCGGCCTGCCGGATGCTCACGGCGAGGCGTCCCTGCCCGGGTGGGACTCGGTGCCCTCGGTGCCCGGCGGCGTCTCGGCGGCCAGCTCCGATCCGGCCCAGGTCGCGCAGTGGTGGGCGGTCGCGCCCTACTCCGTGCTGCTGGCCACCGGCGGGTCGCTCGACGTGCTGGAGGTCCCGGCCTGGATGGGCCGACGGATGGCCGCCACGCTCCGTTCGGTCGGCCTGGTCGCCCCGCTGGCCGCGACGCCGGCCGGCCGGTGGTGGTTCCCGGTGACCGGCGGTGGCCCCGAGCTTCCCGAGCAACTCGCCCAGGCTGACGTGCTGCGGCACGGCGCCGGTTCCTGGGTGATCGCCCCGCCGTCCGAGTGCGCGGACGGCCTGGTGCATTGGCGGGTGAACCCGTCGGCCTGTGGCTGGCGGCTGCCCGAGCCTGAGCTGGTGCAGAGCGCTGCCGCCGAGGCCGCCCGGTGGCGCGCGTCTCAGGGGGACGACTGGTCGGTAGCCCAGCGGCCGGCCAGCGTCGCCTCTGGCATGCGGTCCTAGAGGGTTTGCGCCGTGGATCTGTGCCCAGTGAATGATCCGCGGCAGACCCTCTAGCGTCCGCCAGCCATATCGCAAGGGCTCTGTGCTCCGCTGCGGCGATCCGTCGGGACGTGCCGGAGCAGCCCGAGCGACCAGGCCGGGGTTGGTGGTCCGCCCGCCGCCAACCCCGGCCGGCACCCCTTTCCGTCCGCTCGCCTTCTTTGCCGGACTCCGAACCCGCCGCGCTCCGGCCGTGTGACGTTCGCTCCTGGCGGGCACTATGGAGACGTGCAGATAGCCGCACGGAGCACCGAGACGCCCGCTGAGTCGGGCGGTGGCCCCGGCGCGCCCCCACCCGCCGGTCCTCCACCTGGCGCCGCGGACCCGGGCGGTCGCCCGAGGGCGCCGCTCACCCCCATCGGGCTGGACGCACTGGACAGCGACGCCAAGCGGCGAGACCTGCGCAAGATGAAGCTGATCGCCACCGGTTTCCTGGTCGGCGCCACCGTGGTGTTTCTGGCCGCCCAGTTCTGGTTGTCCCGGGGCGGCCCCGGTTGGGTCGGCTACATCCGGGCCGCCGCCGAGGCCGGCATGGTCGGCGCGCTGGCCGACTGGTTCGCGGTCACCGCCCTGTTCCGCCGCCCGCTCGGGCTGCCCATCCCGCACACCGCGATCATCCCGACCAAGAAAGACATGATCGGGGACAGCCTCGGCGACTTCATCGGCACCAACTTCCTGTCCGAGGACGTGGTGCGGGACAAGCTGCGCCGCACCGAGCTGGCCCGCCGGGTCGGGAGCTGGCTGTCCGAGCCGGCGAACGCCGAGCGGGTGACCGCCGAGCTGGCCACCGCCGCCCGCGGCGCGGTCACCGTCCTGCGCGACGAGGACGTCCAGGACGTGCTGGAGCAGGTGGTGGTGCGCCAGCTGATGAACCAGCAGTGGGGCCCGCCGTTGGGCAAGGTGCTGGCCGGTGTGCTGGCCGACGGCGCGCACCATCGGCTGGTCGACCTGGTGTGCGACCGGGCGTTCGACTGGGTGCGCGGCAACCACGACCTGGTCATGCGGGTGGTGGCCGACCACGCGCCCACCTGGTCGCCCAAGTTCGTCGACGCGCTCATCGCGGACAAGGTGTTCAGCGAGGTGTTGGCGTTCTCCTGGGCGGTCAAGGTCGACCCCGAGCACCCGATGCGCAAGGCGGTGGACAAGTTTCTCGTCGAGTTCGCCGAGGATCTGCAGACCGACGCCACCACGATCGAGCGGGCCGAGCAGATCAAGTACCAGATCGTCGAGCACCCGGACGTACAGAAGTTCATCGGCAAGGCGTGGACCACGGTCAAGACGATGATCCTGGACGCGGCGGCGGACCCGTCCAGCGCGCTGCGCCGCCGGGTCGCGGACGGGCTGGTCGCGGTCGGCGCCCGGCTGGCCACCGACGCCGAGTTCCGCGCCAAGATGGACGGCTGGGTGGAGGACGCCGCCGGGTACGTGGTGCGGCACTACCGCGACGAGATCACCACGCTGATCACCGACACGGTCTCCCGGTGGGACGCCGAGGAGACCTCCCGCAAGGTAGAGCTCCAGGTCGGCCGGGACCTCCAGTTCATCCGGATCAACGGCACGGTGGTCGGCTCCATAGCCGGCGTCCTCATCTACGCCACCTCCCAACTCCTCTTCTAACGGCGGGCACAACCACCGGCGCCCGAGCGTGGCGCCCGCCGTCCTTTCCGCGAGTCGGGCGTCTCAGCACACTGAGTCGCGGCTCTCAGCACATGTGCTGAAACTCCCGACTCAGTGTGCTGTGAGCCCCGACTCGCGGAACGGCACGGGATGGAACCCGGACGGGACCGGGCGGGAACGGGAAGGGTTAGAGGGTGGCGCCGATGGCTAGGCCTAGGCCGGCGGCGCCTAGGCCGGCGGCGACCGAGCCGAGGGCGTTGAGGGTGGCGTAGAGCCAGGCGCGGCGGGTGGCCAGCAGCACGGTCTCGTAGCCGAACGTGGAGTAGGTGGTCAGCGCGCCGCAGAACCCGGTGCCCAGCAGCGCGGTCAGTGGACCGGACGCGGACCGGCCGATCAGTATGCCGAGGATCAGCGAGCCCACCACGTTGACCGTGAACGTGCCCCACGGGAAGCCGCTGTCGTGCCGGGACTGCACCACGCGGTCGGTCAGGTACCGCAGTGGGGCCCCGATCGCCCCGCCGACCAGCACCAGCAGCACGGTCACCGGACACCCCCGGAGAGCGCCCCGCTCAGCGCCCTGGTCAGCAGGATGCCGCCCCAGGTGGCCGCCAGCGCGGAGACCAGCGTGCCGAACAGGTACCCCAGCGCCACGCCGATCGCGTGCGCGGCGAGCAGGTGCTGCACGTCCACCGCGTAGGTGGAGAACGTGGTGAACCCGCCGAGTACCCCGGTGACCAACAGCGGGCGCAGCAGCGGGTGGGCGGTGAAGGTCTCGGTGAGTAGCACGATCAGCACGCCGATGAGCAGCCCGCCGATCACGTTGGTCAAGAACGTGGCCAGCGGGAACTGCCCAGGGACCGGGGGCAGCGCCAGCGCCAACCCGTACCGGGCCAGCGCGCCCGCCGCGCCGCCCACCGCGACCGCGGCGTACGCCGGGCCCTGCCCGCCGCCGCCCTGGCCAAGGGGACGCTTCGGCGGAGGAAGTACCTCGTCCTCGCCGGACTGGGGGAGATCGTCAGGCACACCCGACGTTAACACGAACGGACGTGTCGCAGGCCACGCGACCTGCGCAAGCAGAGCGCTTGCAATAGCTAGCACCGTCGCGTACGTTCGAATTTGTCAGGAACGAAACGTACCGACCATGGCGGTCGGGGAGGTGGTCGACATGGGCAAGACCGAGCAGAACCCGGTCGAGCAGGTCGGTCACGCTGTGGGCCAGGCCGTTGAAGACATCGGTGCCTACATCCGCCAGCAGCGGGAGGGCGCGCACGTGTCACTGCGCCAGCTCGCCAAGCTGGCCGGCGTCAGCAACCCCTATCTCAGTCAGATCGAGCGGGGGCTGCGCAAGCCGTCGGCGGAGATTCTGCAGCAGATCGCCAAGGGGCTGCGGATCTCGGCGGAGGCCCTCTACGTCCGGGCGGGGATCCTGGAGCATCGGGAAGCCAGCGCGGTTGTCGATGCGGTATTCGCGGATCTTGAGCTGACCGAGCGGCAGAAACAGGTGCTGCTCGAGATCTACCAGTCCTTCCGCAGGGAGAACGAGCACACGCGGCCCGCCGATTGGGCGGCCGCCGTCGATCCGTCCGCCCAGCGGGACAACCAGACCGTCCCCAGCCCGTCCATTACCAACAATTCGTCCGCAACGCCCGCAGGGCTTGTCGCGGACCCATCGCAGAACCCGGAGAGGTGATTACCATGGCCGTTTCGCTGCCGACCTCCGCGGACGTCCGCAAGGTCCGTTCGCAGGCCACCAAGGCCGTCAACACCCAGTTCGACATCGTGCGCACCCCGCTGCTCGCCTGGATCGGCGCCGGCGACCTGGCCGTCAACAAGGTCAGCGACGCGGTTGCCAAGGCCCGTACCGAGGCCGCCGGGCGCCGTGAGCGGGCCGCCGCGCGGGCCGAGAAGCTGCAGAAGCAGGCCGCCGAGCAGGCTGAGAAGCTGCAGAAGCAGGCCGGCGAGCTGCCGACCGAGCTGCGCGAGAAGCTGACCGCCGAGGAGCTGCGCAAGCGCTACGACGAGGTCAGTGAGCAGGCCCGCAAGCGCTACGACGAGGTCAGCGACCAGGCCCGCAAGACCTACACCGAGCTGGCCGACCGTGGCGAGGTGACCCTGGAGAAGATTCGCCAGCAGCCTCGCGTGGCCAAGGTCATCAGCGCGGTGGAGGACGCCACCGCCCGTCTGGACAAGCGCGTTGAGCGGGTTGTCGACGACGTGCACGACGCTGGCGAGGAGGTCCTCGGCCGGGTGAGCACGGAGACCCGTTCGGTGGGCGAGCGCGCCGC
>Ga0193743_1000692_pt1 | contig 26393 bp, 35 predicted proteins | sample L2c2metaG_FD_143038 | JGI IMG/M metagenome (GOLD analysis project Ga0193743, IMG submission 143038) | Soil microbial communities from a riparian zone of the East river system, Colorado, United States - L2c2 | ecosystem: Environmental > Terrestrial > Soil > Riparian zone | place: USA: East River...
ATTGTCTACCTGACCACCGACGTTCTCGTCGATTCTCATCCTCAACCACCCTCCACTTCCGTTTTTACTGATACATATCATGCCTTGTCCAAGACATCAATTCGTAAACCCAAAGTTATCTCATCGCACTTTGGTGCCGACCCTGGTTCGACAATCCTTCGCAACACAAGAACCCTGACATCCTTCACAGCTACAGCTAACTCCAAAGTGCTTACACGTCTAGTATTGCATCTTGGAGAAATATCTTCGTTACCAATCGTATTGCATATTGCAGTTCAGGATGATCTCTCAGATGTTTTGCTCCTACAGTCCGCTGTTCCATTCTTCCTCCTTTCGAGGACAACCCAACAAGCCCACGACAATGCATTACTCGCTGCCAGGCTCGCGCGAACGGAGAAGAAAGCAGTTGTCCATGCATTTTATCTATCCACTTCAACCGAAGAGATCGAAGAAATCGAAGAAGATAAAATCCTTCCTTTCCTCCTCTCACCACGACTCCACGGCACAAACGGTATCAATGGTCATACCAATGGCAGCCCAGTGACAAAAATCGTCGACGATCCTTCAATAACCTTATTCAAAGCATATGAAGCAGCAGCTTTGGAAACCTTATCACTCGTCAGGCGTCCACTGCGTCCACTTACCTCCCACGGATCATCGGAGCCGCATACCGTTATATTCACTCTTGGGAACGACCAATTCGAAACTGAAGTCGACGGGGTTTCCTTCATATCCGTGTTGCTCGCTGCTCCTATCTCCCATTCTCGTCTTCTTGATATCGTACCTTCGTCAGTCACTCGCATCATTGTCCTGGAACAGGCATTTCATTGGCATTCCAAGTGGACTCCGTTATACCTTGAAGTTGTAAGCGCCTTTCAACAACGACAGTCGATGGTTGTTCAAGGCGGCATTCTTGGCAACTCAAGCCAGGTTCAACCTTCAGATTTTCTCAAACTTATTCGATATTCTATATCTTCCCCCTCGTCTCGTCTGCAAATTGGCTTAGTTCCTACTCCTGAATTCACCAATAACTTGCCATATGTTCCAAAACATGAAGCAGCTTACACCAAAATACTCACCCATCTTTTCCACGATAGGCTGGAAATATCAAACTCACCCGACCTAGTGGCATCCCATAGTGAGGTTGCCACTTCTCCCGAATTTGCCTTAGGTCGTGTCAGAGGCCAGTTGGACTCCCGTTCAGAGCTCATCAGCAGTGTGCAAGAACTACTTGAAGACGGTGATCTGGATGTCGAGCTTCATTCGCTTCTTAGTAAATGGATTCTTGCAAAGGACGATGGTGTTAAGAGTAAATCACTCGGCAAGGCTATAGTAGAGAAACTTGTATCGAAGCCTATCATACATCCCTCGGTGAAACACATATTGGCCCTTCGTGAATATTTCCCCGCACTTTCAAGGTGGATTATCGGTTCCGATGTTTGGTCCTACGACCTCGGTTCTTCAGGATTACATCACGCCATTGCATCTGGCCTTAATGTGAACGTTCTTATCCTCGATACGGTTCCTTATTCTTCACGTAACACTGTCGATCCTCACAGACGAAAACATGACGTTGGTTTGTATGCCATGAACCATGGAGATGTTTTTGTTGCCAGTGTAGCCGTCTTTTCTTCCTATGGTCAGGTGCTACAAGCCCTCGCCGAAGCTGACCGATTCAATGGGCCGAGTGTGATCCTCGCCTATCTTCCCTACCAAACTGAAGATACCCCTGCCCTGGATATTCTTAAGGAAACCAAACTCGCAGTCGACTCCGGTTACTGGCCATTGTACCGATGGGACCCCAGCAAAGAGCAGGCTGGACAAGAGCCTTTCTCTCTTGATTCTGATGCAGTCAAGAACGATCTAAGGCAATTCCTCGATCGTCAAAATCATCTATCCCAACTTGTCCGATCTACACCTCATATGGCAGCCGAACTCGTTGGTAGTTTGGGTGAGACCGTCAAAGAAGCACGTAAGAAGATGGCACAACAGTCATATAACGACCTTGTCAATTCTCTCGATGCTCTTCCCCTGTTGGTCTTGTATGCGTCAGATAGCGGTGCTGCTGAGAAAAAGGCGAAGCGGTTGGCAAACAGGGCAAAGGCTAGAGGCCTCTCAGTTTCTATCGCGACTCTAGACTCATACACTTTGGAATCCCTTGCTGGGGAGGAATACGTTGCTTTTGTTACTTCCACTGCAGGTCAAGGAGAGCCTCCGCAGAACGGTCGTACGTTCTTCAAGTCTCTGAATGCAGCAGCCCTCCGTGGCGACCACCTTCTGCCAAACTTACGTTACGCTGTGTTTGGCATGGGAGACAGCCACTATTGGCCTCGTCCAGAAGATGCTCATTACTACAACAAGCCGGGAAAGGACCTCGATTTTCGTCTTGAGAGACTTGGAGCAGAACGTGTAGTTGCTCTTGGGCTTGGAGACGACCAGGATGAAGATGGATCGGAGACTGGCTACAAAGTATGGGAACCTTTGGTTTGGAAAGTCCTAGGTGTTGATTCAGTCGAAGTCACAGAAGCTGAGCCAGAGCCTATAACTAACGAGCACATAAAAGCCGCTTCAGGATTCCTACGAGGTACTATTGCTGAAGGTCTTGCAGATTTCAGCACGGGAGCTCTAGCGCCTTCCGATGGGCAATTGACCAAGTTCCATGGTATCTACCAACAAGATGATCGTGATATCCGCGAGGAACGTGAATCGCAAGGTGTCGAACCGGCATACAGCTTCATGATCCGTGTTCGCATGCCGGGAGGTGTCTGTCTACCTCACCAGTGGCTTCAGATGGATCAAATTGCGGACGAGCATGGATCAGGAACGTTCAAGATTACTACGCGGCAGACGTTCCAATTCCATGGGGTGATCAAGCGTCATTTGAAACCTGCTATACAGGACATTAACCGAGTACTTCTTGACACTCTTGCTGCTTGTGGTGATGTGAACAGGTGAGCACATGGTCTATAACTTCTCTCTCTTTTTCTTATCAAAGGTTTTCGTCAGAAACGTCATTTGCTCTTCAATACCCACGATGTCCAAAATGCACGAGCAAGTCTTCAACTTCTCAAAAGAAGTTAGCAGCCATCTCATACCTCGAACAACAGCTTATCATGAGATTTGGCTTGATAAGAAACTCGTGGCGGGTGAAGCGTTAAAGGATTTCGAGCCTCTCTATGGGGAGTTTTATCTGCCTAGAAAGGTACGTAGTAAGCAATCGTGGGGAGGCAGTTGAATTAATAATCGATGATTGTAGTTCAAAATTGCTGTCGCCGTCCCGCCTACCAACGACGTCGACGTCTTCGCCAACGATCTTGGCTTCATCGCCATCGTTGGTGACGACGGCGAATTACAAGGCTTCAACGTGGCCATCGGAGGCGGAATGGGTGTTACTCATGGAAACAAAAAGACGTATCCTCGTATAGGTAGTCTCATTGGTTTCTGTACCCCAGAACAAGGCAAGTATGTGGCTGAGAAGGTGATGCTAGTCCAACGAGACCATGGTAACCGTGTTGAGTGGGTATTTCTTTTCTTCTATTAAGAAATCATTATATTAACGTTTCTTGTCCGTAGCCGTAAGGTAAATTATGTGCCTGCTTGTCCTTCTTCCAAGCAGACTAACATTTGGAACAGAATGCCCGTCTAAAATATACTGTAGATCGCATGGGTCTCGATGTCTACAAAGCTGAAGTCGAGAAACTTCTTGGATATCCCCTTGGTCCAAGTAGACCCTTCACCTTCGATCGCAATGTCGACGACTTTGGGTGGCACACCGGTGAAGATGGAAAGCATCATTTTACCCTCTTCATCGAGAACGGACGCGTGCAAGACGAACCTGGACGCGAATTCAAAACAGGTCTTCGAGAGATCGCCAAGATCCACAAGGGCACGTTCAGACTGACGGCCAACCAGCATCTGTTGGTATCTGAAGTCGCGACTGAAGATCTGCCGGTGATCAAGGGGTTGCTTTCTCAATACAATTTGGATAATCTTGAGTTTTCGGGGTTGAGGTTGTCGTCATCTGCCTGTGTTGCATTCCCGACGTGTGGGCTTGCCATGGCAGAGTCAGAAAGGGTGGGTTGATTCATGATACCTACTTGTGAGATTTTTTTGACTGATGTGGATCATGGTAGTACCTACCACTACTGATTGACAAGGTTGAAAATATCTGCGAAGAGAATGGATTGCGGAATGACTCGATCGTTATGCGGATGACTGGATGTCCCAATGGATGTGCGCGGCCTTATCTTGCTGGTACGCGACCGTATTCTTCCAGTGTTGTCGTCTGCTCACAAGTACACTTTTTTTTCGTTATAGAAATTGCTTTTGTAGGCAAGGTGCCTGGAACCTATTCTATGCTCCTTGGTGGAGGTTATCATGGTCAACGCTTGAACAAGATCTACCGAGGTTGGTCTTTGGTCTTTCTACCTTGCAGTTCAAAAACTCATTCCTTACCTTTCTTTTTCACTTTCAGAATCTGTGACAGAGCCGGAAATCCTCGCTATTCTCCGGCCTATGATCAGGCATTATGCTTTAGAACGACTTGAGGGTGAACGATTTGGCGATTTTACTATCCGTGCTGGATATATCGCACCCACAACTGAAGGTAAGTTGTGGTATGATCGTTCTGGAGGCGAGGGCGAACATAAGGAAGGATCGAGTGATGTTGCAATTTTATGAACAAATCTAGAAGTTCTCTATAACTATTGGTATGGGGAATGAAGTATATAGGCATTAGTGTAATAGCAGTAGCACTTCCGCTATAAATACCTCCGGAGTCCCTTTGATCCGTGCTTACATCACAGTATGCTTCGTCTCCTGTTTCCTTCTCTCCGTCGTACCATGACTTTTAAGCAAGCTCCTCACAAGTAAGCGTTTCTTGATTTCTTTTAACTCAGTTCTCATTTCGATCTTATACATTAGACTCCTTGTGTAAGCTGCAACTTTAGTACACCATGCATGACCTTGGCTCATCTTTCCATTGCTCACAGCATCCCAGGCCCTATCGAAGTCGCCGATCAAGTCCTTTTCGCCAATGCCCACCCCTTGGTGTCACATGTGTCTTTAGAATTCGTCCCTGTCTTCGGCGATTGTATTCGTATGATACGGTACGCGTCTTCTCCTTCTGAATATCACTCGTCTCCCATCCTCATCCAGAGAGATCCTATTCACAAAAGACGCCCAACCTTTCCTTATCAGTGGGAGCGGAACTCTCGGCTGGGACCAAGTTCGTCCATCTCTCCTTCATCCTTTTCCCTTCCCATAATCTCAATTCACTACAGGTATCTGCGAACCTCGTCGAACCAGGCGACAACGCACTCGTCCTTCACACCGGGTACTTTGGAGATAGCTTTGCTGATTGGTGTGTATAAATTCCTGACTGTTGACGGGTTCTTATTTTCTATCGTTATACTTCAAGTCTCGATACTTATGGTGCAACCGTAACACAAGTTAAAGCTCCCGTAGGCGCGACGGTACCTTTGGCAGACATCGAAAGTGCCCTCAAAGAAAAGAAATACAAAGTACTCACTTTCACCCATGTCGATACTTCTACTGGTATATTCTATTGGTCCCCGTGATTATCTTATATTGACGCGTCTGGTAATCGTCCTAGGTGTTTTATCCAACGCACGAGCTATCGCGGAGCTTACAAAACGCGTCTCTCCTGATACTCTCGTAACTTGTCTCTTCACCTCTTCTCTATACATCGAAGGTCTGATATCAGTTATGCGAAGATTGTCATGGACGCTGTGTGTTCCGTTGCATCTGAAGAAATCCTCTTCGACGATTGGGGTCTGGACGTTGTCCTGACTGCTTCCCAGAAAGGACTTGGTGCCCCTCCTGGCCTGAGCATCCTCCTTGCTAGCAAACGCGCTATCGGTGTATGGGAGGAAAGGAAGAAGAATGGCAAGAAAGAGGGAAGTTATTATGCCAGTTGGGGAAAGTAAGCCATTTTTTTTGATCTTTACTAATGCCATTCTTGCACCATCCTTACTGCATTCATTGACCTTTTTTGTAGATGGCTACCCATCATGAAAGCCTACGAAGCTGGCACAGCAGCCTACTTTGCCACACCTCCCGTCAATCTCATCTACGCATTCCACGCTTCCCTATCCATGATAACTGGAAAAACCTTAGCGACATCAGGTAAACGTCTCCCAATTTCTAATCAGATAACTGAAAAATTGAAAAAAAAAAAAAAAAAAAAAAAAACCCCTTCCATCTGTCCAAGAACGTTTTAAACTCCACCGCCAAGCCAGCGAGACTATCAAGAAAGCTTCAAAATCTCTTGGATTGACTCAACTCCCCTTCAAAGACTCGGAAGCTGCCAATGGTATGACGGCACTCTACTTCCCTCCAGGCGTAACTGGGGCAGACTTGTTGCCCAGATTGGTGAAGAAGGGGGTGGTGGTGGCGGGTGGGCTTCATGTAGATATCAAAGGTATAATTACCATATCCTTTTTGCTCCTCATTATACCTTGAATGCTGAATCGTTTTTTAGACAAATATTTCAGAATTGGCCATATGGGTATATCCGTTGTCGATTCTGAGAGGGGAGATATGAACAAGATTATAAAATCATTGGAAGAAGCTTTGGAGGAGGTGAAGGATGCAAAGGCCAATCAGCAATGATGACGAGTTCGTTTACGTTAAAGATTAACTGTTATATATGTAAATCAATAACAACCGAATGCACTAAGTATGCTAGCATTCAACATAAACGCAAGCCCCGAAAACTGTCCACGTTGAGGGATATGCATCTGGATGCCCACCATGGATACATAATCCACGCTTCCCTGGGCATGAGACCACATTTGCCGATGGCGTTGGTTAGTCGACCGCTTCGAATATACCAACGGCTCGAAGTACTAGTCATTTTGCTATGCTTGACCTCAACTGACGATTGACTCTGGAATCCACGAGTCCGATAACTGTTCATAATTTGTCATAGTTCCAATATTGATCCACTTTTGATTTTAGTATCCTGCCCCTATCACGGTATAAGAAAGACATAGGAATGCAACGACATAGCTGAGAATTGAAGGCCCTTTCATCGACCAGCAACGATGCGTGTTGGATCCGATTCGGCAACACCATTAGCTTGTCCACCACCAACAATCGATGCCAGAGTCTTTTGCATGTCCGTCCATTCCGTCTCTCGTGGTATAGCCATATCACCAATGTCGTAGATATACAACCTGCCATCACTTCCACCCAAAGCAGCTCTTCGGCCTTCTTTCCGATCCCACTGTAACTTATTAATGGCACGACCTGTGCCCACTGTCGTCGACACAACTGGAACCTTCACGGGCACAAGTAAAAATCAGAAAAAAAAAGGTAGGGAGAAAGGAGATGCACCACATACTTCTGTATCAGTATTCAAGTTCCATAGATCAAATTGGCCTGACCCATCCACAGTCCCGAATACAGCAGGATGAGCAGGATGCCACTTGACATCATACACATAATCATCAGCCTCATCAAACGAATAAAGAGGTGAAATGGTGTGTGCTGCTGTCGATGGCTTCGCAAGAGATTTTGCTCGCCAGAGTTTCGCCGTCCAATCGACCGAACTTGTTAGGAAAAGATCAGAGAAATCTACGGGACCGACAAGAGGATGAAAATGAAGTCCCATGATAGGACCCGAGTGGCCTTTGTAAACATCGTACTGGTTGAGGCCAGCCTTTGCACCCGCACGATCATACCGGTTGGCTTGATAGACATTGCCTTCTTCTGTACCAACCCAGAAAGTCGTCGTTTCATTGTCGGAAAAATCGAGGGTAGTTATAGCTACTTCGCCGGTCTTGTTATGTCCAGCGTGAATGAGCTCAAGGGTTTCCTACGCATCAATAAAAATTAAATAAAAATAGATAAAAAAAAGGGCCTAGAGACCGGTATGTCACGTACTTGGGGTTGCGCAAGCATATCTACAAGCCAACTGCAGACGGTACCATCTGTGCTGCTCGTTATCAAATTGTGCGCATTCTGGGTCCCAACCATTTGCATTGCATAGACCGGATGGGTATGACCAGCAGCTGATAATGGTGTTTTCAGAACAGGGAGGTGCTTTGATCGTGTATCCCAAAGCAATATTTGGCCTGAATATGTCCCACCAAAGATGAGATTGGAATGAAACGGTGAGAATGTGACCGAAAGAACATCAGACTACCTCAAAAATGATCAGTACACGCACATAGATTGCAAAATATCGCACTGACTTGGGAATGAAACACAAACTCTGCACGTTCCAGCATGTGTAGATTCCATACGGCGACAATCCCATCAGGCTCATTTAGAGCTGCTGGATTTTTGTTATAAGATGCAACACTTAGTTCTGGATACTGAAGGACATAAGTCAGTGAAACGAAATTCTGAATGCACATAGCGAAAATTTCACTTTGGGTGACCAATCAATATCCGTTATTGATCGATTTTTTCCATAACGTTCATCCCAGAACTCGCAAACGCGCTTAACACGTTTACCCTCTGAATCATCTCTGTATCGTGATTGATATTGGTCTCGGGAATAGATGGTGGGCAAACTTACCCTCCAGCTTCCGCGCCAATGGTGTAATCCCGAATGTAATCGTATCCATCGTTGAGTGCTCTTTGAACAATCTTAGATGATTGTTCTACGAAATCAAGAAATTCAGGGGCGGCAAGAATGCTGGCCCGTTCTTCTTCAGAGAGTTCTGGTTTTAGAAAAGAATGAATTCGTTGGCTATTGAAATTTAATAATACCAGCAACATACCCCTAATTTCTTGTTCTATCTCTTGCTCCAATTTCACGCTCTCTTCTTCCAGTTCTTTATCTCGGGCAGCTTGTTCTGCCTCTGCCTCCCGTTCCCGCATAATACGCTGTCGGATTTCCTCCTCATAGTCTGGTGAAGGCTCGGTCTCCACAAAGGTCGTTTGTACTTCTTTATTATAAATGACACGTTCCTAGTGACATAGATGTCAAAAAAGTAAGTATGAAATAACCTTGAATTAAAAGATCGGGTGGGACAAACCTTGTGAGGGAGTTCATACAACTCTTGTTCAATGTTAATGAGATCGAACGTTCGAGGCATCATGATACTAAAATTCACGTTGATATAAATGATATAAGACACGTATTGGGGAGGACGGACCTACCGCTCAATGACATGATCTGTAGCAGAATTCGTCGATCCACCCAAATTCGTTGGTAGACTCGCGCGTTCCGATGCAAAGTCACTTTGCCTGCTTGCTCTACCCGAGCCTGACAGTGAAAGTGCAGAATGTGCAGGCAGGCTTATAGTATGGCCAACAGCTGGCGTGCCAGGCATTGATGATGAAGGCGTCAATTCGCCACTGTCCATTCCACTTCGACTGCCAACGAGTGCATTGACCAATTCATCTACATCTCCTCTCCTGGAAGTAGATGCACTCGGTGCCTAGACAAACCTCGATGTCAATGTGATTTCCGTCAAGCATAGATCTTACGTCTGGAATTCTTTTCTCAGCATCTATTCGTTGTCGTTCGGCTCTGGCTTTACGGAGTTCTGCAAGTTTCGCCCTTTTTGACTCGATTTCCTGTCTGCGCCTATCTGACATGATGATATCTACGTGCGAAGTAGTGCGCGGCGCTGCTAGGACCTGAATATCAGAGGGGCGGTGAATGAGCCTTTCAAGTCCCAGAAAAGGGCATACATATTTGGCGCTGTATCATTTCAAAGTCTCATCTGCTGAAACCAATACATGCCCTATATTCATGTCCAGCTCACGGTCCAAAGGGACAGGAGCACAAAAGGGCGGTGCGCGGCGCCATGAAATTAACAAAATATATACGAACCCTTTGCCTCTTCTTTTTATAGAACCCCCACCGAGCCGTGTCCAATCCATCTTGGGATTGCTTGGTCTATCACTTACCCGAGTGGAATATCCTCATTGTGAAGGGGTTTTCGACCCCATTACTCACTCGGTATGGGTCTCCAATCACGATCATTCCATGATACTGTGGAGAAGAGGGTTCTTTGGCAAAGGGGACTTATCTCGGAGTGAACCCAGCTGGCTAGCGAGACAGATAAATATTAGAAAGAGTGGCGGAGGGCGTATGTCTATTTGATTATTTTCTATCTGTATTCATTCTTAATTTCGATTGCTTTAGAATTAACCTCGGAAGAGATTACAGCGAGACGTAGAGCAGAGCGTAAACAATTCAAGCTCGACCGTGCAAGGGCCATCGCTACCGTCGCTGAAGAGGCAGAGACCGTCTTTGCAACTGAAGGTCGCGTCACCCAACCTGCTCTTTCTGGCCCTTCTATACCTTCCGCCGCTACATGGAGGCCAAGTCCACAACCTATTCCGGAGGACATACCACCTACCTCAGAGGAAGAACTATTGGACAACGAAGAACCTCCCGAAGACATAGAGCACCTCCAGCTGACTCTCCAGGAAGCATTTTTCTTGTTATGGAACCTGGACTGTTTGACAGTCCTTGATCCTCAGTCCGTACGTTGTTGTGATTTGCAGTATTCCAATGCGCTCATCTCATCAACATGTAGATGAAGCCAATGTCTTTGCAGCAGATATGGACCGCCTTCCAAATGGCTGGCCTTCCACCCCAGATTCCACCCAACCTAACTCAGCAACTCCGATTCGATAATCCTTTCTTGATCAATTACGTGGTCTACCATCATTATCGTTCACTAGGCTGGGTAGTAAAAGGGGGGATCAAATTCTGCGTTGATTATCTGCTTTACAAGAGGGGTCCAGTTTTCACGCATGCAGAGTGGGTGTCGTCCAATACTTATTTTTGTCCTCTGTCGCCGATAGATACCCCTTACAGATTGGCACTTGTCGTCTTACCGGTCTATGAAGACCCAGATGATCAGAAATCTTCCTCAATTGACTTGCCAAACTCTTCACCTTTTAGTTGGTCTTGGCTGAGCACGATCAATCGCGTCAATTCGCAGGTCCAGAAGGTTTGTATCTTTCCAAACTTATTGAAGCATATATGACTCATCTACGAGCGCCGATATATAGACACTTATCTTGGTGTATGTCACAATCCCAACACGATCACGTCTTTCATTAGAGTCACTTCAATCTCCTGCGTGCTTGGCACACTACTCAGTGAGGGAGGTTATTCTACGCAGATTTATACCTGCTCGCATGCGCGATTGAAGACATGACTGTAAACTTATGTACTTAGATTTGGCAAATACGACTTTTGCCGACTCATTTACCCCAATTGACCAGGAAGCCAAAGAGACTTGAGGGGCCAAAATGGCGAAATATGGCAGAAATCCAGGCGACTTCCGGCGTTGTCGAAGAACAATACGATTTGCGAGTACTTGTCTGGGGTTTTAAATTGGCTTTTTATTTCTCATTCCTGCAACATATTATTTACTTCTCCGCAGAAGTTTTTACACACAGGGTACACGCGCTTGACATCTCGGAGTACTGTTTTGATTTTTGTCGACGGTTGCATGATGCACTGTTCTGTCTTCGATCAGGACTGACATTCACAACTGCGATCTCTCTCGATTCTCAGCTCTGGTTGAGAGGTATTTTGGGGGTATTATGAACATGTACACCATCAGTCTGGGTTGAAGATGCCGCATGCAGCGGCCAATTTCAATTCCAATTTCAATTCGAAGCCTGATATTCTCCGGATAAGTCATATTCCATTATACAAAGAGTGGTATCTTATTACAACGGTATGTTTGTCTATCCTCGCACCTCCAACAAGTTATAGATAATTCGATCCATAAGCCGTCCAACACAGAAGAGAGCGATCTACATGCAGGTCGGACGCGTCTTGAAGTCCAACCAGACAGTAGATAGTGAGGAATGAAGAACATGATATGGATGGAGGAGAATGCTGACAATGAAAGGAATACTTGAAAAATAATAGGAGACGGAAGGCCGAAAATAGTGGAAGAAAGATGATCCAAGTCGAGAAACCTCATATCGCACCCTTGATCATAACTTTGCGGTACTTCTCCTCGAAAACTTGAGCGAGCTTCTGATTCGCTGTTTTGCAATCAACGATCTTGTCAATATCGGGGCTGCTGGGGTTGGTGAAAACTGCAGCTGAATGAGTTACTAGAAACGTATTTGTATCTTCGAGTGTATCGAAAGCTAAAGTTCTCTGGAGGAATCCAAGAGAGATGGTTCGATAACTACAATAGAACCCGTCCATAAATTTTGACTAAATCAAACAACGGACAGACACTCACGATTTCGTAATGACCATCAAAGCCTTGACTCTTTCACGATCAATGAAATGGTCCATGATATACGCGCCCATGTAAGGGGCCGTCAGATAGAGGTCACAAAATTTATGATAGTTGCCCATGGCCTGTGCCCGCTGCACTGCGAGTGCATGCTGTACAGCCGGATCCGCTTTCTGTCGGGGTGTTAGTTGACCTACGAAAAGATTAAGTTCTGAAAAGAGCAATGCAACGAGGTTAGTCGAGTAGTCATCGTACAAGCGTACAACGAACCACTTCGATTTCGCCCATGCAATAGGTTAAGTATGCGATATGCTGTAAACTCCTCGACTTTCCCTGGTATCCCAAGGTCATAAAGTGTCTTTAGAGTTGCTTGACATTGATTATATTCCACCATATCGGTCTGCCGATCCGCTGTGAGATACTTGCAGTGGAGGGAGAAAAAAAGGACCGACACTCTCCAAAGCTATACGCGCATGAATTTCATAGACTTGCACGGTAAACTCATTCTTGATTCGTTGGACCTAGAAGCGCATTTCAAAAAATGACCCCGAAGATAGCCCATCAAACAAAGAAAAAATAAATAAAGACGCACGGTAAGATCCTGTCGAAGACTTTTAAACTGATTACAAATCCAATTGTATGGGGTCTTCTTCTTCCATCGTTCTTTGAGTTCTAGAAGGGTTTTCTGAAGGATTGGATACGGACGTATCGTCTCAGATTTTGGTTCCTGGAAATCGTAGCATTGTTAAGATCCATTGCCGCGGTAAAGGCTCAAGCTCACACTCGTTAATCGCAGATAGTCTTTGAATAGCTCCTGCGATGTTCCGACGATGGTAAATCGATCCCAATCAATTACATTCTGGAATAAATAAGTGAATGTCCCAGATATGAACGGTGAGGGGGGCTTACTGGGTCACCCTCTGGTTCATCGATGGGAGATGCTGATCTTGAGACCAGTGCAAGAGATTGAAAATGATGTACAGTCTGATGATTCGCTTTAAGAAATGCCTGACCACCATTTCGTATATTCTTGTTTCTTTCCAGTTCATGTTCTCGTTGGAAACGCTGCGCTCTCCGATGCAATGCGGCCTGATCGTTGATGTCTGTTGGAGTCGTCCCGTATGCTGTTGTGGCATGCTTCTGCATAGCTTTTTTTGCTTTCTTAGTCACAACAGGGTTGGTATCGATGCTAACAAGAAGTATTTGGGTCAGGGCAATGTCAGAAAGGGCAGTCAACTTACCTCTTGCGTTTCAGGTTGTTAAACACAGGTGGAGGTTTGGGTAGTAAGCTGTGAGAAGGATTCAAAAGGAGGGCCAGCAAATGGAAAAATCGTATGATTTGAAAACCTTTTCAGTTGCATTGCGGGCCAATCTGTCGACCAAAGGGTGCGAGCCGCAAAAGCATCAGATATTACCTGTTTAAGTTCAGTTTGCACTTCTGATCTGTTTGTGTCGGTGATTTGGCCTAGACACTTCGCAACCCATTCTCTACGGCCACACGGACAAGCACCATTAGTTAGATCCAATATGATATGAGAACAAGATGACGAACTTGAGAGGTGGGGGCCAGGATTCCGATGACATTCTATATGTAGTCTGGAAGCTATAGTTGTTAAACGATACTTATGGATCACAATGATGGTAGATGTGCTGGTCGTCGTTGTCGTGCAGCTCGGACTCGTTCGGGTTCATTAATATAGTTCGGAGTTGAATAATTTGATCCCCGCTGAAAGCCGAGCGGCACGGTAATCCCGTCATAATTACTTTGCTTGCCCGTCTCTCAAAATGAGTATTCTTCGTCCCTTCAAAGCATCAGATATGTTCAAGTTCAACAACGTGTATGTTCTCTCTCATTTATAAACATCTCTCTCTCTCTCACTTCATCTACAGTAACTTGGATGTCTGGACAGAAACAGTAAATGACTAGCATGCATTTCTAATTTGGACTAAGGAGGTTGACGTGATTTTATACAAGTATGGCATTGGATTTTACCTCAGCTATCTCTCCCGCTGGCCTGACCTTTGTTGTGTCCAAGAAGCACCTAGTGGACGGATGATGGGCTATGGTACGCCGTCCCAAATCTTCAACAGTTTAGTATAAATGATTGTTACATATTTCAGTCTTGGGCAAGGCAGAGGGTACTGGGACTGATTGGCATGGGCACGTCACAGCTCTCACAGTGGCGCCAGAATACCGTCGTCTTTCTCTTGCTCGAAGGATGATGTCCATACTCGAGATGGTTTCTGAAGAGATATACAAAGGTTTCTTCGTAGACCTGTATGTGCGGTGTGCCAACGTCGTTGCCATAGGTATGTACGAGGGAATGGGGTACAGTGTTTACCGAAGAGTGAGGGAGTATTATGGGACCTTAGGAATAGGGAAAGGCGGCAGAGACGAAGAAGACGCGTTCGGTATGTCATAGTTGATATCTTTCAATCTCTTCATTGCTCATTGTAATTCGCTTCTAGACATGCGCAAACCCTTGGCCCGTGACCAAAGCCGTCGCTCGGTGCGGCCGAATGGGAGGGACATAATTGTAAGCGCACACGACGTGTCATAATGCCATACGGTACAAAAAAGACAACATGTCACAGTATTAGAGGAGGTGGTTCCTCTGCTATCAACGGAGCTGGGGATAACTCTGCCACCTGCTCATCATAGAACCTCTGCAACTTCTCCCTATCCAAGCAAAATTTTGCCATTTCCACTCTAATATCATCTGCGGCCGTCGCGGGTCGATAGCCCTTGCCCTTCAGCATCCTTCCGGAACCCATAAGTCGGTTTGTGAGGAACAAGAAGCCCTGGCAACCACCTAAAACCTGAATGAAAGCGACACCTGACCGGTGCACAAACTGAGAGTATTCATAGGGTGAACGACGATATGAATACACAACATCGACTTCTTCAGGATATAGGTCTGCAGCTTCCACGTCGAGAATAAAGTCAAATGCTTGTAGCAGTGCATATTCAAAATATTGCACAGACTGTTTGCCTTCCGGGATACGTTTCTCCAGGTCAGGCACAATAGGGGGTGGTAGAGCAAGTCGCATAGGAAAACAGGACTGGAAAGGATGGCGATCTCGAATATCACTGATCTGAGTAACATAGGCTTCTACCAACTTTAGGCCGTAGCGCTCAATGGTTCGATTCCAGAGACGCAGCTGGTCCTCGATACACCGTGGGGTAGTGCCAACCCACTGGAGCTCAAAATGGAACACAGTGCCCGGATTGTGGATTATATCGTGGTGAAGTAAGACAGATTCGGCTTGGTCGCTTCGCTATACAAGAGAGCCTCGGGCATTAGACAGTATGCATGAGGGTAAAAAATAAACGGCGACAACACACCTTATGAGGATCAATGTCAATCACCATAGTTTGACTGAGAATTAGCCTTTTCTTGTTCTTCCGACCGACAGCAGGTTTCGCAATTTGTTTTGGCGGATTTGGCTGATAATGTGCAGGTCGTGTTCCATCGTCCGTGTTTCGTCTGAACCAGAACGTAGGAGTCATGTGCACAGAATATTCACCGATCAGACGATAGTAATAATGCCTAAATGAATAGTTTATTCAGTTCCCAGATGGTAAGAGAGAAAAACAACGTTGGAAGACCTACCCGTCTAAAAAGGTGTGACGACCTCTGCAGTGCTCAAATAACCCTTGCTCCAGGAATTTAACACCCCACTCTGCAGCTTGTGCCCTAGAAGAAATATCACGGAATTCCCGCACCAACCAAGAAACGAAGTCATAACCTGTGAACGAGTTCGGGTACTGGGAGTGATGCCATTGATAAAACCTGATTGGAACAGCGCCTTCCTCTCGCATGGCCTTTGCAATCGCACTTAATGTCGTATCTGCGATTTCACGTTCGCTTTTCATTTTTTTCTTGAGTGGACCAGCAGCGTGAATTTGGTCCAAATTGTCCATCAAATCCTCATCCAGAACGGAAGCCACAGGGTCAAGCGTCGTATGTAGGAACCGCACAGGGGGATGAGCTTCTTCGGACGGCTGCCAACGAAGTCTGGTAAAATGTTCAGCTAACTTTTCGATACCAAGGATACGGGCTTCTTCAGAATTCAACTTTTCACCTGAAGGACCATCGGTTGTGTGAGGAACTTCTGAAGTTGGGATTACGACGAAGCGTGTTCTCCAATATCGCAAAGACTCGTTGAAGTGATGTTCATATCCTGCCACTAGCATGTCCAGTCTGATGAAGGTCAGGAGAGTATAGTCACTTCAGCCAGCCGTTCTCACCTATTCCATCCATAGTTTTCTAGCCCATCTGATTTAAATTCGGTTGACAATTCCGTATAACCTCCTACGGAGGCAAAATTGATCAATATTTGAGAAAAAAATGAAGTCGAAATCAAACCTCCGAGCTTTGGCCAGATCAGACATTGATACGCAAAAGGTCGTGTGGGGCTCATTCGACGGACATAGCGCCTAACCTGAATCGTTTCACCAGTGTACACTATTCGATGGATCTCGTTCGTCATACTCAAGTAAACTGGGTCGGCAGTCGAGTTAAGAACTTCCGCCGCACCCGCAGGCCTCAATTTCGAGTCTTCCTCTCCCATAAACGACTTTGTTCTCCTAAGTGTAGATTTATCCACTTCGATCTGGTTATTTGAGGGTTTCAAAACGAACTGAAAGCCCTGTGCCAACCGAACAGCAGCCATACCCCTCATAACGACCAGGGCCCACGCTCGCCGTAGATCTTCTGCGGTGCCTTGAGGGATGGGGGGCTTGACGAGGAAGGAGCGCATTTCACTTGGGTCGACAATAAATTCATATGAAAATACGTCAAAAGAAGAGTCGAGCTCTGCACTGGACGGTAGATGTTCAACAGTAAGGGGTAGACACCCTGGAGTGACAATGGACTTCCAGTTGAAATCATATTTAGATTTGGAATGAGGGTAAACATGTTGCCAACGACGCGCCAACGAGGCTTGGGAATGAGAAATTGACAATTGTGGTCTTGTAGGATTCATGATGGTGCCAGGAGACATAGATGTAGATGATTGCGCCAGAGTACTAGCTGTACTATGGCGTTTACCAGCCAGTATGTCGTCCGGGGAAGGGGTACTAATAGGTGAACGGCGGATATACGGCGCCCTGTGCGGAACAATTATCTCTTCTTCAAAAGGACGATTTAAACTTGACCGATTGGCTACCCTATTTCTGATTGCCATCGGTTGAATCTGCTGAGTAGACGATGCAACTGTGGGTTTAGATGGAGGAGGCATTCGGATTGGAGAAGAGGACGCTTTTGGGGAGTGCGATAGGTCTGTAGTGAGAAGCCTTTGTATAGACTCTTTCTGCTTTTCCTTGTGGCGAGACCCAGCTGTAGGCGAGGCCGATGCAGAGACTTGAGTAGTTTGTGGTTCACTTGGCCCGCTTCTGAAAGGATTGAAGAGCCAAGAAGGAGCTAATTTAGAGGCCAGTGTACCCTTCGACAGACTTCCACTCCAACCTCCAGTTCTCGACGATGCCGTTGACTTTTCGGATCGCGCAGATCGGATAGAAGATGGTGATGACGACCTGACTGTAGTACTGGCAGAAGTTGGGCCAATGCCACTGGTTGGAAGGCCCTCCGAGGGTAATTCGAGGTGAATCCGCTTTGGGCTTTCTTCGATGGTAGCTATTCGAATTGCGGAATTACGGTTGGATGGCCGTTTATCTGCATATGCACGTAGACCAGAGCCGCCGCTACCCGCTAGAGCTAGGTTGGTGGCATTATAATTTGAAGTGAGGGAAAAGGTATCCAAGTCAAAATTATCCGCCTCCGCTTTCGTAGTAGCGTTACTTGCAGCAATATCCAGAGGAGCAACAGGTAGCTCAATTTTGTCAGGCAGATAGGGTACCTCAATACTTGATAAAACATCATGTTCTAAAAGCCCCAGCATCTGTATTTCGTGCATTTTGGCCCGTGCAACGAATCTAGACACGAAATTATCAGGATATGGGATTAATGAAAGAACATAGATGATATACCTGTCTTGTCGGAAGGGTAAAACCGTCTGCCTATCCCAGAAAGTGGTAGACATCCAAAATGGTTCCCACCAGAAGGTTTTCTTGAGCCTTGCATCGGTTTGAGAATCATCGTCACCGCCCCACAAAGGATCCATCATAAGAAGATCAGCTTTTCCATCCTTCCCATCATGACCTTCTTTGTCAAACTTTGCGAAGGGTTCCGTACCCTCGAAGCTGAAAATGGGAGTCTGATGCAGAGGAGGTTTAGTGAGGAGAATGAGATCAGCAGCGAAACCTTGATCTAGCATACGAGTGGTAGTAAGCCTGAGGAGTTGCTTCGATACGCGAAAGTACCCTGTTCCAGGGGATATCAAAAGTGTCGAGGTCCCAGTCAAGTTCAGCGACCGATCAATATAGTGAGTTTCGGTTGGGTTAAGGCCAAGATTGAGTGCTTCTAAGATAGGTCCGTCCTGAGCATAGGACAGACGACCAACAAGGCGAACCTGAGCCGGAGCACCAATAGCCGAATCTTGCGTTGCTCGGTGATAGTGGTGTGTCAAGAGGATGTCGCGTTGGAAATCCCAAAACGAGTTCTTGAGACTGACGAGAGTCGGTTTCCACTCATAGATGACCTCAAGGTCTGTGATAACCTTAAAAAAGTCCTTATACCAGTTTCCTCGCTCATCTCGACGGAGGGGGCCTGCAGCGTAGTCGATCTCAGAGTCATCATAGTAAACACGAGAAATCAAAACAATAGTGACTATGTGGTTCGTGCCGGCCTCTCTCCACTTAGAGAAAAGGGCAGGAAGAAAGGAATGAACGATCTTCTCATTGTAACGTTCGCCGTCACCAGCAAATTCCCAAAGTTCTGTGCAGACTTGGATGAAAATAGTGACCTTTGCAGAGAAAGAACGATAGATGGCTTTAGTTGAAGATGTCATGCATGCTGAAGATACCTGCAATTCATCAATTGAAGAAGATCCTTCGATCGATTGAGGAACGCGCCTTTTTCCCACCGATGTAGATATTCTGGATTTTCGCAGTGATACCTCCAATGAATGAAACCTCTTGATTCTCATATATACATTGCCCGGGGAGGTATTTTCCTAGTCGCCACATGTCGTTTCGGCCAAGATACTGATCTTGGAACATGAATTCGACGTAATCGGCGCAGCAGGTGGCTTTATCGACCTGTGTAGCTTGAGTAGATGCTGAAGTTAAACGAAGTGATGCTAACCTTCGTGAGGGTGACTTCGCCGTTGTTTCGCAGACAGAAAATATCTGCAATTGGTCGAGGAACTGATATCTAAGATGAAACGAAACAATGTTGGACCTGAACATTATATGAAAGGAGAAACAAACCTGTAACTGAGGTTTCAAGCAGCCTTCATCCTTCGGTACCATGAAAAGGAAAGCAGACTCTGGGTGATCCGCATTGCCACTCAAAACTTTCAACAAATCGCCTTCTGCAACGCCAGGCCACCAGGATTGATTAAATATAACAGCAGGAGAGTCTTTCACATCGTGAACCCAAGCATTTAGAACCTTCGAGTCCCCTAGTTTGAGAGGAACCGCGGTAAACGTGGGTGGTATTGCTCTGAGAGTGGATTGTGCGGTGTTGGACCGTCTTCTGCCAAATTGCGATTGCTCTCTGGAGTTCGCCATGAGGTTTACAATTAACCTTGGTTGATCATGAGCGTTTAATGATAAGTGGCTCAACGAAGATTCAGATGTCCGACGCGTCAATACGACGCCCGAGGGACTGATTTATGATTGGTATGTATAATTTGATGTTGATTTGAAGTCGGGGCCACAAAACAATTTACGTAAGGTTAGTTACAACGAAATGCATTAGATTCTTGCTGGTATAAAGTAACACCTTTCCTCCAGTCTCATCTATTTTAAAATAAGCGATCGTTCTAATGGGTTTTATCAATGGGAGGGTTATAAACTGTAATTGCGTATTAATTGCTTTTTCCATTGAAAAGTAAAGGGAACGCATACTGATTTTCCTATTCTTGATAACACCCCACTTGAAGCGCTTGACATACAAGCTGATTGCGAAAAGCGTTGAGAAAATGATAACGGCCTTGATACCATACTTTTTTCTCTCGTCATGCTCTGGTTCAGCGGCCCAGCTCAGGAAAGTCACTACGTCTTTGGCCATTTGAGAAGTTGTTGCAGGGGTTCCTAACCAAAGGGGTCAGCGTTTAGCATAGCAAAGACGTGTTTCTTGGACTGACCATCTTCAAATTCTACGAGACCGTCAAATAATACACGTGCCATGGAGATAGCACCGCCAGGGAAGAAAGGGTTATAGTTCATGCCTTCACGAATTTCAACACCAGCCGGGGGATCAATATAACCAGTCAAAAGGGAGAAAATGTAGTCCTGAAAAGCTATGAGTTAATTGGTTGTGAAAAAGGACGACCTGGCTTACAGCACCACCATGACGAGCTTTAACCATGAGACTCAGGTCGGGAGGATAAGCACCAGCATTTCCGGCTCTAGCAGCCTCTTCATTGGGATATGGGCTAGGCATGTAGTCTGCCAATTTTCCTGGTCGCTGGAACATCTCGCCTTCAGCATTAGGGCCGTCAGTATATTCGACCTCCTCTGCCATAGCCCGTGCCTCATCTGCAGTATGCGATACTCCAACAAGATTGCGCCAGGCAATGCGGTCAAGAGAATGACACGCTGCGCAGACCTCACGGTAAACTTGGTACCCTCTCCGAATACTGTAGAAATTTAAGATTAGCGGGGATACAGAAGCAGATAAAACTGATCATACCTGGCGTGATCGAACGTATCTAGAATGCCTTTGTGAGACCAAGGGTAAGTAGGAGGGTGAAGACCTTCGTCGCTAAGATGGCTGGCGTGCACTTCGCCAATGAAGGGGAGGGTGCCATAAAGATGAGTGTACCATGCAATTGTGCCGGCAGTGAACAAAGAAACAGAGGCGAGGGTAGTGCGAGAGCTTAAAACCGACTTTGGAGAACTTGAGCTGCATGATAATGAACTAAAAGAAATAACATACTAACCTCAAAGGTAGTCGAAGATGAAGCATTGGAAGACACAAATCGGGCCTATGAACATTAGTGACATGGTAAGGATTGGTCAAAAGAATAGAAGAGAACATACTGAGACCGAGCGCGCTCCCGGGAGAAAGCTAGGGGTACGAGAAACCCCCAAGCTGGCAGCTTTCTTGAAGGCTCCTGCAGAAAGCCTCGACAGCATTTTGGTTGTGCAAGTTTTTTGAGAAGAGAGGACTTGTGTGTGTGACAAGTAACGCGTGACTAGCGACGGAATGGATCGGAATATGCCTTGAGCCAATCAAAGCCCTTGAAATTGAACTTTTCTTTTGCACAGTGCGCTTTTTCTGCGAATACGTCGGTTCATCGACATCCTGAACCCCGAATGAAGGTCTTTTGAATTTCTCAACCATCAAAGGAATCCGTGAACCAGCTGCGAACTTCGACTCATAACCAGTGGGACACCCTTGATCTGGGCGTCTGGTTATCACTTACAAGGGCTCCGCCCCCTGGACCCCCTGGCTGCATCACAACAGTGGACACAGTCTCTTATCCTAATTTCTGGACACAGTTGAAAATCCTAATATCTGAACACAGTCTCTTATCCTAATATCTAAACACAGTTGAAAATCCCAAAATCTGAACACAGTCAAAAATTCTAATAAATCAACACAGTGGAGAATATCAATAAATCCACATATGCCATATCTTATTTATATCATTCTTTAAACCATAATTTATATAGAGGTGGAGCCCCTGCCTGCATCACAATAATAAACTCAGTCTCTGATTCCAATATTCTACACCATCTCTGATTCCAATATTCTACACCATCTCCAATTCCAATATTCTACACCATCTCTAATCCCAATACTCAATATACTCATAAATACCAAATACCACAATCCTAACAGTCCCATTTCTTGACAGTAGACATCACATATGTATCATATCCCAACTCAGAACTCCCAGATACCCCCAGTGATGGGTTAGGGGTAGTGTTGCCAGTGCTGAGCACATTCTTTAGTGCTACCCAGCAGAAAAAGTCACATTGAAAGGATATATATTTTCTATTGAGTTACTTCAATTTAGCTGTTTTCAAGCTGTTATTTCAAAATAATACCTATATTTTCATCAAAATCAGTCAAAAACCCATATACTGAGAGACACAGGTAGATAAAATCATCAATATCTCAGCCAATTTTCATCATGTGACATTAGAACCTTCAGAATTTGATTTCCCAGCCCTATTTTCACCCTATTTCAAAATATGGTCTTTTTTGGTTCCCCCTTTGCCTATTTTTCAGTCCATAACACACACAACAGAAGCCCTTTTTTTTTGGATGGCCAGCTTTAAATTATAAAGCTACAAATTCCTATAGCTTTATTTTGAAACAAAGGCAACTGGAGAATCCAGAAATCACTGGAATTTTTCTGCCAAATAAAAGGGCTTCTTACACAGTAGATTGCTTCATGAGGGTTATCCAGCCAGGACTTGAGAGCCTTGCTCAATTGCTCTGGAGTTACCTTCCCTCCATTTGTGTAAAGAAGATCACCTAAATTCTCTTCAAGGTCTTGCTCCAATGCAATCTATTGAGATATTCCTGATTTTCCATGTTTGGGCAGAGAATTATGGCAACATTAGGAAGGAATTCCATCAGAAGCTCTTTTTCTCAAGATGTACATGGACAGCCAGCAATTTTATCCATTAGCAAACAAAGGACCTCTTTCTCCAAGACATTAAGTCTCAAAGCATTCAAAAAAAATTCACTGGGTGGAAGTGTGAAAAAAATGCAGGGAGATACTCTCAATGTCCATGTTCATGTCTATTCATATATATCTACCTGTCTGTCTATTTCAATCCATCCCTCTACTCCACAGACAGCAGAGAAGCAGCCCAAAATTAAAACAATGATAGGTGCTGCTCACCAATAAAAGGCCAAAAAAAAGCGAAATTAAAAGAGGTACTATAATAGGCCAAAAAAGCGAAATTAGCTAATTTAAAAGCCACCCAGAAACCAAGTGTGAGGGCAGAAACAGAGCACATATTGGAGGAGAGGGGGTGCTTACCCAATGCTGTCACACTGTGTTACTTGTGTCACTGTTATAATGGGAGGACGTGTGGGACAGTCTGACTAAACTTATGTAATTATTAGTAATAAATCCACGCTGCTGACTGATATTTCTGTGCTGCTGACAAAGAAAAGGACCCATTTTAGGAAGTGTTGATGATCATCCCAGGGTGTCGTCCCATTCATTATAGATGTAATCACTACCCTGCTGATTGTATAAGTAGAAGTAGTTGTCAGAACTACATGCTGAGACTCATTTTTGAAAGGTGTATGCCCCAACCTGTCAACCTAACTGACATATTTGGCCAACTTGACTCCCATTGACAACAATATCAGAGATCTAGAGCTTGCCACAAGAAGACATCCAGCACTGTGACCTGGCCGGGCTGGCCCAGTGGTGGTATGGGTCAGTGCTCGCTTCTATGGGAAGCAATTGAAGGCAGGAATGGTTGAGTGGACTGCAAGGCAGCTACTTGACCTTAAACCAGCAATTGGGCTATTGGATATATGGGTACATTGCAAAGGGCATATGGAGACAACCCATGAAACTCTCCAAGAATTACAGCAACTTGCAGTGCTTAGGGTGGGTGTTGTTCTTTTTTCTGAAATTGGCCGATTTTGATGGCAGGTGCCAGCTTCAAATGTTTGGCAGTAGTAATTTGTAAATAGCTCAATAAATACTGCACCATTTGAGACAAATGTATATGCATTAGAACCACGCAAATGAGACAAATAGAATGGTATAAAATTTTGCAAGGTAGACACAGCAGTAGCAGCAGCACTTTAGTAACTTTCATGGCTCACAGTGACCTTCTAAGCTATATTTTTCTTACTCCTCCCCAGCACAAACATGCGTAAAAAGCCCATAGTTCCTCTATGCAAACACTACTCTTGTGATCTCAAACCTCATGTCATCGATCAATCAGAAGTTCTTTGCATGAAATCAACTGAAGTTGCAATCAATCTTGACATCCCACTCCAAGTCTGTTAGGGGACGCTCTGCTTTGTCCGATGTTTCCTCTGATATTTCTCTGTCACCTCTGTACATCCCTCCTCATTGTCACTAGCCCAAGACAGAGTGCACTTGCGGCTCTGATAGTGGAGTCCAATGGTCACGTGACGTAGCGTTCCTATCACCTTTTCACCATTCCCCATCTTTTTCATCATTTTATTATTTCAACTCTGATTTTTGGTATATAGACATGCATCCCACCTTAGCAGGGCTTTATCCTTTTCTTTTAGGATCCCCTGCTAGGTGCACTTTCCTGTCGTATTTATGTTTATATATATGTTTAGGATCCCCTGCTAGATCTCGACTAAGTCGCAGCCACAGTTGCCCTAACAAAGTTGTTCAACATGTCAAACGGACTTGGCATGAGATTGGGGAGGTCTGCAGGGATAGGCATGCTGCAAGAAGGGCTTCATTTTTGACGCCTGAACACTGTGAAGTGTGTTTTCAATGAATTTTTGTTTTAGAGTTGGCAATCTCATTCCTGTTGCCTTCTTATGAGTTCCTTGTTGCTTTGCTTGAACACTCTCCAGACATTATCTGGATGAAATACAAGAGCAGCTTGAGGAACAACACAACCTAAAGGTCTCAATTTCCACTATCTCTCATACCTTAAAATAGCTCAGAATTTCATCCAAGAAGGTAGGTTATTGTCATTTCCCGGTTTCACAATTGTTTGGCATGACTGATATGTTGACCTAGCTTTCACGGATTGCTTCTGAAAGATGTGAGGCTGCCTGACAGGAATTTGGCCTTGAAATTGGACAATATCCTGCTGAATATCTAGTGTGCGGCGATGAGGCTGCTGTCAATATCTGTTAAGCTCAGAATTTGGACAGAGATGTCAGGTCCGAAGTCGTGCGAGGTGTTGGCTTCAACTTGTAGGTTGCGCCGCTCTCTTGATGGATGCCTCAAATTTCGGAGGTCCAGACGGAGTAGGAGGGTCCGGAGTCGAGCCGAGAAGAAGCTTAAGGCAGATGAGAGTGAGTTGGGAGAAGTAGGTTGCTAAGTTGATATTTGAACTAGTGAAATACATACAACAAACTGGAGTATTTATACAGAAACAGACATAAGCATATAAGGAGATATTTAGGGGAGCATATGGTTATAGAATGGAACATATAACAAAATGACTCGTACTCCGAAGGGTGCCGAAGGATGCTGACTCAAATCCTCGCAAGTTCTTGTGGTGACTGAGACCCATGACCTCGAGAACTGGTGCGTGCGCGATATGATTGGCCTGAGACATGGAATGTGTGTGGAGCGTGGTGGGGCTCTTGTTGTGCTGTGGTAGATGGCACATGGTGCTGGTTGGTAATGGCAATGATAAGAATGTAGGTTTGTTGGTGGTATCGGAGTAGAGGAAGTATTCTGACAGAGCTCCGATATAAGTCCAACGAGGGTGGCCAGTGGTAATGGTGGCACTGAACAATGGTGAGTCGGCCATCATTGGAGACTCTGTCGGAGCTGTCCTTTGATTGTTCTTCGGAAAGAACGTGACCAAGCACGGACCATGACAATATCCTGACAACATATCGTACCAATGGCTGGAATTCATGAAGACTGAGGGCTCGGAAACGCTGTTGCTTTGTTTGTGGTACATGGTTAGTTTTCTTCATTTTTTGTAAATGTTTATATTCCTGATCGTCCTGTCTCCCAGGTATTCAATCCTCCCTGCAATCACTGTCGACGGCATGATTTATAGCCATATCAAAGAAGGTTCTTACAATGGTGATCAATTCCTGGAATGGCTGGATGGACTTCTACATGTCATGAATCCATACCCTGCTCCTCTAGTGTTTTGATTCTTGACAATTGCCGTATTCATCATGTTGAAGGTGTAGAAGAAATATGCAAAGACAGGTATATATTTTGACTTGCTGTCCTAAGTAAAGTTCCTAAGTTTTATCTCTTCAGAGGAGTTAGGTTGGTCTACCTCCCACCCTATTCTTGTTAGGGCAACTGCGGAACGACTTAGTCGAGATCTAGCAGGGGATCCTAAACATATATATAAACATAAAATACGACAGGAAAGCGCACCTAGCAGGGGATCCTAAAAGAAAAGGATAAAGCCCTGCTAAGGTGGGATGCATGTCTATATACCAA